>Ga0007873_1000239_pt1 | contig 16069 bp, 16 predicted proteins | sample CryBogCBH26May08_FD_71228 | JGI IMG/M metagenome (GOLD analysis project Ga0007873, IMG submission 71228) | Freshwater microbial communities from Crystal Bog, Wisconsin, USA - CBH26May08 | ecosystem: Environmental > Aquatic > Freshwater > Lake | place: Crystal Bog, Wisconsin, USA | collected...
TGGGGCGTTGTAAATGCATTAATACGGAGACGTGGCCGAGCTGGTCGAAGGCACTCCCCTGCTAAGGGAGCATCGGGGCTAAAACTCTGATCGGAGGTTCGAATCCTCTCGTCTCCGCCAATACCCTATATTACATAAGGCTTCGGTGGTCTGTATACCTAATAAATCAAGAACTTAGGTATACATAGAAGAAGTAAAGAGAAGCAAAAAGAAGTACAGAGAAGCTGCCATTGGTATACAGTTGGGTCTACGAACTGGTATACCGTACATGGCTAAAATAATTAAACCCCTCAATCAAGCGCAAGTCCTTGCGTTAAAGAATACAACCAAGCGCGTCTTTACAGCCGTTGATTCTAATGGCTTATACGTCGATTCGCGCCCTACAGGGCAGTCTTGGGTAGTCAGGGTTGGCGCAGGAAACAAACGCAGCTGGCGCAAGATAGGGGAGGTTGGCTCCATGCCTTTGGCTACCGCCCGTATCGAGGTTGCCAAACTTAAGGCAGAACCCGCTGGTATACCATCCCGTATACCATTACCCACCTTCAAGAAGCAAGCTGGTATCTTTATTGAGGACTTGGAGAAGCAGCTTAAGAACGAAAAGAACCTCAAACAGTGGACCACCACAATGACCGAGTTCGCTTACCCGGTAATCGGCTCCACACCCATAGATGAGATAACCCCCACCCAGATCAAAGAGATCATCAATACGATCCTTCCTAGGGTTGTTACGGCTAATCGCTTTAGGGCAAGGATGGAGCGCATCATAGACTCAGCATGGATCGAGCATAGGACCAACGATGTCTATGTTAATCCAGCCTCAGCCAAGATTGTCAATGTACTGGCTAGTGGCATCACTAAGAAGAAGAAGGTTGAACATCACCTTGCTGTTCCGGTAGAAGACGCAGCTGGAATATTCCATGATTGTTAGGATAAGGTCCCTTATACGGTCGGATATGCTGCTCTGTGCTTTACGATCCTAACTATCGGCAGGTCAGGTATGGGAGTTAACGCCAGATGGGATCAGATCAAAGGGGATCAGTGGACCATTGATGGCGAGGATATGAAGACTGGTGTGGACCATGTTTGCCCACTCTCAACTCAAGCCATTGAGTTATTAGAGATTAGGAAAGTAATTGAGAGGGGTACCGGCAATGGCTGGATCTTCCCATCCCCACAGACTAGAGAGGCGATGTCAACAGACTCTGTTCTGAACTGTTTACAAAGAACCTGTGGCACCAAGTACACCACTCATGGATGGAGAACAACCTTCAAACAGTGGGCGGCAGAGAAGGGTGATAGTGGCGATGACTATCTATTGTCTGAGTTAGCCTTAGCCCACAAGGTTGGGGACAAGACACAACAGGCTTACTTCAGAACTACCCTATACAAGAAACGTCAGAAGCAGAATCAAGAGTGGGCTGACTTCTTATTTTCTAAGTAGACATACAGAACTAAGGCTCCCCCACCACCCCCCACGGGACCATAGGAGCAAATACCCCCGGGGCATGAGGACTCCATACACATACCTGCTGACAGGGGCGGCGTGGACATTCTTTAGATGTATGACCATCTCAAATCGGCCAATAAGAAACGATGAAGATTTTTTAAGTTAAGCCCTCCCGGTGCAAAGATTCAAAACATGGCTCAAAGAAGGTAATTAAGTTTCGGATGCCACATCCGTGAGACGGTGTGACAAAGCATTAATGTTTATGAGGGTTCGGTGGCGATCGGTACTACAAACCCGTTAAATTGGCGTGAATTTGTAGTGGTAGATGTGATGAAGTGTGCGAGGTAATCAGGGCGCGCCCCCTCGGAATTCCAAAAAAGAGATTCCAAGAAGGGGGGGCGGGTCAACGGCAGGTAGGGGGTCGAATTTCTGAGGGATCGCCCATCTAAAAAATTCTAGAATTTTCTGCCTCGGAACAAATACACACTTTCTAGGATCACAGCAGTGGCTATGTTTATTTTTTTGTCTCGAAGCATGGAGAGAAAATTTCATACTTAGTGGTTGTCGACTTCATGGGACTCTTGTCCAAAAATCGACCTGTGCCGCTTAAAGCGTATAACTCATCCATTTCAATCGAGCGCCACTTGCGACCAAGCTTTTCAGCGACATAACCTGTCATTGATGAGCCGCCAAAAGGATCAACAACAAGATCATCAGGGTCAGTCAGAAATTTGATGAAGTATTCCGGTAGGCCTTGCGGGAATCTTGCAGGGTGAATATCGAATCCGTAATCTTTGCAATATTGAAAATAAGCACCATTAGATTCAGAGTTAGCTAGGGCGATAAGGTTAGGAGGAATTGCTCCGCCATTGTCTTTATTAAACTTTGCCGTAATAGAGTGCCCTGAAGGACGACGGCTATCACTCTTAATGCCCGACTTGAGGAGCTCTTCCATTCTTGTGGAATACGGTGCCAAGATTTTTGTATTGTCTGCTTTTGGATGCTTGGATTTAGAGAGCCACCAAACGCAATTTACGGAGTCTTTTACGCGACTACGGTATACATTGACCCATTGCGCTGGCGAAGGTAGTTTGCTTGGATTCCACCAATAGTGTTCTTGGCACAGATTAAAGCCGTATTCTCTGCAAAGCATCGTCAGAACATCAAAGTGATAGAGGGATCTGACGGGGTATCCCTTCTCCCAAGCGCCGGCAATATCAATTACCAAGCTCCCGTCATCCTTTAGGACATTTGAGAAGCCTTCGGCAAATTGTCTAAACCATGCAACATAGGCATGTGCCGCTTCATTCCCGTAGGCTTTCTTTTTAGTTAAACCAAAAGGAGGCGAGGTCATGATCAGATCAACTGTTTTCTTATTTCGTGAGCTATGAAGCCAATCTAAGGAGTCGCCATGAAGAATTTGCCCGCGCCTTGTTTTATAGATGCTATTTAACTTCCCTCGTTTGGCTGGCATCTCATAAGTTGTCGGATCTTCCTTTTGAGCATTTTTCTTATGAAGAGAGAGGAGATAGTCCGGCAGAGATTTATACCCTTTATCAAGGGCAAATTTCTCAAGAGCCTTCATTTCACGAACTGATACGCCTAGATTCAACTTATTGTCTTTCATACTTATTCGGGGGTCTCTTCCGTTAGTCGCCAATTTCCGGAATCTTCATCATAGCTAGCACCGCAATCCTTCAGCACTGGGTTGACATAATCTCTCGAGAACGGTTGATCATACAGAGCGCTAACTCTATCGATGATTTCACGAATCGGAAGCCCCTCCGTTGGGAATTCATCTACAACTTTTTGCATGGCGCCAATGAAAGTCATTCTGCGACAATCATCCCATTCCGACAGGTACAAGAAGTCATCTATCTTTTTACATTTTTTGGATTTTGTAGCTAGAGATTCAAGAATGAATGGGTTATCAAAAAATTTGCTGGATGCTGAGTCTTGCCCAAGGATTGTGACTAATTCGCCTTGGGTTAGGCCATGACCTTTAGATGAGATGGTCTTAACAATTTCCGTAACAATATTTTCGTAATCTTGATTGGACAAATGTAAATGCTTGTCCATTAAAGCCCACACATTCTTAGCCACCTTAACTAAGCGTCCAAATTGGAAAATCTGCCTAAATTGGCTAAGACCTCTCTCCGTTGTAATCCGCTTAATAATTTCATCTCTATGAAGTGGATTCGGGGACTCCTCCAGTACCGCTTCGATGAATTGAGAAAATTCAATGCGCTTTGTTGCATTGCCTAAGCTATCACCAGCGAGGGTAAAAACCATTCTCCCAAGATAATTAAACTTTCCACTTAAATCCATGCAGATACCGAGGGTATATTGGTTTAAAGGCTCGGGATATTCGGTTTGTAAATCAGGAAGTTGGCTTAATATTTGATGGGTGTGTTTCTGCCTAGGCTCGGGTTCTGTAATAAAAAATTGCATAACATCTTCAGCAATTTCATTCGTTTCTGTATCGGTTAGATTTAGATGTTTCCTAAAGCCAAAGGTGCTTCGTCCGAACAAATAAGCTTGGGTACCGCAGGCATTTCGTACCCGCCTTATATCCACTGGAAGCTTAGTTTCCGCGGTAATTCTTTTCACAACTTCATCAACATGTAAAGGGGAATCTGATCTTTCTAAAATAAGGGTTACAAAGGTATCAACGCCCTGACCAAACGAAATTAATGAGCCTTCATCGGTGTCGGATGAGAATTTCGCATTCCTCGTTGCTTCTGAAAAAATAAATTCAATTAATTCAGGTGAGGATGCCGAGATTAGATCGGAAACCCTCTTTTTAATGTCTGCTTTTGTGATGCTGGATCCAATTGAATTTTTTGCATAAGATTTAATATCGCGAACCAAATCCTCTATAAGACCTGATTCACCTTCGGTCACAATATTTAAACCGTTGTATTTCTGAACTCGGTACATTCCAACATTGAATTCAGAAAGTAGGGCGTCGAATAACCATGGCTTTTGATCAAAGCCTGCAAACCACTCGTCATAATTCGGTAGATTTTCTACTTGCAAGGGGATTACCAATCCCTCTCTAGCTTTATCTAGGTGTGATTTGATCTTACTGGGTAGGTCGGTTAGCTTGGCAATTTGAGACCGTGATTTGGAAGTAATTTGCCTTACTCGCTCTCTAGTGACTCCGGTTTTATCTGCCACCCCTTGGAGTGTCATGGTGCGTTCATCCATCCCGAATCGCATTCTGACGGTAGGAATCCAAACATCCTTAATCTTTAGGATTGCCTCATTAAGAAGGTCAATTAGGTTATCGGATGAATAAAGGTGATCTGATATGTCTTGGGCGCTATCCTCATCCTCATCGTCCGAGTTCCCATCATCATCAACCGTCTCTTGCGCCGTTCTATTTTGTGCGCCTTTATCAGACTTTTGTTGGTGTACAAAGAAATCTAGCTGTGAGGACAACTCTGTGCGCACTTCATTTAAAGAGTGCATTCCAAATCCTGAGGTTTTCAAAAGAACTTCATTAGTGAATCTGCTGAAGTCCCCAAGCACCTTAATGCCAAGCATAGCAAGGCGATTTGATGTCCTAACTCCAAAATTAAGCTTATCTACCGGAATCTCGAGCCCCCATGGCGGTATTACCTTGCAGTAGTCCTGTATTTGGGTGAGTTTTAATAGCGGAAGAAGGAATTCAATACGATGCTTAGCAAGCTGGAGCCTTACTGATCCCTCTAATTGGCTCTCATAAGTCTGATAGCTAATATCGTTAACAATTCCAATCGATGTTGCTATCTTTGCAATATCCGGAAAGTGGATGGAAAAATCTTTAAACCATGTAAAAGAGTTTCCTCTAACAACCCAGTCGGGAATGATGAGTAATTCTTTGGGTTGTGCTGGTGCTAAATTGACTTGAGCATTTTGAGTATTGGCCTGACTTGATGGCGTGGCAACTAAAGATGTTGAGCCAAATGAGTAGACTGAGTCACCATCAATGCTTGCAGTAGCCAAGCCATTGACTGTGATTAAATTAGTCAAAATTGCTTTTGCTGGATTGGTGAACAAGAGCCCATCTTTGCGTCCGTCAAACAACTTACGAATGCTTGCGTCAGAAGGGCGGAAAAAACCAACATGTATGAGCGCCTTGCTTCCCGATAAATCTTTTACCACACCCCATCTAGGCAAAAATGCATCTAAATCTGCAAATAATTCTGCGGTAACCTCTCCTAAATCTGAGAGCGTGAGAAGGTAGATCCGTAGTAGTCTCAAACTAGATACCTGTTTGACTCTCTATTAAACCAACGACATCTAGCTTTCCATCTTGGTAGTCGCGTACTAATTCAGTCATGCCAGCATCGGCCAGTCTTTCGGCCATCTCATATACGGAACCTTTATATTCAGGCATTAAAGAAGTAATGCAAAAGTACAACTCCCTATCAAAATCTAATGAGCCAATATTAAAAACCGTTTCCTTTTTGATGAGGATCTCAGGCGGTGTCACTCCTTTTGATAGAGCATAGGCAATCGCAAATTTATAAGCGTCACGCATCTCAGAGAAGAGGCCTTCCTCCTTAAAGCGTTTTAGCCATTCATGATTAATTTCACCAAGTCCAATGGTGATTGGCTCGTTAATTGTCTCGTTAATCATATTTTTTCAATCTTTGAGTATCTAAGGGATTTTTCTTTAATTTCGTACTCGGCACCAATTCGATGGGCAATCTCACTTAGATCTGTCGTTCGATTGATCTCGCCTTCATGCACTAAAAGAATTAATTGACTTGCATGCTTAGGTAAATAGTTAAGTATGTTCGCTCTATGTTTTGGATCAAGACGGCCAAATGGTGTATCCATCACAACGGGGCCTGCCGCTCGTCCGGTTCTACTTAATCCATCAATTAGTGAGAGGGCGACAATCTGCTCTGCTCCAGCACTACGCAATGGCACGGCTTCACCTTGTTCATCAAGAATCGTTAGGCCGTAGTTAGAGTTAATTTTTAAGCCTGAGTAATCTTTTTGAGTTGTTAACTCTAAGAATGCATCTGTGGCTTTGCGCTCGACTTCTGACTTAAGACGCTCGCGTAAAGCATCAATACTTAATCTAAATGAGGTCTCGATGCCTTTGTAGATATTAGCCAAAAGGGTAGACCTTGTATTTCTAGCGCTTGGGTTGGCATTAATAGATCTCGCTAAATCATCAATTTGTTTTCTGATTTTTGCTAACTCAGAAGTTAATACATCAATATTTCCGAGTGATACTGTTTCGCGGCGAACTAATTCGTCGTGATACTTCCTTTTTTTCACTACCTCGTCAGCATCTTTGCCGCGCAATTCTTGATTTAGCCTGTCTATCACATTTTCAAGTTTCGTTAATTGCACATCAATAGATCTAATTTGTTGATTCTTATCTTTGAGTAGATCAACGGCTGAGGAGTTAAGAATCTTTCTTAATGTATTTAACCGAGCCGTTACTTCAGAAAGACGACTTTGATTTGAGGAGATGTTATTTAGTTTATCTTGCAGAGATTTAAGTGTTTCCTCAAAAGTATGTTTGTGGTCAGTGCTTACTTCCTGCTGGCAAGTGGGGCAAACAGACAGATTTAGAATACTTTGCACTTGCTTAATCTCTTGCCCAATAGCGCCCTCTTGGGTTATCTGACCGGTTTTGGAATTGACCTCACTAAGAAGAGCCTCCTCCAAAAGGACTAGCTTGGGCTTAAGTAGATCCTTCCATGCTGTTGAGGCTAGCGTCAGTACATCGGTACGAAGTTTTTCTTGTTCTGACACTAATTCACGATGGCGATTTGTTCTTTCTTTCAATTCCATTGCCGTGACAGAAAGCTGACTTAGAGACTCAATCTCATCCTCAAGATTGCTTTTTTCACTACGGACTTTCTTGAGTTGATCTTTTGTAGTTTCGAGATCGCGTAACTTTACATCCTCCATCTCTTGCAATAGACGCTGTTGATCAGCAAGACGCCCCATGTCATTGATTTTGGATAAATCTTTTGTTTGTTGTTTCTCAGCCATTTTGAGAAGGGTCAAGCTGTCATCGCGCCCATTAATGAGCGCCGGCACGCCTAGTACTTGCTCGATTGCCTCTTTGATAGCTTCGCCTGTGGCGCTTCCTTCATCAAGAAGCATCTCATATTCCTGTAGCAACTCACCATCAAATAGGAAGAAGCGCGAGACTTGTTCGGGTGCATATAGATTTATCTCAGGCTCAATTTGATGTCCTGAAATCGCAACACCATTGCGCTTTAGGAAAACATGCTCTTCATAGTCTGATGCGTTTTCAGGACGCGCCACATAGGCTTTTTTCTTAACTATACGAGTTAACTCGTAGGTATAGTTTCCAGCCTCAAACTTGATCTCAACAGAAAACTCTGCATCACCCTCTTGCAGGGCTTCTGAGTTAATAATCTTATCTAATCCGATAACTGCTTTATGACGACTAAATGCTTTGCCATAGAGACCCCATCTAATGGCATTCAAGATGCTAGTCTTACCGCGCATGTTGTCACCAAAGATAACGAGAACATTGCGGGATGGGTCGGTTGGAAACTCGATTGTCTGTTGCCCTTTGTAGGGCATAAAGTTTTTAACTGTTAATTCAAGAAATTTCATGAGGCATTACCTTGTGGTTTTGAGTCTAGGTATTCCTCGACAAGTCTCTCCATCTCCCTGACGGAAGCGCTTCTATCTGCACCTTCTTCATATTGATGATTCTTTTGAGATTCGTAAATTTTTGTTAGCAGGTTTGCAGGCAAATCGGGGGCATGGCTAGCCGCCGACGCTAGGAAAGCCTCTAAGGCTATATCTAAATCACTCATCGCTAATGTCCTCTTCAATTCCGTCTGTGACGATTTCGTCCAAATTAATGCCTAATTTGCCTCCAATAATTGTAAGCGCCTCTCCTGCGGATCTGTTCAATGCATGGCTTGAAAATTCATGTGCCCTCACTAATTCACTTTTTAAGAGGGAAAATTGCTCAGGTTCGTCATCCAAGGAGACGGGAACAACGATTGCATCATGTATTGCCGCAAATACCTTTGACGAGTGCTTTCTTAATACCCGACCGCGCCGCTGGATGAATTGGCGTGGATTCTGACTAGACGCTAAGATGAGAGCATGGGAGATTGATGGGATATCTATGCCTTCGTCCAAGCATCTAATGGATACGAGCACGCCGCCTTGCATCTGAAAGAGCTTCAAGGTTTGTTCTGAGTCGCCCTTCATATCAGAGTAATAGACCAAGGGCTCTATACCGATTTTCTTAATCGCTTCTGTTACATCCTTAAGCTGTTCTTGATCTTCGCAATACACTAGCCAGCTTTCACCTTCGGTGTAATTCTCTTTTATTACATTTGCGGCAAGACCAATTTTGACGGCTGATTTTTTTGCAATCCGCGATCTTTGGATCAACATCATCTTTGCACGATTAGAGAGCCTTATTCCACCTTCCTCACTTGAATGAATCGCAATTTCACGACGAATATCGCTCGATAACTTTTTCCATTCTTCAGCTTCTTCAGCGGTTAAGTTAATGATGTGTGGAAAGTATTCATAATCAACAAGGCGACCCGATTGAATTGCATCATAAAGCGTAATCACCGGCGGCAATACATTGCCAAAGTAATCAAATATCTTTTGCGTACCTTCGGGGTCACCGTATCTAATGGGGGTTGCAGACAATCCAAGCCTCTTATTAGCATTAATACTTAACGCCTTGGAGTTTGTATTGCTTCCGATTTGATGAACCTCATCGCCAACTATCATTAAATTGGTATTGCTTGGCATCTGCGCTAAAAATTCATCTGTTGAAGCTGTTTGCATTGTTGCAATAACGATGCGCTTCTCATCAGGGGTAACACCTGAGAGGAAATTTTTAAGGCGGTTATTCTTTTTCCAACTATTGTTGCCAGCACCGGCGGCCAACCAAGTACAGCCTTCAATTTCTTCGGTTGCCTCACCAATCCATTGCTTTAGTAGGATCTGGCTCGGAACCAAAACTAGTGCGGGATGGCCAGCGCTTATGTGTTCGTTGATTGCACCCAATGCCGTAACAGTTTTTCCACTTCCTGTCGCATGCTCAAAAATTCCGCGATAACCGCCTTCTTTCCACAATCTGATTGCATTGATTTGGTGGGGTAGTAAGTTATTAATCTTTTTTGGTTTTGGGGCAGGGGTAGTGACCACCACCTTCTTTATGCGTAATTTAGCTAGATCAATATTTTCAATGTTGTCTTCGGCAATAGTTAAGAGCTTGTCGCGTAAGGCATCGGGCATACCAATTGTCTTTATGCCTTTGGATATATCTAGCCAAATGTCCTCGAAATCCTGAAGGTGGCGTTTTGCTCTTTCTCCCTCACTACCTCCATGCCAAGAGCAGAAGACTTCAATTGCCTCAAAGTTGCCGCTGGTATGCCATGCGTTAAATGTTTCGTTGGCAGACCCTATAAAGCTGACACTATTACCTTCTTCATCTTGGAATACACCTAATTTCTCGTGATAAATTCCTCGACCACTTTCTCTAATGGCAATCTTCATATCAAGGGCGCCAACTCTAATAAGAGTTGCCAAGACATTTACTGAATAATTTTCCTTAGATTCGGAGATCATTTGATCGATCTCATTATTCAGCTTTTCAAGGCTAATCTCTTGTTGGGATTTTTGGCCTTGCTCAATTGCTTGTATATCGCTGATTGTTAGCTCAGGCGAGCAAACCAATCTAATCTTTCCACCATTTTTGACAAAATTAATTACTGACTCACCAGTAATTATGAAGATGGATGAGCGAAAGTACCCAACAGATCTCGAATATCGATTGGATGCTCGTAGGCAAGGCTCGTAGAAATCATCTACTGGATCATCTCTGCCTGTACGGTAGTCAGTTTTTAGTCCCAACTCCGTTAAGGTGCCATTTATAGACATTTACCCTCTTAATTAGTGATTGGATTGCTTAATCTACTAATTTACCTCTTATCTAAGGCTACTCCACTTTTTATAGGCAATAGACCAGTATCACTATCTTTTGCCATTTATCTACGGGGTATTGGCGTAGGTATTTACGCGGGCATTTGGGGCGGCTGTCTTACAGCGACTATTGCACCCTTAGTTGAGTGCTTACTTATTGAGTTTTCGTCTAATAAAACGGATTAGCTTGAGGCCGGCATAAATAATCAGGCTAAATATCGCTGAAATAATAATTCCAATGGGGATGATCATGGCGCGCTCTACTACCTCCCCATCTGTATCAGGGTGAGGTAATAGGTTGGCTTGATGCTTGCTGTATACAGTTAATGCGCACAGCACTATAAATATAGTTAGGGCATAAATAAAGGAGTGCTCAGATTTTTTTTCCATTGTGACGAATTGGCTCATTGATCAATCACCAACCCTTCATTACAGGTGCTTGAGGCGCCTGTCTTGGAGTGTTAATTGGGGTGTTGGATTGCACGGGGGCGGCTGTCGCAGTATTTGTTCCAACATATGCACCGTTGGGTGAATAGTAGTTGGTCTGTCCGTTATCAATCTGCGATGATCCAACGCTCTGACCCTGTGGGGTGTATGTAGTTGTCACGCCGCTAGGCGATGTTTGGTTATATCCTTTGTACTGGCCATTGGCATCATAGATTGCCTGAGCAAAGGCCAAATTATTGGCAATGGCGCAAATTGCAATAAAGGAGAGTGCAATTAATTTATTCATTCTCTTATCCGTTCACAAAATCTACCATTTGACGATGCATTGCATTGCCCTTAATGCTTTCCCACAATACCTGAAACCTTTGGGTATTTTCGCTCGATGATTCCTTGTCATCAAACCACCAACCATGGAATATTTTTTCCCTAGATTCGATGGTCCAAGCAGTCATGGGCAAGGGCAATATCAAGATTGTTAGCAAGCCGGGTCCTGAATCAAGTCCTAGAAATTGTTGGTCAATTATTTCAAATACAACACCCTCAATTTATGTCTTGAGTTATTTATGCTTCAGGCGTAATATTTAAACATACATCAAGAGTTGGGGTCGATTCCCCCGCCAACCTGCCAGTCTCGGTAAGGTGGTACTGCTAGTTAGCAGATGTGGCTACGAAAGTAGCAAACATGCGGACATCGACCCACCTTTTCGGTGGGTTTTTTGTTGCCCACCAATTACTAAAACTTGGGGGTTGATATGCAAAAACTTTGGCGTATTGAGGATGACTGGATTTGCTTTATCTTTTTTTCCCGTAAAAGGGAAAACAAGTATTGGGGTGGATCAGTTGATGTGACCGATGCTTTGGCTAATCGTATTTTGGATTGCCAGAAGGAGGCTCTTGTCCTCCAAAACTTAATCAATCTGCATCAGAATGTGATTGGTCATTTTGATCTGCGCTTAATGCCTAATGCCGCAGACCGTGAAGCTTACATTGCATCACACTCAACTGACATTGCCACACTGCGTGATGCCGGCTTTGTTCTAGAGCCTCATAGGAGCAGTCGTGTCGCGGAGTAACTTACCTCTCTACCGTGTTATTGCTCATAACCCACACGGTCTGCCAGTAGCCAGATCGTATGAGGTGATCAATACCAAAGGGAAGTCCTATCGAGTAGAGACCATGCCCGGCTGGCTTACCTGCAGCTGCAAGACCAGTTCTGAGAAATATGTGAACGAGGAGGGTGACACATGCTCACGCCCCGCTAGATGCCCCCATAAAGCCGCTGTCGGGGCGTTTCTGATGCAAGCGTTCCAGCGGTCCAAAGTAATCCAATCTAAAGGGGTGCAATGATGACAAATGAATCATTTGATCCGATGTGGGAAGCGCGAGTTGCCATAGAAGAGTCTCTAAAGCGAGAACGTAGGATCTACACGAACGAGGAAAAGGACAGAATGTCCCCGTTTGAATACGAAATGTATTTAGAAGATCAAAGAGAGTGGCGCGCGGCAAAAAGTCGGCAAGCGTGGCTTAGCGATCCCGATAGCCCCTTCTCCAAAATGATGGTGCAGATCGGGGAAAAGATGACTCAATATGTTGATGACAATCCCCATCTCACTCCAGATGAAGAGCGGTATCTGCAAGAAGCTTTCCGTAAGTTAATGATGCCCAAGAAGGGCATTTAAAGAGGCTAGGGGACGTTTATTTTTATTGGATATATGCATGCTTCAACTAAGACAACGTTGCCTCTAAAGTCTTCTATTTGGTTGTCATTTAGCATTAGTTAAATAGTAATTATGAGTGGCGTCTCGTTAAAGAAAACACCAAATTGCAAATCAGTTTTTACTGGGGCTAACAATGACTTGAACAACTATATTTTGGCATCTAAAAAAAGCCAAAATATTCAATAAATGTTCTAACGTTGAACACGACGTCGCTTGCTAAGACTGCAATTTTTATTTGATCTTATGGTTATGCCTATCTACTACTAACTCTCTTTAGGTAAAGCTTCTTTGTAAGGAATGATCATTGTTGGACCAGAGTAGGTTGCTTGAGTTGGATCAGCCTTAAACGGATCTGGTATATCTGGTAATGCATCTGGATATGGAGGAGGAACGCCACGGAGCATGTAGGCTATAGTCGTTGGAAAGGATCCCAAAATACCCATTTGAACCATATCTGTATTGGCTTCAGGGGTTTCCATCACTTTTGTGTCAGCTAATTTATTAAGCAACGATAAATCCTTCAAAGGATAGCGAATTTGCTCTTCTTGAAGGGTTAAGACGTAGCCTGTGGCTTTCAAAATTGATTTTTCAGCCTTTTTACAATCGATTCTCTTGCTAGTTGTAAAACCATCATGTTGGAGCAGGATAACCTCGTTCATACAACCCTTAATCGCTGCTCGCAGGGCGCAAGCTTCCACCCCCTGCAATAAGTGTGACATTACAGTGTCTGGATCCTCAGAAGGTTTAATCTTTTTGCGGAATAAATTTATCAATTGACCACTCAGCTGCGGATGGTTTTTTAATACGGCTGATTTAGCGGTAGCTAACTCATCCTTAAGTTGATTATAGGTAGGGGATCTATACAGCCTATTTGCGGCATCTAGACCGATTTCTTTGGGGATGGCGTCCATGGACCTTTGCGATCGTTGGGCGCCATAAATTGTTGCTGTGAGAACAGTCTTGACCTGTCCCACAGTTATTCCTACCTCGGCCGCAATCATTCCTCTAATTTGGTTTTTATTTGAAACATAGTTGGATATCGCGGGACAAGAAAATCCAAGCTTTTGTGCCATCTGTCCTAGGATTGCAAAGTGACAGCAATCTATGTCGTAGTCCCAGTAGTTTTCTAACGCAGCTTTTCTAATTTCTTTCGGGCAGGTTTGAAGGCTTATGCTGGGTGAGTAGAGCCTGCCTGATGACGATTGGATGTAATGCTGAGGTATGTAGCCATTAAAATTTTTAGTCGTTGCTAAAAGTCGTAATATGCGGGCTGCTATTACCCTCCAATGAACTCTATTTTCACTGATATCTGTATATTCAGATACATCAATTCCTTGCCTAAGCGCCTTGAGAAGAAGCTTGTAATCCTCCTCAATTTTTTGTAAGTTTCGAGTATTAACTTTAATTAAGTTAGTCACTGTTATGCCTTGCCATCCTATGGCGTTTAGTCCACTACTATCAAGACTGGAAATGGCTCTTGGTATTTTATGTATTAGCTGACCTTTTTCATTTAAAAGCTCAGTTGGAGTTGGCTCACTCTCAAGGAAGAGGGTTAAGGCTCTTTCCATCCATGGCATAGGGCTAAATCCCTTGGTAACGTTTTCTGATTTCTTTCGGTTATTTTTATGTTCAGAAACTGAAAAATAACGCTGCCTAGGATTTCTATTAATCTCATTAAACTTTTTTGCAGTACCAAGAAAAAGAGATCTAATTTCTTTTTCGGAGATGCTAATTGCCCCTATATAGTGCTTATGCTCTCTGACTGGATCTAGAGTCATCCAAAGCATCTTGGCTATCGGTAGTTGGCAGGTCTCCCGATCAAATCCGGGTATGCATTTTTCAAGAAACGGTATTAATGAGCTTGGAATCATTGGAAGGGCTATTTAGAACGGTATAGATTCCAATAATTATCTGCAGGTATTAGGTGTATGTATTGATATGGATCGTATTAATGATGATCTCCTAAGGGCTTGGTGTATTAGTAACAGAGGTACGCGCGTGCGCGTGATAAAACTTTGATCAAATCAGGGGTTGGTGAACAAAAAAATTGAGTATTAGATTCACCCAAATATTTTTGTAGGTATACGATTTGGTATACAGATAATAAATCCCATATGGAATAAGGGGTTTGTGATCCTCTCGTCTCCGCCAAATTGTCAATAGAAAAAAGGGCTTTTCAGCCCTTTTTTCTTTTTCACCACATTTTTCCCCACAGCACTAGTTTTCTGGTGACATGAAGTTAATGCTAATCCATAAAATGATAAATTATTGCGTATATGGCTATTGCAATAGTTGGAAAAAAGGCGGCGATCACAAGAGCCTTTCCCTCGCCCCAGCGTCCAAATAGCTTAAGAAAAAATTGGAGATACATCAGGCAGCCAACATAGGCTACGAACCCGAGAATTAAGACTATTGCTCCAATTACGATTATGTGCATTATTGCGGTGCCCTAATAATCTTTAGGAAATTTTTAACACTCTTCAGACCCGTATCTTTGACTATCAAAATTTACGTTTAATCTTTTCGCAAAGACCTGTCTGCTTATATAGCAGAGTAATTTGGTTGTGCTCTACGTTTGAGCTGTAGGTAAATTCGCCATTTACCCTATTGATAACTAAACTGCGATATTCTCGTTTTGAAGCTGGAGACCCTGACTCTAAAAGCTCGCTCTTGCCGCTAATGTAATCCCTTGAAACAAATAATGCATTTTTCTCTTTATGTGTGCGGGTTGCGTTAGAAATGAATTCAGGATCATTGTCACTGAAGAAATTATGATTTTGGAAGCTTGTACGCCACCAAATAAGACCAGACTTTGGGTCAGTGCGTCCAATTATGTATACGGTCTCTTGCTGTGTTTCTCCGTCCTGAAGCTCTTGATGAAAAATCCCTTTTATTCCCATCGAATCACTCACTATGCCCGTACAGCTTAGTTCAATATTTAACTCCTCCACGCTCGCACGGCAGCTAGAAAGCAATAAAAAAAATAGTAGCCCAACCGCTCGTAAATTAATAAATATTGATGAAGTTTTTTGCATCGAGGAAATTTATCGAAGAGTTAAATTTAACGTGGTTATTAGTCTCCAACCTTGCGATTCTTTTGTCAATGGAAAAGAAGCGCAAAATCAGTCCTGGACGCCCAAAGGGCTCAATGAGCTATGACCCAAAGCCTGCTGCTGCTTTTGGAGCCGTAGTGAGGACACGAAGACTTGAAATGGGCATATCTCAAGAGGCATTGAGCTCGATGGCATCTGTGGAGCGCTCGCACATGGGAAAAATCGAAAGGGGTGAGCATCTTCCAAATTTAGTTCTGATCTTACGTCTTGCCCAAGCCCTTGAAATTAGACCGGGTGAGCTAGTTGATGCCACTGAAGATTTAATGGGGAATTAAGTCAAACTCTAACTATGTATTAGCTTTAGTTAAACTGTCTCAGATCTATAACTAATAGTTAGTATTTGCCTGTTGGAGTATCAATTGTTTAATGTGAAGCACCCTGATTGGGATAAA
>Ga0007873_1000242_pt1 | contig 15988 bp, 17 predicted proteins | sample CryBogCBH26May08_FD_71228 | JGI IMG/M metagenome (GOLD analysis project Ga0007873, IMG submission 71228) | Freshwater microbial communities from Crystal Bog, Wisconsin, USA - CBH26May08 | ecosystem: Environmental > Aquatic > Freshwater > Lake | place: Crystal Bog, Wisconsin, USA | collected...
GTTGGAAATGCCGTAAATATGGCATCAAGATTACAATCAACCGCAGAAATAGATACAATACAAATTAGCAGTGATGTTTACGAACAATTAGGAACTGTAGAAATTGATAAAAAATATGAACTTACAATAAAAGAAGGTGTTTTCTTGAAGAACATGGGGTCTGTGACAACGTATAATATACCCCCTCATCCTAATTGTTAATCAAGACAATAAACTATCATAACAATTTAAGAACATTTAAAATCGGCGTTTTAAATGTCCAAAGGTGTAAATTGTTTTGGTTTATTCATTCTTATCCTCATCCAAATCTTCTTCCTCCTCCTCATCCAACTCTTCCTCCTCCTCCTCATCCAACTCTTCCTCCTCATCCAAATCTTCTTCCTCCTCATCCAACTCTTCCTTCTCATCCAACTCCTCCTCCTCATCCAACTCCTCCTTCTCATCCAACTCCTCCTCCTCATCCAACTCTTCATCCTGTTCCTCATCCAACTCTTCATCCAACTCTTCATCCAACTCTTCATCCTCTTCCTCATCTCTCATCTCTTCCTCCCACTCATCTTCCTCATCGTCAAACATTATTTCTTCAAATGCTTGCCAAAAGGTATTGCATGTTTTAATATTATTCAATTTATATTCTTCAATTTGAGACGAATTCAATCGTTCAAACATCGCATGCTTTCCATAGATCGCAGTACTTACATTTGTCTCTGTAAAATAGTCGCACAAAATGAATGTTGGTTTGGTTCCAGCAACATCCACTTTATTGTCATTTCCAATTACAAATATAGTAAACATAGCAGCCAGCGCAGCAATAATTGTGTTTGTAAGCGTATTCATTTTTGCTCTTGTTTGTATTGTTGTTATATATGGTAATCATGCAAAAATCAATTCATTTTTTTTAGTGTCAGAAGAATATAATTTACACACCACGTTATCTCTTTGAAAATTTTCAACACGATTATTATAGTATAGTAGAAAAGAGGCATAAATTCATGTCTAGCCTTGATTCAGAAATAAATGACATGAGAAAATCGGAAGAGTTTAAAGGAATTTCTTTTTCTGGATTTAAAAAGGGAGACGTAAAAAAAGAACTACTTAATAGCTTCATAAATAGTAAGATTGAACCCGCTTGCTACTGGAGCGCAGAACTTGTGTGTTCCGGACATTTTAGCGATGTGTGGGAGGTCATTTTGTATTTTTACAGCAAATATATTCATATTGGAAATCCTAAGCTAGCAGTTCTTCTTGATATGCGTCTGCAAACTTTCAAAGAAATTATGAACAACGGTTACCTAGGAATGGAATTGAAGATGCGAAATAATAATAGAATGCGACGTCTTTTTGCGGAAATTGTCTGTATATTGTGCGAAATGGAGAGAAAACATAGTTACGATGAAATTAAAGTTGGCCGCGAAGACTTCTTGCCAGAAAATTTGAGCGAACGGTTAAAGGCACCCAACCGCAACTATGCAATAGATGTTGCTATGCCAGAAGACCCCAAAGAACTGTTTGTTGCAACCAATGAATTCACTTTTCACTTGTCCAAAGACGGACAGAACGCGATTCAATCTTGTTACTGGATAGAGTGGATCATGGAATATGAATCCATTAAAAAAAATAAAAAAGAAAAGTGCTTTTGCGAGAGAAGAGCGATTATTCCGGTAGACACCAAGTTTCAAAAAGATTTGATATGGATCGTTTGGGACGCACTATTGAAAGAAGCCAATACGAGATCTGCGCTCGTAGTAAAAATCGTGAATTCTTTGTTAGGTCTGTTTTGCTTGAGATATACGCCAACCAATTACAGAAAACGCAAATTTATCATGTACTTGGCCATCTCACTTCTAACAGAAAACGTTGTCCTCACTGATGATATGTTGAAAGAAAAGACGAAAGAGGCGATTTCAAACGTGACAAGTAAAATTGACTTTATCTATAAACAAATCAAGCAAAATGAAAAGAGTCCCAATACAGACTACTTGTTTAAAAATATCAAGATCACCAATTTAGAAAAAACTATTGAAAAACTGGAGAAGATGAACGAATTTGGTGAAACTTTTATTCCCAAATTATAAAAACAAGTAATCGTAGACGACAATGAATGAAGATTCAATGAATGTAGAAACTCAACCATTTATTTGTCCAGTTTGTCAAAAAGAACCCGGAAGCCATTCTTTTGTTGAACTTGAATCTGATAGAGAGAATAATACGCGAAATTTTTACACTTGTCCAGCGAATGCAACTAAATATGATGACCATGATGGAATATTGTACCACTACGACAATACTCTTGCTGAAATTGGCGATTCGCCTTGGATTTGGATATTTGATGCAAAAGGATTTACTATGAAACATTTGTTGGAAATTCGTGTAGGCATTGGTCTCGCGAAATTGATAACCAATAAATATTCTCACAATTTGAAAAAAATATATATTATCAATCCAAATAGCAATGTTTTTATTGAATACAATATCATCAAGTTTTTTTTACCCAAAAAGATGCAAGACCTAATTCAAATTGATAAGTAGTTAGTAAGAATTCTTCATTTTTTACATAACAATTATGTAAGAAATCAATCAACACTAAAACCAAAAAAATGTGGTTTCACTATGTTCCGCCCGCTTATGTTTTTCCATATATATTTTTCGCTCTTGTTTTATTCTCACTGTTTGTTCACATATATATTCGCTTGACATATGGTTTCTGGTACCACCAACCAGTATTCCATCTTTATGATCTACAGTATTATTTTTTTCCTTGTGGAATTATTCAACATGATTTGCCAGTAAAAAACCGGTATACAAATTTGAAAGACATTGAAACGTTCACTTTTGACACGGTTATGAAACACAAATATAAATTGGATACTTTTCTTTTTTTGATTCAACAGCACTACATCAAAGAGGAAAGGGTGGAATTTTTTCCTAAAGAAGAAAATATTGTTCCATATTTTACTGGTCACAACGATCCTTGTTTTTTTTCTTTTTATTATGAGGAAGAGCTATTACAAGATCTAAGCAACAAAGGACCGGATAAATCCCTTATTCAAAGTAAAAAAACGATTAGTGTCATGACAACGAGACCAGTAGAAGTGATGATACACAATAAAACCAACTGGAACCGGTTTCCGGCATATTATGTGGACTATTTGTGCGTGGACAAAATGTACCGAAAAAAAGGCACTGCTCCGCAAATTATTCAAACACATCATTATAACCAGCGTCATTCAAACAAAAAGATCCAGGTTAGCTTGTTCAAGAGAGAAGGACAACTTACCGGTATTGTCCCGCTTTGCGTCTATACAACGTATGGATTTTCAATGGACACCTGGTTCAAGTCACCCCTTATGGATCCTGCGTTCAAAACGGTAAAATGCAGCGGACACAATGTCCGTTTTTTATTGGATTTCATGAAGGAAACACGCAAAATGTTTGATGTCTGTATTGGTCCAGAACTGTCCAATGTACTAGAATTGATCAAAACGGACAATCTGTATATTTATGTCTTGATGGATACAGTGAATGATTGTATTTTAGCGGCGTATTTTTTCCGCAAAGTTTGCACTTATGTTGGGAAAAATAAGGAGAAGGGGTATCTTTCTCTCTTTGCTTCTATTTGTAAAACGGAGAAAGGGACATTTTTAGATGGCTTTCATAGCGCGCTGGGCTCTATTCTTCCCAAAACGGACTTTCATTATTTGGCAATAGAGAGACTTTCCCATAATGATGTTATTGCGGACAGCATTAGAGAAAAATACAAGGCGGAGAGCGAGACACCTATGGCTTATTTTTTTTATAATTTTGCATATCATACCTTTAGACCGGAAAAAACGTTCATCTTGTTGTAGTAGGCTAGGCCTTGCTTTATCCTTCTATGTTGCCCGTAATTATTTCTCTGCAAACTGGACAACTGTAAACGGCATATGTTTGTTTAAGATCTATGTTGCAAGTTGAACAAACACATCTGTGACCACATGGAACGAAAGCAACAGAACTAGCGACTTCAATGCAGATAACACAGTCACCGGCATCAAATATTTTGATGGCTGGAGCGGTTGGACCGGGAGCGCGAGGATTTAATAGAAGCTGCTTTTCCTCTTCTCTCAACACGATAATAGTTGATCTTTTTATAGAATAAAACGGTTTTCCATTCTCTTTGACTACAAGTCTAATATCTGTATCAGGGACCTTGTAAAATTTGCCCTGTTGTCTAATGTCTTTGGGAAACATACAGTTATAACCGTTGTTGTAAACATTTGTAAAACGCTCTCCTTTTTCATTGATGAAGCTATGAAATTTGACGCGAAGTTTACTGGCTTCCTTGACGCAGTAAAGAATGATCATATCAAAGAGATATTGTTTTTGTGTATATGTGTAATAGATGTTTTACGCATACTTAAATCAATTTTATTAGGATATTTGTTGATTACCATTTCTATAGTTGGCGCATCTATATAAAAATGAGCATCCGCATCAATCCAAACCAAATAATCATATTGAGGTAAGAATTTCAAAACAAGCGGTATTCTCTCCCAGTGAGGAGTTCTATCTGTATTTGCATAAGTCCTTACGCTGGATTGAATGATATCATATCCGTGTTTTTTACAGTATGCTTTGTTGATTAAGTAGTTTACATCTCCATACTCTTTTATATGTTCGTCATACCACATTGCAATCGCAATTTTTCTTGTGTTTATCATACTTATATTTTGTATAATATTTTATTTATTTATTTATTTATTTATTTTTGAGATAATATCACAACAATCCTAAGTTAAAGTTATTTCCACAGATAGATAAAAGACGAGGTATGAAAGTATTAAGCATTGATGTTGGAATAAAAAATTTGGCGTTTTGTTTGCTTGATGGAGATACAATTAAAAAATGGAACTGCATCAATATAGCAGAACAAGAAGCGAATCTTTGCGGCTTTTTAGAGAAAACCAAATCCTGCAACAAGCCCGCCAAATTTACTAAAAATGGGAAATGTTTTTGCTTGAAACATGCAAAGAAGCAGACTTTCCAGATTCCAACAGCAGAACTTAACCCTGCTTACATTAATAAACAAAAAATTCAAAAGCTTTATGAGTTGGTCTACAAATATAATTTGAAATGTGAAATGCCTTGTAAAAAATGCGATCTAGTTTCTCTCTTGAACGAATATTCTACAAGTCAATGTTTCCAACCAGTTCAAGAAATAAATGCTAGCAAGATTGATTTGATAACAGTTGGCAGAAATATTAAAATAAAATTTGACGAAATATTTGGTTGTGATTTTAATGAAAAAATAGACTGTGTCATTATTGAAAATCAAATTAGCCCTATTGCAAACCGCATGAAAACGGTTCAAGGTATGATTGCTCAGTATTTCATTATGAAAGATACGAATCAACGAATTGAGTTTTTTTCTTCTGCGAACAAGTTGAAACAGTTTAAAGACGAAGATGAAAACAAAGGAAAAAGTGAAACTAGTTACAGTGACCGCAAAAAAATGGGCGTTGCAAAGTGTTTAGAGCTTTTGCAAGAAGATTCTAGTAATTCTCACTTGATTGAGTATTTTAATAGCCACAAGAAGAAGGATGATTTGGCGGATTCTTACTTGCAAGGTTGCGCCTTTATCAAGCGTTAGGGGGAATCAAATAAAGCGTTTTTATTCTTTATATAAAAGGATTACCCTAAAAAGGTGATCTATATAAATATTATGAAACGGTCGTTCCATCCGAAGAATGGAATGACCCATTTTGCCATGCTTTTTCCAAAAGCATATAAAAGTATATTCGTAAGACTTAAAAATAAATGTTCTATTAAGTGTAGTAATAGATAGAAATGGATGACATTATTGATATTTCCAACCTTGATTTAAATGATAAACCTTCCAGAGGCGGTTCCGGTTCCAGTTTACGATCAAGTAATTTTGGCGGAGGTTTAGAGTTATTGATGAATGATAAATTAAAAGAAGGATCTTCAAAATCTTCTAGCGACATAAATCTGGAAGACATTAATAATTTAGAAGATGAATTGAACCAGTTAGCAGATGAAACGATACAAATTGGAGAAACTTCTAGTAGTAGTAGTAACAGTTACAAGGCAAAGTCTGATTTATTTAGTTCAACTGGTAGCGCTAGCAGTAGCGAGAAATTCTCTGTTCGTTTTGATGATTCTACTTCTAATTCTGGTTCTACTGGATTTGGCTCTTCTGAAAAAGAAACCACTTCCACCTGGGATGGATATGGAAAATTCAACAACATTCCTATGAATCCGGATCAAGGAATGGATGGTAGTTCCAAACAACCCCAGATGACCAAGGAAGAGTTGCTACGAGAGAAATTCAAGTACTTGAAAAAGCTAGAAGCTTTAGAGAAAAAGGGAGTGGAGATTTCCAAGAAGTACAACATGGAGTCACCACTTCTTGAGATGCAGGGCGAGTACGAGACCATTATGGAGGAGAAAAATAAACAGAATTCCGTAAAGTTTCAAGGAAATATGATGATGGCTGTTATCAATGGAATTGAGTTTTTGAACGGACGTTTTGATCCTTTTGATATCAAGTTGGATGGGTGGGGTGAACAAATCAATGAGAATATTACGGATTATGATGAGATTTTTGGTGAGTTGTACGAGAAATACAAGTCCAAAGCGTCTATGGCACCGGAGCTTAAACTCATGTTCCAGTTGGGTGGAAGCGCTATGATGGTGCATATGACCAACACGATGTTCAAGTCCTCTATGCCTGGAATGGATGATATCATGCGTCAAAATCCAGACTTGATGCGTCAATTCCAGAGCGCGGCGGTCAATTCCATGGGCCAGAGTAATCCTGGTTTTGCTGGTTTCATGAACGGCTTGATGGATCCTGGATCCATGAACGGACCTCCTCCTCCTATGGCGACCCAGGGGCCTATGGGCCCTCCTCCCACCCGTGATCGCGGTGGCAACAACACTTTTTCTAGCGTGAGGCCCGGACCTGGACCTGGACAAGGACCGGGATCCAGATCCAACTTTTCTAATGCATCTTCGTCAATGAACGATGGAATCAACATTAGAGAGAATTTTGGCGAGACTACAAATTCGGCTAACCAAGAACGTAGTTCTCGTCGCCCAGAAATGAAGGGTCCCAGTGATATTAGTGACATTTTGTCTGGTCTAAAAACAAAAACCATCAATATTCAAGAGGCGGCGCCCCCAGGTAATAGTAGCAATATGGGACCAGAGTCTAATAACAATAGCACGATTAGCTTGAACGATTTGAAGGATTTACAGGGGGGTGGAAATCTTCCTAAGAAGAGCAAGCGCAGACCCAAGTCGGATAAGAATACGGTGAGTTTGGATATTTAATACGAAGGCTACTATAAACTAAAAAAACAAATAGTACTTATGTATTTGTTTTTACTATTTAGAAATAAAAAAATATAACTTAATAATGACCGCACCAACGGTTTCAATTATTACTGTAACACAACTATCTAGAGCTGCATGTTTAAAAAATTTGTTAGTTTTGATTAAATTACAAACTTATACAAATATTATAGAATGGGTTATAGTTGAAGGAAGTAAAACAGAAAAAAACGGAATGGAAAACAACCATAATATAGAGAGACTTTCAAAAGAAAGTTCAATAAATATAGTTTATTTAAAATATACGGGGGATGTGTTGAGTGACTTAAGAAATAAAGGGAATATGAAATGTAAAGGAGATATTATTGTTTGTATGGATGATGATGATTATTATCCAAGAGAAAGAGTAGAAGATGCTGTCTATAAACTGGGCAAATCCAAATGTCTTATTGCGGGATGCTCGGACATATTCATATATGATTATTACTTAGAAACATTGTATAAGAGCAAGGCATTAGGTAATAATCATTCAACGAATAACTGTATGGCTTTTAAACGAGAATATTTATTGACCAATGCACATGAACCCGGTCTAACAAATGCGGAAGAAAAGAGTTTCACGAAAAATTTCACAGAATCAATGGTTCAATTGAATTCCAAGAAGTGTATAGTTGTTTCTAGTCATAATAGGAATACATTTAATAAGAGACCTTTATTTATAAATGAGTCAAATGGAGTGAAAACCAGTTTATTCAAAAAAGTAAAGAAACCTGTTGCAAAATTAATTCCTGTAGAAATTTTTGAGGTGATGAATTGTATTTTTCAAGAAGAGGAATCGTATACCCAAGTTGGATAAGAATACGGTGAGTTTGGATATTTAATAGGGTATAGATGGAAAAACATTATTAATATTGAGCCTTGATTTTTTCAACATATAATATAAAGGTACGATGAGTACAACTAGAGGTACAATTAACTCTTTGGCAGGAATTATTACTGGCAGTAAAGAAATTTCAGAAACAGAATATAACTTGTATGCTGCTCATGTAAATCAAATAATTGGATTTTATGAACAAAAAATTAACGATATTATAGCAAATAAAGAAAATAAAGACACAATTGATGATATGTCTTTAAGACAAATACATGATCTAGAATTTATGAACGACAGAAATAATTCATTTAAAGATGCTTTTACCAAACGACTAAATTATTTAAACAGAAAACAAGATAGTAAAACAGATGATAAAAAAAACAACCTAACAAACCTTTTAGCAAGGGCTGATTCACTTGTTCAAAAAGTAAAATCTATTTATGGTGCGGACTATTACACAAAAGCTTTACTAAGAACGGGCGGTATAGACAGTTCAAATTTAAAAAGTTATGTTAATTCTGCTGGTAGCGGTGGAAAAAGAAGAAAATCTAGAAAAATGAAACGTTCCAAATCTAGAAAATATCGCAAAGGTAGAAGCCGGCGGCAAATGCGCTAATAAACGTTACTCCTATTATTCTATTCTAGTAGTTTGATTTTATTTTGTATTTCCTTGATAAATTCAACTAAATTATCCAATTCCTTACTTGCTTCTTTTATAACTTGAGGCTCTGTGCTCAAGTTGGAATCTCCTCTTTGATCTTTGTAATAGTTTGCAGATAGCATATGATCAACTTGTGATAATATGGATCTCAAATTATATAATTTTACTGCAATCTCTTGACATTTTCTTTCCTCATCTGTCATCATTTCCCAAAAAGGCAAATCTTGTTCGCACATCACACTTATGTTAGTTGTCTTAGTAGTAACATAATTGTTTCAATTTTATATGCTATATAAAAAGTAAGGAACGAGGTAAAGGGAAATAATTTTTTAACTCTTTATGTTATGAACAAAAATAATACAAGAAAAATAAAAAAGGTAAAAACGTTGAAATCTTTTAATAAACGCATCAAACTTTATTCCAATCCTAGACAAGCGCAACGTATGGCCCACAAGTATCTAGGAAAAACCGCCAAACTTTATCCTGCGCGAAATCCGGCAAAGAAGTATAGTATCTTTGATCCCAAAAACGAAAAATGGGTAAACTTTGGTCAAATGGGATACGAAGATTTCACAAAACATCATGATAAAAATCGCCGTAAGAATTATTTAACGCGTACAAAATACATGCGCGGCGACTGGAAAGGAAATCGTTATTCTGCGAATAACTTGAGCAGAAATATCCTCTGGTAGGGGGAACCAAGGTTCCCCCAAAACCCCCTCCTTCTACAGGGTTAAATATCAAGTGAGATTGTATTTTAGTTATACATTCAATCTCATTTTAGAGGCAAACTTATTATATGCTGCGCAGGCGAGGTGTAACCGCAAAATTTATTTACTTTGTTTTTTTAATGACGACAAAATTTAAAAAAATAAAAACAATTCTACCTGGATTTTTAGATGAAAGTGTAGACGCAACTTATATTATTCACAAATTAGGAAATGGGCGTCTTGAACAAGTAAAAAAAGAAATAACACGATACCAACCAACAAGAACAATATATATTGTATGCAGTCCCGGTTGGAGAGAAAAACAAAAACGAAAAAATAAAAAATATATCAATAGTAGTGCAATAGATTTGGTAGATAATAATATTCTTATCTTCAAGCACGCAAAAAAAAAAGAATATAAAAATATTCTTGTTCTAGAAGACGATTTTTTTTTCAATGAGAAAATGTTCAACTCCGAAACACAAGAGTATATAAATACCTTTTTGAGAGAAAATAAAGATACTAAAATGCTTTATCACTTAGGATGTTTGCCCTATTTTTCCATACCCTATTTTTGGAAAGGTGCGTTTTTTAACAACTATTTTTCTTTTTTTGCGGCAACACATTGTTGTATTTATACGCGGTTGTATAGAGATACTTTTTTGAGAAAAGGAAAAAAAATTCACAAAAAAATGTTCAACTGGGACTATGAAAATATATCTGGTATCATGTATCATGAAGCACTTTGTTATCAGTTATTTCCTCAAACAGAAAATCAAGACAATTGGGCAACTGGTGGACCTAAAATATATTCATTTATAATGAGCGTCCTAATGTATATATCAAAACTATTTATAAAAATAGTGAAATTAGATAGTAAAGCAGAACCAGGATACAGAATGATGTATATTTACAGCAAACTTTTTTTTATATACGCAGCCATGCTATTTCTCTTTTTTATAGGACTTCTACTTTTTTTAATTGGTATAAACACCAATCCGGATAATCTTTCTGTTTTTTAGAGAGGAGTCTACTCTGTTACTGGTACTGCTATCTTTCCAATATAGATATCAACAATTCGTTGTTGCCATGGTATCACAGCTGTTGGTATGTGCTTTGTAACGATGTCATGTAATAGATTCCATTTTATAGGAATAAACATATCTTCTGGAGGAGTATAAAACAGTGTTCTTCTAACAAAATGATAAAGAGCTTCAATGAATTCAATTTGATCATCTGGTAACTGTGATATAATATACAAAGTAACCAGCAATACACTTCTTGGAGTATATTCAGATTCGCTCATATTTGCTTAGATTCTATGTATTAGTAACATGGAATCTAAATTTAAATCAATTTTTACGTATTATAATTATCGTATTATCATTATATTTATTTCTTATACGACGGCACGCCCCAAGTTGTCATTCCAGTCTTTCTCAACCCTGTCTACAGTTTCGTTTCTCTCAATGACCGCATTCAAGAGAATAGGAACCATCCCACTCTTTGTCATCTCGTAACGCAAACTGGAAGTATCCTTGGGGAAACAAGTTCCACCAAATCCGCGTTTTCCGTCATGTCCGGGAACTGCCGTATGACTCAACATGATTCTCTCGTCATCGCAGGCGATTTGGCGAATGTTGTCATACTCCATTCCTTTGACCTGGCAAAACTCAAAGACTTCATTGCAAAATGACACTTTCGCGGATAAATAACAATTGCGAAACATTTTCACCATTTCCGCCTCTTTATTTGTGAGAAAGGTGATACGATTGTAAACGACCTTTCCGGCATCTTGAGCAAGTTGAATTAACTGCGTAATGACTCGCTTGAAATCCTCGTCTCTCTCTGCTGTTTGTCCAAGAAGTCCAAAAATCCAATTCTTGTTGTTGATGAAATCGTAGATGAAATTCTTCTCTGTTAAAAATTCCGGCATAAAGTAGCACGAAAGTCCATCACAAGTTCCAACAGGAACGGTAGATCGCATGACAACGAATCCCTCGTAACCAACCGCCTTTAAGTTGTCTAGAACGGTGTATACAATATTCAAATAACAAGATCCATCCTTGTTCATGGGAGTAGGCACACTTACAAATATGATGTCGCATGCCTTCATATCTTCTAAAGTAAGCCCGGACGGTACACATAGCTCCGGATTGATGTCATATGCGAGCGTCTCAATAGATTCACATTCAAGCTGTCTTGTGGCTTTTCCCACAAATCCGTTTCCAATAATTCCAATTTTCATTGTCTTGCTTGATATATTATTTTGTAATTATTTATATTTATTACTTTTTACGCCAAAATAATAAAGATAATATAATTTGTATAAGCACTTAATATTTATACTATATAAAGTATATACCCTTAAACTTACTTACATGACAAATAACGCTATTTTTGGAAAACCAATGTTTCGCAGAGTTGTAAGAGAATTAGAGACATTATATGCGTGGTATGATGATGTGCAGTTTGTCTATAATACAGAGACGAAATCACATAGTATTCATATTATTGATAGACGAAATAAACAAAAATATGATTTTTACTTGGGCCAATATTTTCCATTTTATCCTCCAGAAAGAATACTTGTGAATGATTTGTGCAAGTTGTATAATAAAAAGATTCATTTTGAAAAGAAACGGTTTTCTAAATATTTGACGACTTTATCCAATCATCCCAATTATTATTGGTTATCAAAGCAACATTATTACTCTATTATGTCTAGTCGTCGTTGGACTCCAACGACTCGTATTACTAGAGTTATTGATGAAATAGACAACATTGATACATTCAAAAGAGCATTGGTTTATTTTGTTCTTGTGGATAAAATCAAAGAAAAATATCGTGTGCCAGAAGACATTCCCCTAATAGAATTTTTAATTTAGAGTTGGGGAAGACTCCTACAACCCCAGCCTTTTTTTATTTTCTGTTATTTTCTGTTATTTTTTGTTTTTCTTCGTTTTTGAATGCGCGATTTCATTTTTCTTGTATTTCTCCCGCCTACACGAACAGGTAAAAGTTCTACTTGTTTAGGTTGCAAAGGTTGTTCTTTTGTAGAAGACGTCATGATACCAGCACCTGGACCACTTGGAACTATGGGTTTGGCGGGAACAGTAATCTCTTTGGCTTGATAAGGGATACCAAATATATCTGCCATCGCTCCCCATATTTTTTCTTGTTTATTATCGCACCCAATAACAAGTCCACGACCCATACTAATTGAGTCGCCTGGATACAGCTCTAAGTCAATAATCACATAATACCCTATTCGCGCATCATAGGCGGCAAATTGCGGTGTTTCTTGCAAATATTTGCCAGTGACATTAAATAGTTGTGGGCTTTGTTTTGCACCGGTAACTTGACTTTGCTGAAGAGGAGTCAATGTGGGTGCAATAGGTATTGCTTGTACGGGTGCAGTTGATGCCACTTGTACCGGATTTGGATTTGATATTGTAGAGAGAGAATTAGATGTAGAAGTGGGCGGAAGAGCAGTAGCTTGTGCTGGAGGGGGTCCCGCTCCACCAAAATGCAATTTTCTTTGCGGATTAATTTGTCTAGCTTTTGCTCTATCTTCTTCTGATAAAGTCGCGTTTCCTATTTTTTCATTAATAATTTTAATTAATAAGGCAAAGATAGAAGAGAATCCATTTATTTGACCATATGGAGATATTGGTTTACTGGCGTCCTCAATAAATCTATAACAATACAAAAAAATCAAATACTTTATATAACTAGGCAACAAGTCAACCGAAGTGATTATATATTGTTTTTTTCCTCTTTTTTCTACGTAAAGTGATTCAAAATGAGGACCATTAGGATTATACAGTATAAATGCAAAATTCGTAACTCTTGAAAAATCCGCACCATCTAGCGTGTTGACACAGTATACATTATAGTTATCATCTATAAATGTAGTATCTATGTCTTTTTGGTCAATATTTACATGGGTATAGTCTTCCAACTCAACCTCTATGTCTGGATTCATCGTAGTTGGTTGATTTACTACAACACCTACTTTTGTCTCTTTTGTAGCAGGATCTGTAAATCTCACATGATTTGTTCTTTCTGGCAAAGCGTGTGCTCTTTCTTCCGTGTTGATTATAATGAACTTTACTTGAAATACAACTTCTAAAAATTGAACTGCAAGTTCATCTCCCCAGTAGTAGCGATTTTGTCCGACGAGCTCTGGACCATCTATTACTGGATCACGAAGAGTAGCGTCCGCAGGAATACGCATTATTCGTTTTATTTCATCTTCTCTTAGGGGTGCATCTCTCCTTTCATTCATCAAAAATCTATATCTTACTTGATCTTGACCACTTGCATATTGATTTGTCCCGGTAGCTATATAATCCCTTACTATATTTGGACCATTTGGAAAATTATCAAGTATATCAAGCAACGCTTGTCTCAATGATCGCACGCTATATAGACCACGTGCATCTACATATGGATTTGGATTCATTGGTGTCATCGCGCCACCAGTTCCATTTGGACCATGTGGAACTAATATAGGAGCTCCGCGATCTGTTGTATTTTGTGCAGAATTCAAAATATCCATAATAGAATAGAATAAACAATCTCCTCCGCCATTATTGGGTTGAATTTGCCAGCTACTTATTTCGTCCAAGTAGGCTTCTAATTGTTTTGCTTTTGGGGGGCTAATCAAGTCGCGACGAACTCCTTCATTGTAAGCATTCATAAAGTTGAGATGTAACCTGTCCAACGGGTCAATTACTTTTCTATTATTTGTAGAAGACGGTGCTGTTTTCAATATGTCTTCCATTCTTGCTTGAACCACACCTACTGCTTTTTGGGCGTCTGGGTTCAAGTAAGCGGGCGCGGGAGGTCCTATTATTGGCGGATTTTTAAGCGCCGGTGTTGGTATTGGTACAGCTAGTCCAGGCAACGTTAGCGGTGATGTTGGGGTAGTTGTAGCGGCGGTTATTGTACTAATGCCGGTATTCAAAAGGACCGCTTTTTGAAGTTTAGAGGATACAGGATTTACACTGCCTTTGGTTGCATCTTCCGGAATTTCATTCAATTCATTGAGTCCAATTTGCGCATTTACTGGAGACATGTACTGGGCTGAAGTGATTACTGTTCCGGGGGTTGAACCTATCAATGCGCTTGATCCTGGAATTGTTAACATGGAATTGCCGTAGTAAGGAAGCGAAGGAGAATATCCAACTTTTGAATAAAGCGACTGTTCAAATATTTTGGTTCCAATTTGCCAGTCGCCATTGAACCATTCATAAGAGTTTACTGTGAATCGTTCTTTTTCTATGTAAAAAGGGGTTCCTTGTTTAAACAAGGTGTCTAAAACTAGACGAATATTATGGTCTATAATTCCCTGGTATTTTGCAGACAAGAGATCTGCTGCCCGCATAGGAAATGTATTTAAACTTCTACTCAACAAACTGTTGAATTCATTTCTGCGAAAAAACTGTGTATACAGTTCTTCTTTGGGATAACCCGGTGGAATTTGATTAATACTATTTTTATTTATTTGAACAAGAGGTTCAAAACAGACGACGGTTGATTTTTCTGCCGGCACAGTCATTGAGGGCACGTACTTGAAGTTTCTGTGATTTCGCACTCTTGTATTGATAAATATGGTTAATGTATTGGGAATTGTTGTGGTTTTTTTATTTATGGTCGTCATTGATTTTTATGTATATGATATTGTCTACTATAATAGGTTGACATAAAAGTAGGAGGATCACTACCCACAAAGAACATTTGAATATGATTTGTTTGAATGAAAAAGGTGTAAAATCATATTCAAAAGTATATATTTGCTCGTCCAAGTCTTATGGGATCCCCTATGGGGGAACAATTTGATAATTGAATTTCATGAATGCATTCTGTTGTTCTTTCTTCATTTTTTCTGTTTTTGCTTTTGCCAAAACTTTTTCCGCTTCTTTCACTTCTTCTTCTGAGGTAATGCCATCATTGTTTGTGTCTATAAGTTTGTGTAAGACGCGATGTTTGTGTGGAACAACACAAACACTACTCTCTTCATTGAATAAGTGGTCTGACAATACAACAAATACTGCGGTAAGAACGAGAGAAACATAAATATCACGGGTACCCATCCATGCCATTGCGAAAACAATGAGTTGTTTAGTTATAGAGTACTTCAAGTATTCGCTAGCAGACTTGCTAAATTCAACGGGTATTACCTTAGACCCTACGTTTAGCAAAATCATGATTACTCCTGCAAAAAATTTGCTATTGTTCAAGTACATTACATGATCATGAATATATGCCCAAACTTCTTGAAGCATTCCTCTATTTGTTCCTCCACCGCCGCTCATTGCTGTTTGTTGTTGTGCTGGCGGAAAGGGAGAAGATGTGGATCCTGCATTACTAGCACTTAATGACGGCATTCCTCCTCCTCCT
>Ga0007873_1000245_pt1 | contig 15939 bp, 15 predicted proteins | sample CryBogCBH26May08_FD_71228 | JGI IMG/M metagenome (GOLD analysis project Ga0007873, IMG submission 71228) | Freshwater microbial communities from Crystal Bog, Wisconsin, USA - CBH26May08 | ecosystem: Environmental > Aquatic > Freshwater > Lake | place: Crystal Bog, Wisconsin, USA | collected...
CAAGTATTGCCATTTTATCGGGGCTTGTTTATTGTTATAACATGATTGCCAAAAAAATAAATTTTATCTGACTATCAGCGGGCAAGCCATCGAAAGCTGGGGCTTGCTTGTTCTGGCCCCCGTCAAGTGGCCGCTTCAATGCCTAGAGCGAAGCGGCTCTTGTTGGGCATCCTCCCTACCCTTTTGTTTTTTATTGCATTGTTTATTTCATACCCCATGAAAATTAAAACTTTTTTAATCGTGCTGCTGCTGGTCGCCCAGGTGCTGCCGGCAGCCGCCACAGAAATAGCCACAGGCTTGAGCCATAATCCGGTCAGCTTGGACGAATCGTTTCAGATCACCTTCACCGCCCATGACGACCCTGATGGCAAGCCCGATTTTAGCCCTTTAGAGCAAGACTTTGACATCCTGCACCGCAACCAAGGTTCAAATGCATCATGGGTCAACGGCAAGGCCAGCAAAACCCTGCAATGGCAGCTGATGGTCAGGGCCAAACACACCGGCAACTTGACCATCCCCGCCATTGCGTTTGGCAGCGACCACAGCAACGCCTTGTCCGTTGCAGTGGTTGAAGGCGCTGACTATAGCAACCACACTGATGAAGATTTGTTTCTTGAAGTGGAGGCGACACCCAACTCACCCTTTGTGCAAGCACAGGTGTTGTTCACCTTGCGCGTGTTCACCCGGGTGGAAGTCGCCCGAGGCGAATTGCAAGAGCCGGAGCTGGCCGATGCCGTTGTTGAAAAACTTGGTGATGACAGCACTTACAGCAAACAGATCAATGGCGTTAACTATTCAGTGACGGAACGGCGTTATGCAATTTTTCCGCAAAAGAGCGGCAAGGCAAGCATCAAACCGGTGCAACTCAAAGCTGAAGTGTTAGCCAATAACGGCTATAATATCAACAGCTTTTTCAATTCGCAAATGACCAAAACCAAACGGGTGCATAGCCAAGCTATTGCCCTGAATGTGCTACCGGTACCCAGTACCTTTACCAGCCCGCACTGGCTACCAGCACAGGATGTGCAAATAAAGCAACAATGGTCAGGCGACGTGGCGCAAATGAAAGTAGGCGAACCACTGACCCGGACTTTAACCTTGGTTGCCAAAGGCGCGACCGACGGGCAATTGCCTGAATTGAACAACGCCATCAGTAACGACCCGTTAAAAGCTTATTCTGACCAGCCAGCGTTGCAGGAACAGAAATCACCTGACGGCCTGTTGTCTGTCCGCGAGGAAAAAATCGCCCTAATCCCTTCCGAGGCCGGTGACTATACCTTGCCCGCCATTGCTATCCCTTGGTTCAACACCGAAACCAAAACCGTGGAGATGGCCCGTCTGCCAGCGGTCACATTGTCCGCCAGCGGTGCTGTCGCCGCCAAACCAGCAACATCGGCCAGCCCGCCAACCACTGTGCAGCCTGTACCCGCGCAAGATCCAACAAAGAACCCCGTCATAAACACGGCTATCAACACCACGCACGCTGCTGACAAATGGTTTTGGCCTGGTTTATGTGCATTTTTTGCAATAGCTTGGCTGGCAACCCTAATTTATTTCATCATCACTAAAAAACCCAAACAAACGGAAATGATGGCCGACCGCCAAAACCTGCCTTTGCAAAAACACAATAAGGCATTAAAACAGGCTTGCAACAGTAATGATGTCCAGCGCGCCAAAGCCATCTTGCTGGATTGGGGGAAACAACAATTCGGTTGTAATAACTTAGGCGTGCTGGCGAGTTGCTGTGAGGCCCGTTTGCGAGATGAAATTTTATTGCTTAACCAAACGCTGTATAGTCAAAATGCTGTGCCGTGGCAAGGCAAAAAACTGTACCAATGTTTTAGCGAAAACAATGCCAGGGCAAAATTATCTGTACAGGAAGATAAAACATTGGAGCCGCTTTATCGTTTGTAAGCAATGCTGCAAAAGACTTGCAACAAAAACAGGCCTGCTGCCAAAATATAAAACGGCACCATCCCAGCCATACCTGTAAGCTTCTGGAACACATGGGCAGAATGATTTAACGGCGTTATTAATCCCGATTCTTTGCCCATTCGGCTATAATTTTGTTTTAATGATATTTATTTATCGAGCCTTCGATTATGTCTGCCGTGTTAGAAGAAAAGAAAACGCGCGGGTTGCGCGAGATTGTAGTGCTGGCCTGTATTGTGGTGGCCTTGTTTTTTTTGACCTCGCTGATCACTTTTAGCAATGACGATGCAGGGTGGACACATAGCGGGGTTTCCCAGACCGTATTGAATGCCGGGGGCGTAATGGGAGCTTGGCTAGCTGACTTTAGCCTGAGTTTTTTGGGTGTCTGCGCCTATTTGCTGCCATTGCTGCTGCTTTGGGGGGGCTATGGACTCTATATCTCCAACCAAGCAAATTCCGGCAAAGTTTGGTTTGCCCTTATCGGAGTGCTGGCAACACTGGTGTCTTCTTCTGCCTTGCTCAATCTTTACGTTTTGCGGACTGGCATGGAGCTGCCGCACCGCACTGGCGGGATATTAGGCCAGGAAGTGGGCGATAAGCTGTTGTTCCTGTTCGGCAATAGCGGTGCCACCCTATTTTTGGCCGCGCTATTGTTGGCAGGGTTCAGTTTGGTGACGGAGATGTCATGGATACACTTGGTTAATGCCATCGGTCATCTGGCAGTGGCTGCCTTCCGTTTTATTGGCCACAGTGTCAGCCATTTATTTTACCAGCCCCCCGCTAAGCCACGCTTTGCGTCAACTGGCCCTGAACATGTTGATTTGCCAATGGGCAGCACTGATGTCGCTAGCCGGTCTTGGACAGGCAGTACCCCAAAAAAGCCTTTGACAACGGTTAAAACCACCAACCTTGCCAAAAAACACCCGCCCCAGTCTGCTGTGGCGCAGCACTTAACGGATGGCGCATTGCCAAGCTTGGAGTTTCTGGATCAGCGCGAAAACCACGTCAGTGGTTATACCGAAGAAGACCTACACGCCATGTCCCGACGGGTGGAAGAAATTCTCGCCGATTTTAATGTTGCCGTGGCTGTGGTCGGTTTTCACCCCGGCCCGGTTATCACCCGCTTTGACCTGCAACCTTCAGCGGGTGTCAAGGTGAGCCGCATCAGCTCATTATCCAAAGATTTGGCGCGGGCTTTATTGGTCACCAGTGTGCGGATTGTGGAAATCGTGCCGGGCAAATCGGTGGTGGGTTTGGAAATACCCAACCGCCAAAGGGAAATGGTCAATTTGCGTGATCTGTTGGCATCAGAAAATTTTTATAATGCCAAGTCATTGTTGACCTTAGCAATGGGCAAAGACATTGCCGGGATGCCCTTGGTGGCGGATTTGGGCAAGATGCCGCATGTGCTGGTGGCCGGTACAACCGGATCCGGCAAGTCGGTTGCCATCAATACCATGATTCTCAGCCTGCTTTACAAAGCTACACCCGAGCAAGTGCGGTTGATTATGATTGACCCCAAAATGCTGGAGCTGTCGGTTTACGAGGACATACCCCATTTGCTGACCCCTGTAGTGACGGATATGAAAGAAGCCAGCAATGCCTTGCGTTGGGCGGTTGGCGAAATGGAACGCCGTTATAAGCTGATGTCCAAAATGGGCGTGCGCAATCTGGCTGGCTTTAATCAATTGATTAAAGACGCGGCAGCGCGTGACGAAGCCATCCGCGACCCCGTGTTCCAAATCATGAACCCACTGGAAACGGGCGATGCCATTCCGGTATTGACGACACTGCCCAGTATTGTCATCGTCATTGATGAATTGGCCGATATGATGATGATTGTCGGCAAAAAAGTGGAAGAACTAATTGCCCGTTTGGCACAAAAAGCCCGGGCCGCCGGGATTCACCTGATTTTGGCGACACAACGGCCTTCCGTCGATGTGTTGACCGGACTAATCAAGGCTAATGTGCCCACGCGCATTTCGTTTCAGGTGTCTTCCCGCATTGATTCGCGCACCATCCTCGACCAAGGCGGCGCAGAAACCTTGCTGGGTAATGGCGATATGCTGTTTTTGCCATCGGGCACCAGCATCCCTATCCGTGCCCACGGCGCGTTTGTCGATGACCATGAGGTGCATCGGGTGGTGGAGTTTTTAAAACAAACCGCCCCCGCCAATTATTTGGATGAAATCACCCAAGACATATCGGAAAACAATGATGGCTTCGGCTACGGCGGCAATAGCGGCAATAACAACACGTCGGAAAATGACGCGTTGTATGACGAAGCAGTGTTGTTTGTCACGGATAACCGTAAAGCATCCATTTCTAGTGTGCAACGGCGTTTTAAAATTGGTTATAACCGCGCCGCCAGCATTATAGAAAGCATGGAAGCGGCAGGGGTGGTGAGCGCCGCCGAATCCAATGGTTCACGGGTGGTGCTGGCACCACCACCGATTAAGGATTAACGCCGCCACACTGATCGGCGCACCACTGACGCGTAATTGACAACCCTAAAATACATTCTATTAACATGACCTTATCTATTCAAGACTATGCATTGTTGGATGACGGACAATGCGATGCCCGCATTGTTGCCGCCAAAGCCAAGCTCGGAAGCCGCTGTGTTGTGTTAGGGCATCATTACCAGCGTGATGAAGTGTTCAAACACGCTGACTTTACCGGCGATTCGCTCAAACTGTCCCGCGATGCCGCACAGTCGGATGCACAATATATTGTGTTTTGCGGGGTGCATTTTATGGCGGAAGTGGCGGACATACTCTCGCGCCCTGAGCAAATAGCCATCTTGCCCGACTTGGCGGCAGGCTGCTCAATGGCGGATATGGCTAACTTGATCAAAGTCCAGAAATGCTGGCAGGAACTGGCACAAATTATAGATGTTGACAATGAAGTCACGCCAGTGACCTATATTAATTCGGCAGCCGACCTAAAAGCCTTTTGCGGCAAACACGACGGCATTGTGTGCACCTCGTCAAATGCCCGCACTATTTTGGAGTGGAGTTTTGCCAAGTGCGATAAAGTGCTGTTTTTCCCCGACCAGCATTTGGGTCGCAATACCGGTCACCGGATGGGCATACCATTAGAGGCTATGGTCACGTGGGATTTTAACCAACCCCTAGGCGGACTGACCGAACAGCAAATCCGCGATGCCAAAATAATCCTGTGGAACGGCCACTGCTCGGTGCATCAAGTGTTCAAACCGGAACACATAGATAAGTTTTTGGCGCAATACCCCGAAACCCAAGTGATTGCCCACCCCGAAGCGTGTTTTGAGGTGTGCGAAAAAGCTGATTTTGTCGGCTCCACGGAATATATTTTAAAAACCGTGCGCGCCGCCGAACCCAATACACGCTGGCTAGTGGCGACCGAACTTAATTTGGTCAACCGTCTGCACGAAGAATGCAAAAACCAAGGTAAAAACGTGCATTTTATGTCACCCATGCTGTGCATGTGTTCCACCATGTTCAGGACAGACCCCCAACATTTGGCCTGGGTGCTGGAAAATTTGGCGGCGGGCCACGTCATCAACCCGATCACCGTGCCACCCGAACAAGCCCAGTTAGCCAAGGCGGCTTTGGATAATATGTTGCGGGTTAGTTAGTGGGAAACGAGCGGGTTGTTTTCAGCCCATGTCATTGATGCCGGAAACTTATGCTAACCATTTTACGTATACGAAACTTCCGTTTTCATTTTTATTCAAACGAAGGCAACGAACCACCTCATATACATGTGCGTGACTCAGATGGCGAAATGGTTGGTCTTATGCTTCATCTTCAAACATTCCAGCTTGTACCCACAGGGCATCTACGAAACACCGCATAGATTGCCATAAAAATGTGGTTGTTCTGGGGGGTGACGGTGCGGGCGGGCAACTTTGCCAGCCCCGCTTTGGATTTCATTGACTTTTACCAACAGGGCATAAATGGAATTCTTCCACCTTCCACCGTTTATTGTCGAAATGGGCCGTATGGTAATTTACGTACGGTTTTTTCGGGTGTCTCTGTCCGAAAAAAATGGCAGAAATGCTTTTATTAGGCAAGGGGAAATCGGCTGGCTAAGCAGCATTTTAGCCAGAGGCAATTGCTGGGTTTTGTTAGTGCGGGGCTGTTTGGGGAAAGTCTGGTGCAGGTAAGGCATTAGTATAGAACGCAACCGTACATCTAAGCCACATCTTGGCTTAGATGTACGGTTGCGGCAAAGCAGATGCTTAAAGCAGTGTTTTCAGGTCAATAAAACCTTTGTAAGCGTTTCTCAACTCTTGTTCAGCTTCTTGCAACGCACCTTCTTTAGCAAACTTACGCGCAGCTTTCAATTTGTTGTTAACTTTTGAACGGGCATTGTCAACTTTATCGTTGGCATTGATTTCTTTGCTGGCATCTAGTGCGTCTTTAATCAGGTTAGCAGTCGCTTCGCCTTCAGCGCCTGAACTTACCGCATCAATAGCCACTTTAACTTTAGCCGCTACCATATCAATGGCTTCTGCAGGTGCGTAGGTGATTCTGCCTGGATCGGACTCGGCAAAGGTTGCAGGTGCAACAGCAGCCAAAGAAGAAGCAATCAATACAGACAATAAGACTTTTTTCATAGTTTTCATAATTTCACTAATCCCCTAGTGTTGTAATTTTTATTGAGCTTGGCAGCTTAGCCATGCAATAGTTGCATTGCTAAGTGTCGGGGAGCGATTTTAACACATTTTAAAATTTTTAAACCTGTAAAGTGTTTAAAAAAGATAATGTGAATAAAGGGGAGGACAAGATGAAATGGGGGGGAATTTCGACCATGCCAAGAAAACATGATCGAATCGAAACCTAAGGCTTATTTGTGGTTTGCGTCGTATTGTGCTTTCATTTCCACGAAGCTTGCTAACGCTTCACGTAATTTTGCATCAGCTGATTTGGTGTCGCCACTTTCGAAGGCATCACGGGCAAGGCGTAATTTGTCATTTGCTTTTTGACGTTGACGTTCAGTCAACTCATAACGGAATTCTTTTTGGGTTTGGCGGGCATCATTAATGCTTTTAATGATTTCTTCTTTGTTGCCGCCTTTTTCAGCCAAGCTCACCGCTTCTTGGATTTTGGTGATGGTGTTTTCAGCAGCAGCCCTTACGGTTGCTTCGCCAGTGGCTTCTGCCAAAGCAGCTGATGAGACAGCAGCCATTGAGATTGCCATCAGCCCTGAAATTGCGATTTTTTTTAGTACTTGCATTGTTTAATAAACCTCAATGTTAAAAAATAAATTCAATGGTTCACAGACAATAAAAAAGCCCTGTCCAATAGAACATGGCCTGCGTTTTTTCCTACTGTCTGTCTAGGATTTTAACATAAAATGCAAGTCTGCCAATAAATATAAAATCACCGGGGCATTCCAAACCACCCATCCATACCCGAAACAACCCGTACACGATAATTTGCCTGTTTGACAAAGCGGCAAAATGCATCATCCAGCAAACCTTGTGCGGCCCATTCGGCTACACTCAGGCTCGGGTCAAGCTTGGCTGCTTTGATCAACAGCAATTCCTGTGCGGCCAATTCGCCCGCCAGCCAGGCCGCCAGACTGTCTGAGGTGATATCCCAGGTTGCCGCGATACCCGCTTGGTCCAGTTCCTGCACATCGGGCGACCAGACCACTGGTTTGCCCTGTCCGAGCAATACCTGCACAGCGGTAACAGAACCGGCCATAAGCCACGCTGGTTTTAGCCCGACTATCAGCCAAGCCATTTGTTGCATAGCCAATAGCGCCATGCAATGGGCGGTACGGTCATCAAAACACCAGTGTTGTTGGGCTAGCCGCACCTGATCGGCAAACGCACCGCCACCAGGCACCACCACCACGTCGGTATTCTGATAGTCCCGATCGAGCCGGTCAAGGCAGTCAGTCAGCAGGGTGCTGTAAGTAAGGCTGCCGCCCAGTTTGATGACTGTGATGGCGGTCATGGCACTGAGCATTGTTTTAACAATGCCAGCAGGGCGGCGGCCTTGTCGAAACATTCTTGGTATTCTTCAGCAGCAATCGAGTCATGCACTATGCCGCCACCCGCCCAAAAGCGGATACTGCCATGCGAATGCACCAAGGTGCGTATGGCAATATTGGTGTCCATGTTGCCATCACAGCTGATATAACCGATAGCACCACAATAGAGGCCGCGCCGGTGTGGTTCGAGTTCTTCAATAATCTGCATGGCGCGGATTTTGGGCGCGCCGGTGATAGAGCCGCCCGGAAAACAGCTTTTTAACAAGTCCACCGCTTGTTGGTCGTCTGCCAGTATGCCGGTGACAGTGCTGACCAAATGATGCACGGTGGCGTAGCTTTCAATGGCGAACAGGCTGGGTACGCGCACCGAGCCTTTGCGGCAGGTTTTGCCTAAGTCATTACGCAACAAATCAACAATCATCAAGTTTTCAGCGCGGTCTTTGGGGCTGTGCTGCAATTGCGCCAGTTGTTGCTGGTCTGCCAGTAAATCAGGCTTGCGCGGTCGGGTGCCTTTAATGGGCTTGGTTTCCACCTGACCATCACACAGCTTTAAAAACCGTTCTGGCGAGGAGCTGAGCACTTGCACATCGGGCAAATTTAGGTAAGCGGCAAACGGTGCTGCGTTAAGTTGGCGCAAACGCTGGTAGGCCTGCCACGGATCACCTCGGCAAGGGGCGGCAAAGCGTTGGGTCAGGTTGACTTGGTAGCAATCACCTTCTTTTAGATAGTATTGGATACGCTCAAAGGCATGGTTATAAGCTGCCTGATCCATATTGGCGGTGACGGGGCCGGTCACTTGAAACGCTGGGCTGGGCGTGGGTGCAGGGGGCTGGCAGAACAACGCAATCAGTTGTTGGCGTTTTTCCCCATCACAAAAACCGGTGAGGTGGCTTTGTTGTTGCTGATGGTCCACCACCAGTGCCCAGTCATAAATGCCCACTGCCATATCCGGTATTTGCTCTTCATCATTGGCAATTGTAGGCAATTTTTCTATGCGCCGCGCCAAATCATAGGCGAAATAGCCAATGGCCCCGCCACGGAAAGGCAGTGGCAAGCCTGTTTCTTGTGGCCCCGGAATGGGCAAGCTGTCCAGTTGTTGCTGCAATAGCTGAAAGGGGTCTTGCTGTGCAGTACGGCTTAGCCCCGCATGGCTGATTTCAGTGCTTTCTGCGCGTGTCAATAGGCTACAGATTGGGTCGGCGGCAATAACGTCGTAACGGCCTTGCTGAGTGTTGGGATGCCCGCTGTCCAAAAAAACCGCCCAGGTTTGTTGGGCAATCCGGTCAAACAGTGCGGCACTGTCGGGAAAGTAGGGCAACGGTACGGTGAAGTGCTTGGCTAACGGCATGAAAAGGCGTTCAGATGGTTTGGCTAGGGGGTTAAGCGGTGTCCCGCGAGTGGCGGGGCGTTGTCGGGATGGTGTACACCAAACTGGCTAGGATGTAATTGTATCACTTACCGTAGGTTTGCGGCTTAGTTGGCTGGTGTTGTATTGCCGAGGTTGTCGGGTCACGTTGCACTTTTATGCCCTGATCTTGCCCGGCTTTCACGGACACCCGACTAAGCGACTTTTTTTGCCTCAAACGCTTCCGGGCTGACATAACCCAATTTAGAGTTGAGCCGCTTTCGATTGTAATACACTTCAATGTATTCGAACACCTGGGACTTGGCTTCTGTCCGGGTCAAAAACCGCTCACCGTGCACAGCTTCGACTTTAAAGGTATGGTTCCAGCTTTCCATTGCCGCATTATCATAACAGTCGCCCTTCTTGCTCATGCTGCAAACCAACTGGTGTTTGACAAACAGTTTTTGGTAGGCGGCCGAACAATACTGGCTACCGCGGTCAGAGTGGACAATCACCCCTTTCGGCATCCGATGACGCCATAATGCCATTATCAGGGCATCACAGACCAGCGGTGCCGTCATCCGTTCGGCGATTGCCCAACCAATGACCCTGCGGGAATAAAGCTCCAGCACCACCGCCAAATACAGCCAGCCTTCCTCAGTCCAAATATAAGTGATGTCAGACTCCCATTTTTGGTCGGGGGCATCCGCAGTGAAGTTTTGCTCCAATAGGTTAGGGGCAACGGGCAAGAAATGGTTGCTGTTGGTAGTGGCTTTGTACTTCTTGGCCGCTTTCGCCCGCCAGCCGTTGCCACGCATGATTTTGGCGACTCGGTGCCTACCGGTCGGCCACCCTTCTTCGCGGAGCCGCCGGGTAATCCTGGGTGAACCGGGGCGGCCTTTTTCATCATCGAAAATACGTTTGATTTCAATGGTTAGCAATTGTTTTTCCTGGCTTCTATCAGAAAGCGGCCTGCGCCGCCAATCATAATAGCCGCTACGTGAAACCGACAACAGGCGGCACATCATCCCTACGGGAAACTGCTTTTCATCGGCCTTGATCATGGCGTACTTCACTTGGGCTGTTTGGCAAAGTACGCTGCCGCTTTTTTTAGGAAGGCCACTTCCTCTTCCAGCCGCGCGTTTTCCCGTTTGAGGCGTGACATTTCTGCTTGCTGGAGTCTCTGTTCTTCGAAGGGCTGGTCTGTTTGGCGACGTTTTGACCGCCAGGCGTACAATATTGACTCGGCAAGCCCTAAATCTTTCGCCACCGTTGGGATGCCATCACGGTCAGCACGCTCCAGTGCCTGTTCTTTAAATTGTGCGGTATATTTGTTACGTACCGCCGGGATTTTTGATTCGGTTTTGCTTTTCATAGTTTTCCTCGGGTTTAGAGATTACTCTCTTAGCCGAGTGTCCGCTAGACCGGAGCAAGATCAAAACTCGATTACACCAAAAAAATGAATCAAGGCTTTTCAGATTGGATGAACAAGCCGCTTGATACTATTACCCGTGATATGGTGATGGCACGTCGCAACCAGCTTGAAGGCGGCAAGGACAACAAAATGCGGGTGTTGCGCCTGTTGATGAAATATGCGGTTGACGCACTTAAGGCGCTAGAAGAAAACCCGGTTGACGTATTGCGTGATGGCGGCTTATGGGCAAAACCCAAACGCAAAAAACGCATGGTTTCCAGTGATAACCTGAAAGACTGGTATGCCGCTGTGTTAAGTTTGGAAAATGAGAAAGCCAAAGTGTACTTGCTACTGTTGCTGCATACAGGGCTAAGGGATCAAGACGTCCGCTATTTAGAATGGAAAGATGTTGATTTTATAAACGATTGCTTTATTGCCAGGGACACCAAAAACCATACCGATTTTACCGCCTATATTGCGCCACAAATCAAACCTTATTTCAGAGGCTTGCAAGCATTAACTGGCGATAACCGTTTTGTTTTCCCTGGCGATTCTAAAGATGGCGTGATGAATATACCTAGGAAACCCATCGCGGAAATTTGCAAGAAAACGGGCATTGAATTTTCAAGCCACGACCTAAAACGAACCTTCTTAACCATTGGCGAAGCAGCAATGATACCGTTCTCTTTATTAAAAGCACTGGCAAACCACAAAACGGATAATGACGTAACTGGCGGCTACATCAACCCCGAAGCCAAAACGCTTAAGGCGGCAACATGGAAAATTGCCGACTTTATCCAGTCCCATGCGGCGGCAACCGGAGACAATGTTCATTTTTTGTTAAAAGCGAGTGGGGAATAAGCAACAATACCAGATCAAAAAATCCATTGCATCTGTAGCTCAGGCACATTGAACGCGGGGGGAATTGAATCGCCGATGCACTTTGATGGGTAAAATCTATAACGCACAGCTAAGTTGCAAATAAACCCCAGTTTTCTCGAAAGACAGCCAGACTTACTTTGTTATGAGTTTTCGTAGTTATGCCAAGTTTTAAGATGGCTAGTACGATAACCTGCAAAAGCTGTAATACCTGTAATCGCTCCGAATAAGTGAGGAACCTACTATGTTTTTGATGCAGGGCTAGCACTTACGAAATTCTGGACTAGGTGAATAGCAAAATCTGCCGCATTATCCGTTGCGCTTGACTGAGTTTTATTTTTTTCGATTTGTCCCAATGCAGATTGACTTTGATGTTCCCCGCTATCGGCAACAGCTTTTACCCATAAGCAATGTCGACCTTCGCCAGCAAGATAGAACCCCCAACCTTCCATGTCATAAGCCACCACATCAGGAAATGAATTCTCGATTTGTTTTACCAAGGCTGAATTTACGTCTTCAATCTTGATACTGGCACTTGCTAACGCCTTATTTACAACTACAGGGAATCCCAATTCAGATTCTGATGCAATTAATTTAGCTAGATTATAAAGCCCATTATCCACTCGATTACCATGAGGTCGATGCTGATTACCATTTGGAGTAAGGCGTTGGTGATCAAATACAAATATTTCATTCGGTATTACAACAGTTCCTACTGACAGATCCTTTTTAGGCATCCCCATACACATGCCGACCATCAAAACTATTGTAGGTTTAAGAAAATTGCAAAAACGATTGATTCCAACTGCTGCTTCGGTCTCCCCTTGAAATGATAAACTTGCCAGATGCCAAATTGTTTCGCTATTTGGATCAGAATACTCAATGGCATAAAATTGGCGTGTGGTGTCTAAGTAAACAATTTTTCCATTGCCAAATGCTTTTTTTAATTGCGAGCGAACAGATTCAAATTCTACTGCAGCTATAGTTAGACATAGAACAGTATTCAGGCGGCTAGATTGTTCCGGTAAGACAGGACTATCATTAGAAAGAGGATATTTTTGAACCATAGATTGTTCCTTATTGCCTTCATTGGAAAATGCGAAAGTTTTTGCAGATGAATGCGAGACGATTGATGCTAATGCAGTTGAAGGTTGTCCGACATAAGTAACTGCTGATTGAAGCGCAATTTGCCAATTAGGGTCATTTCCAAAGCGCACAAGTTGGTCTGGAGTACAATTTTCCACCTCCTTAAGGCGATTATTTTTACGTAAAAATCCCATCATCTTCATATAAGAAATATTTTGACCAAAAGAAGGAATGAGGAATGAACTTGATAAATATCGTAAATCTACAATAACTCCAGCAGCCAAATCTTGTGTGTAGCTTGCGAAATAAGCTTCGTTAATGGCACTGCGAATACGCATATGCAAAGGTTTTTCAACTCCAGCTAAATCGAGAATTTCATAAACATGTTCCGGTATGAATGCTAAAGCTCCTAACTCTTTGGGAACCCGTTCAAGCCTGGTCTCTATGTTTGGGATGGGAATCCCGGCCGTGTCACGCAGTCTAAGTTGCAGCTCGTTATCTTGTACCAAATCGTTCCAATGATTGACAATATCTTGGGTTGCGCTTCGTTGACGCGGTACGTAGGGGGGCTCTTCACCATTTTGAGGAAAAAGTGAATGATATGCGTTGTTTTGAATACTGTTTTCTCGATAGAACCCAATATTAAGACGTTCTTGTACAAAGCAATCTAAATTCGGAGAACTACCTGATAACGCTATGATACCAAGTGGGAACAATTCATTTAATTCACCAATGATTTGCCGACAGAGTTTAGATTCGAAGTAAGAAGCGGCTGGTATAAAAACCGTTTCGGCACTAGCAACAGCAATCCTAGTTGCAAGCCGCATTTCGTATAAAAAATTAGACGAAATAGCCGATGCTCCTTTTTCTTCAATAAAATGAATGTCGAAATAATGGAGGAATAGCCTTTCTGGCCTCGAATATGGTGACACTATAGAAATTTCTGTCTGATTCATCTAAGGAAACAATCGGAGTTGTATGTCTTCCTTCATGCACAATTCTCTGTAGTCATTGATTATTGTATCTAAGCAACCATTAACTGAGACACATCCCCAAGCTGATAACTCATCAATATAAGCATCCGGCATCCCTTGATATAGGTAAATCCGCTTCGATTGTGCAAATGCGACGGCGATCTCTGCAAAAGTATTTGGTCCTATATAGTTTAGTATTCCATGCCGGTCTAAATTCATAGCAAGCACACAAAATGTCATTGGATCTCTAATTTTTTTTATATAAGCAAGTGAAACTCGTCTCTTAAAGTCTTCAAAATCGGGCAGAGACATTTGTCGGACGTGTTCATTCTCGGACTCGGGGACAATAGTTCTAATTCCAAGCGCATTCAATTCCGCAGCAAGATTGACCATATTTTCGTACACACTCATACTGCCGATTATTACAATTCGCCGCTTTGTTTTTGCGTATCCCTCAATCATGTCGTAATTTTCCATCAAGTAAGCCTTGCTCTAATATTCCACTAATTTCATCGTTATCGTGGAATAACCACTTTGGTTGCCAAGCAGAAGCAGTTAAGTTCTCGATTAAATCATCAATGGACATAATAAAGCTATCGTGAACAAGCAATGGTAAGTCTTTTGGAAAATCGCTGAAATAAATAGGTTTTCCTGATTGTACAATTCGTCCAACTTCGTAGCAGGTTGTTCGCCCTATATAGCCATTTGGTGCGACAACATAAACTATATCCGCACGAAATATTCTGTGCAGCGCTAGAGATTGAATTTCTGAATCAGTCCACTCGGAACGGTCAGATGTAAATCGTACGAACGAAATACCATCTTCGATGACTTCTGATCCTTGAGGTGAAGTTACTTCAAAGCCTGCCGTTCGTAAAGTTTTACTGACCTTTTGTATTTCAGAGTTATGCTGTCGAAAACTGCCAATTATGGCGACAGAACGAATTTTCATCCATCGTTTCCTTTTTGTAATTAAAAGCATCTATCTCGAAGCTATGTTTCACTTCGATCAACCCAGTTTACATTCTAAATTTTATGCTATCTGAAATGTGGTGGATAAACAAACCCGCTCTGTCCGCATTTGGCCTATTTATGCCACATAAACAAAAGCAGTTCGCATCACTACCACCAATACAACTAACCCCACTCCGCACTCAAACTCTCCGCCTGTTCCAATACCAGTTGCACCGCTTCTTCCTGTTTTCCTGGCGGGTATTTGTATTTGCGTAATATCCGTTTCACCATCAGTCGTAAGCTGGCCCTTACGCTTTCACGCACTGACCAATCGACGCTGACGTTTTTGCGTAAATTCTCAGCCAGTTCATGGGCGATTTTTTTCAGGGTCTCGTCACCGAGTTCACGAACAGATTCTTCGTTATTCGCCAGGGCATCGTAAAAGGCCAGTTCATCATTGTTCAGGCCAAGGTCGGCGCCGCGCTCCGCTGCTTCCTTGAATTTTTTCGCCATCTGGATTAGCTCTTCAATCACTTGGGCATTTTCAATGGAGCGGTTCTGGTAACGGAGGATGACATTAGTCAGCAATTCCGAGAATTTATGTTGCTGGACGATATTGCTGGCAAATCGGGCTTTTATTTCGCCTTCCAGCAAGCGTTCCAGCAGTTCCACGGCGAGGTTGCGTTCCGGCAGGTTGCGGACATCGTTGAGAAAATCTTGGTCAAGAATGCCGATATTGGGTTTATCCAAGCCAACGGCGTTAAAAATGTCCACGACTTCTTCTGAGACGACCGCCGAGCCGATAATTTGGCGGATAGCCAATTCGCGTTCTTCATTAGACTTGTTTCAACTATAAAAACAATTATTTAGCGATATATAAATTCCAGAGCCCCGCGCACACGCCTATAATATCATCATAAAAATCAATACGCGGGGAGTCGCTATTTTTGCGAAAGCTTGTTTTGGGGCATCCCAGCCCCAACAAGCGGCAAAAAAATACGCGACCGCCATTGCCTTCGGCGGCCCCGATTCGTCCGCGTCACCTGGTCCCGGCCCAACAAGGGGACCGGAACAGCGGTTCCACATGACTTTACGCCATTTCGGGATGCCTTGCAGGTTGCCTACGCTACGCTACGGCAACCCGCCCGGCCCTATGGCTATCGGGGACTAAAAATCTTCGCTTCTCTTCGTTCCGCTTCCAAGATTTTCAGCGGATGCAGGCGTAGCCTGTCAGAGAGTATGCGAAACCCCCCTGCATCAGAATAGTTGTCGCCTCAAATTTTTAAAGAAAATAAAATTTGAGATTAGAGATGAAAACGTATACAAAGTATTCTGAAGACTTTAAAGAGCAGGCACTGTGTAAAGCT
>Ga0007873_1000248_pt1 | contig 15885 bp, 9 predicted proteins | sample CryBogCBH26May08_FD_71228 | JGI IMG/M metagenome (GOLD analysis project Ga0007873, IMG submission 71228) | Freshwater microbial communities from Crystal Bog, Wisconsin, USA - CBH26May08 | ecosystem: Environmental > Aquatic > Freshwater > Lake | place: Crystal Bog, Wisconsin, USA | collected...
TGGGAATCACAGATAACCAGCACCAAGGACTATGTTCATGTTGACGTGCAGGAAGGCGCGGTGGTCACGCAAACCGGCACATTCGCCACCATGCTGTACATCTCCAACAACTACTGGGCCATTTCAGGCAATGGCGTGTTTGACGGCGCAAATTTGTCGCCAAGCAACGGGGCAAACATAGCGTGTTGGGGCAACTACTGCTCATTCAGGAATTTTGAGACACGCAAAAGCGGCGGTCAAGGTCTTGGGCTATGGGGCGCGTCATCCAGCAATTGGCTGACGGGATGCAGTGTCAACAAAGTCAATTCGCACAACAATGGCGCGGTCGGTTTGCTGATGTCAGAAGCGCGTTATTGCCGCATCACCTCCAATATCCTGATAAGCAACGGCTTGGAAGGCATCACCGTTGACAACCAATCCGGTTACAACACCATTGACGGCAACATAGGGCTAAGCAACTGCACCAGCGGCGGCACGGGCAATATCGGTGCCGGCTTGTTGGCTAACCATAACGTGTTCACCAACAACATCCTGCAAGGTGCGCAGAACGGTTGCCACGGCCTGTTTTTGCAAGGCCAAAACAATGTAGTGGAAAACAACGTGTTCACCGCCAACACAGGTTATGGCCTCTACCTTGACGGCTCTTGTGTCGCAAACCTTGTTGGCTCTAACGAATACGACGCAAACACACTGGGTGCGCGTTACCTTGGCGTTGGCAGCCTGAACAATATAATCGGGTCTGAATCGCTATCAAGCGGCGGCGTTATGGACTTAGGCAGCAACTTTTACACCTCTCAGCCGATAGATAACAAGTTCGGTTTGTGTTACTTAAGGGCCGTTCGGCTTAAACTACAACGCATTGCATTGGGGCTTGCCAGTTACACCAACACATCAAGCATCACCACCACATCACAACTGGTGATAGCCTGTATTGGCGACTCCTACACCCAATGGGCAGCCATTTGGACTAGCCCCTTGTTGGGCAAGCTTTGGGGATCATACGGCAACGCAGGTATGGGATGGTTCGGTTTCGGCTTCCAAACCCCATACAATTCCGCCCCGTGGACGACAGGCAACCAGCCGATATATTCGGGCGGCGGTTCAACATGCGATCTGGGCGCGTCATGGGGGCTAACGGGCGGCATATCCCTGTTTCAAATCATCGGTTCATGGGTGTGTTCATACAACAACGCCAGCGGCAACGCGCCATCCTTGTCCACTATTGCCAGCTCAACTGCAAATGACTATGTGCGTTTGGGATTCCCGGCAAACCAGACAGCCGCCATCCTGTACTATTCGGGCAACGGCACGGGCGTTATTGCCGTGTCATGGAACGATGGGTCAACCTATGGCGGCAACATCTCCCTAAGCACAGTGGGCGCGGGGCATATTACACTGAGCGGCATACCCGGAACTGCCAACACCTTACGCATTAAAGTGGTGTCCGGCACAGTCACACTGGCAGGGATAGACCTGCAAAGCTCGGCCAATGGCGTCAGGCTGCATAAAATAGCCGGGGGCGGCTCATATACCCAACAATGGGCCAATGTCACACAAGCGGCATGGGCGGCAAACCTGCAAGCCCTTAACCCTGATGTTGTCACCCTGCTGTTTGGCGGAAACGAGCAGATCAACGGCTACAGCCCCATGCAATATGGCGTGTACCTGCAAACCATCATAGCCAATATACGTTCGGTATTGCCGGAGTGTGACATCCTGCTGATTTCCCCGGCGGAAAACCAACGCAACACCAACGCTTACCCTATGACGGCTTTTGCCCAAGTCATGCGTAAAATCGCAACGGACAACGGTTACTCGTTCATCGACATGCAAGGCTATTTTGGGCTACCCAACAACAACGCCTCGGCCTATGCCTTCACCAATGCCTACTGCCCTTGGTATTACAGCGACGGCATCCATCCCGACCCCAATACGGGCGGCGTTATCATGACAGACGCCATTTACCGCGCCTTGGTGACCATGTAATGGCAATCTCAGAAGTCGCCGCCTGCAACCTTGCCTTGGCGCGTATCGGCCGTGCGCCGGTGATAACCAGTTTAAGGCCGCCGGATGCCAGCCAGGAGGCGCAGGCGTGCGGCCTGTTTTACGATTTGGAAATGACCAACATTTGCAATGAGCATGACTGGAGCTTTTTGACGGTGCAAAACGGCAGCTTGGTGGCGGTGACCAACCCGTCTTTGCTGTGGGCGTATGCTTACGCGCTGCCGTCTAACTTTATGCAGATGATTGCGTTGTATGACGCCAACGCGTTGACCAATTCCGCCCTGTATGGGGACTTCACCGACTTGGAAGGGGCTTTTGTCGGTATGGAATCGGAAGCCAACGACCCGCTGTGGGTGTTCGCCAATGAGCCGCAACAGCAAGAGTACACGGTTGAGGCCGACGGCAACGGCAATCAGGTGCTGTTTTGCAACTTGTCCGAACCCTTGCTCAAATACCTGTCGTTCCCGCTGATTGGGCAGGCGTTGCCGCCGTTGTTTGTTGATGCGTTTGTCTGGAAGCTGGCGGCCGGTTTGGCGGGCACGCTGATCCGTGATGATGTCGGGGTGTCAGCCGCCACCCGCTGTTTGCAGGCGTATGAAAGCATCTTGGGCAAGGCGACGTCGGCGGATTGCAAAAACATTAACGCCCGTATCCGGCATATGCCGTTTGGCATTAGGGCGCGCTTTTATGGCTAATGTGCGGCTGCTGAAAAATTCGTTTATTGCCGGTGAGCTGTCGCCGCTGGTGTTGGCGCGTTTTGATGTTGAGAAGGTCAACGCGGGGCTGGCGAAATGCCTTAACTTCATCGTGACCCCACAAGGGGCGATTGAAAACCGCCAAGGCACGCAGTTTGTTTGGGCGTGCAAAAGTGAGGCGGCGGGCACGTCCCGGCTGTTGCAGTTTTCGTTCAGCACCACGCAAAATTTTGCCATTGAGCTGGGCGCGGGCTATTTCCGTTTTTACGCATTGGGCAGCGTCATCCTTGCCGGTAGTGTGGCGGCATGGAATGCGGGGACAGCCTACGCGATAGGCAATATGGCCGCACTGGGCGGCACCAACTACTACTGCATTGCCGCCAACACGGGGAACGCCCCACCCAACAGCGGCTATTGGTACGCCATGCCAGCCACAGGGGAATATGAAATCCCCAACCCGTACGCGGCGGCGGACATTGCCACCATCAATTATGTGGAATCCGGCGATGTGATCACCCTGGTGCATCCCAATTACCCGCCCATGGAGTTGAGCCGCTATGGCAACACGGATTGGGTTTTGTCGGTGATTGGTTTTTCTTCCGTGTACCCGCCCCCCGCCACGGTGACCGCTGTGGCGACTTATGCGTATACCACGGGCACGTATCCGCAGCATTTCACTTATCAGGTGTGTACGGTTGACCCGTTGGGCAATGAAAGTTCGTTGGCGTCTGTGACTTCGGCGGTCTGTGTCAATGATTTGTCCGCCGCTGCGGCCAATTACAACACCATCACGTGGACGGCGGCGACACCGCCGGCCGGTGCGGCGGTGGGCGCTTATAACATTTATAAGGCGACCAATGGCGGGGCTTTTGGGTTTATCGGGCAGGTGCCGCCCGGTTCGCTGACGTTTGTTGATAACAATATCACTGCCGATTATACGAAAACGCCTAGCCTGAATGATGTGGTGTTTAACAGCGCCAACAATTATCCCAGTGCGGTCTGTTATTTTCAGCAGCGGCGCTGGTTTGCAGGTACGAACAACACGCCGAACGGGATTTGGGCGACGCAATCGGGGACGGGCAGCAATATGAATTATTCGATCCCTTCACAGGATTCGGATGCGCTGCGGGTGACGATTGCGGCACAACGCGCCAATAAGATTGCCCATTTGACGCCGATCAGTGGCCTGATTGCGTTTTCGTCGTCGACGGATTGGCTGATCAGTGCCGGTGCGGTGACGACGGCGATCACGCCCAGCACGTTCAGCGATGTGCCGCAAAGCCAAAACGGGGCGTCCCCGGTTGCGCCGGTGGCTTTGGACAATTATGTGATTTACCCGGCCTATCAGGGTGGCCACATTTATGAGATGGCCTGGGACTGGGAAAGCCAGACGTTTCCGAGCGCGGACATTTGCCTGTTGGCGCACCATTTGTTTGACGGGCAAACGATTGTGGCAACGGCGTTTAGCCGTGCGCCCATCCCTATTTTTTGGGCGGTCAACAGTAACGGGCAGTTGCTGGGCATGACCTATATCCCCAAGCAGGAGATCAGCGCTTGGCATCAGCACAATTTGGCCGGTGGCTTTGTTGAGTCGGTTGTGACGGTCACGGAAAACGGTTTGGATTCGCTGTATTTGATTGTGCGGCGGGTGATCAATGGCGCGACGGTGCGGCTGGTGGAGGTGTTGGCGCTGGCTGCGTTCACCTCCCAGGCGAATTGTTTTTATGTGGATTGTGGGGTGACTGTCAACACGGGTGCGCCGGTCACGACGGTCAGTGGCCTGAACTGGCTGGCAGGCACCGCCGTGTCCGTGTTGGCTGACGGTGTGCCGATACCAAACATTACGGTGTCAGCCACCGGCACGGTCACGCTGCCATGGGCGGCAACGGTGGTCCAGATCGGTTTGGCGTACAACAGCGACGCGCTGGTTGGCCCTATGGCGGTGCAGGGGACGCCGGATTTGGGCTTGAGCCACACTAAATCGGTGGATGTGGCGTATGTCGGGCTGGTCAATTCGGGCCCGTTTAAGATCGGCCCCAATGCCAACCAGTTGTTGCCGGTGTTCCAGGACAGTTACGACGACCCCAGTGTTGCGCCGCCGTTGGTGACGGGGGAGTTGTCGTCGGTGTTGGCCAATGCCCACAGCCCGTGGGCGCAAGTCCTTATCCGGCAGGATTTGCCGTTGCCGCTGACGGTCACTTATTTGGTGGTCAAGGAGTCGTTGGGTGGTTAAGTTCTGCTTTGCTGCGCCGAATGCTTATGATATCACGGAGTTGGCGCAAAACCTGAGGCAATCGGACATACAGGAGCTTTGTGCTTTGGGTCACAGTGATTGGTATAGCGTGGTGCAGGTGTCCGTGCAGGTTTCTGACCCGGAGTTTTGCTGGGCCGTCCGCACTCAGGGGCGGTTGGTGGCGTTGGGGGGCTGCTCGCACACCGGCAATCCGTGGCTGTTGGGCACACCGTTGCTGTGCCGCTATGCGGTCAGCCTGACCCGGCTGGCAAGGCGGCGCTTGGGGCTTATGCTGGGCAAATACGGGCATCTCAGCAACCTGATAGATTGCCGCCAGACGCAAACGCGCCGCTGGCTGAAGGGGCTGGGTTTTGTTGAAACGCGCACCGTTGAGGTGGTGCGGGGGTTTCCTTTGGTTGTTTTTGAAATGGGGCAATAAATATGTGTGACCCTGTAACCATAGCCGTCGTGTCGGCAGTCGGCAGTGCCGCCATTGGCGGCACATCCGCCGCGATGAGCGCCGATGCACAGCAACAGGCCGCCAACTATAACGCGCAGGTGGCGGCGAACAACGCGATCATCAGCCAGCAGCAGCGCAGCGCGGCGCTGGAGCAGGGGCAGGCGCAGGCGCAGCAGCAGCAGTTGCAGCAGTCGCAACTGGCGGGGCAGCAACGGGCGGCGCTGGCGGCGAACGGGGTTGACCTGAATTCTGGCAGTGCGGTGGATATTGCGGCCAGCACGAAGTTTTTGGGGGCGGCGGATGTGAACGCTATCCAGGCGAATGCGGCGCGCGCGGCGTGGGGCTATCAGGTGCAGGGGATGAATGACACGGCGCAAAGCGGTCTGGACAAGTGGCAGGCCAACAACATTAATCCGGCCGGTATCGGGGCGATGGCGGGGGTGGGTTCGCTGTTGGGGTCGGCTAGCCAGTATGGCATGGCGAAGAGTGCGGCGGGCGGTGTTAAAGCACCGGAGGCGGGCTAAATGAAAGTGCCTGTGGCGGAACGTTCTTTCGGCTTGCAAGGTTTGCCGGATGTGCGGCAAAACCTGTCGGTGGATGCCGATAACTTTTTGGGCGGCACGCAGCGGGCGGCGCTGGAAGGTGCGGTGGACGCCAGCGGGGCGGTCAATAAGGCGGTGCAGTTCCATTATGCCAATGCGCTGGAGGAGGCGAACCGGACGCGGGTGGTGGATGGCGCTGCGGCTTTGAAGCAATTCAAGCTGGATACGCTTTATGGCACACCGGCGACCGATAACGCGCCCGCCACGCCGGGTTTGTTTAATGTCAAGGGCGCGGCGGCGTTTTTGGGGTCTGGCGGCAAGACGGTGTCCGATAATGCTTACGATGCGGTGTCCGCACGGCGGCAGGAAATTGCTGACGGGATGGCCAATGAGGTTGTAAGGCAAAAGTTCCTGAACCATACGGCGCTGGGGTTGGTCGATTTCAGGGGACAGTTGCTGGCTTATGAGGCTGAGCAGCACCGCAACTATATGCAGGATACGCTGGACGCCAGCAATACGGTGGAAAGCAATAATATCGCCCTTAATTACAATGACACGGACGGCATCCAAAAATCAATCGCCCAAATCAAGGCGAATAGCGCGCAGCTGGCGGCGCTGAACGGCAAGCCGCCGCTGTGGGGGGATGTTTATGCCCAGAGCCATGTCTCGGGGGCGTTGAACAAGGTGATTGACAGCGCGCTGGATGAGGGTCGTTTTGCCACGGCGCAGTCGGTCTTGAAAAACTTTGCGCCGCATATGAACACCAATGACCTCGCCACGGCTTATTCTAAGTTGCAGAAGGCGCAAGGGGATGCCACGGCGCTGGGTACGGCCTTTGCTGCTATTGAGCGGTTAAAGCCCGCGCTGATGCCCAGTGACGGTGACCGTATGGAAAACATTACGGTGGCGGGTGAGTCCGCCAATAACCATTGGGGCGGGGATGGCCAGGCGTTGACCAGTGCGGCGGGCGCCAAGGGCCGTTGGCAGGTGTTGGAGTCCACCGGCCCGGAGGCGGCGAAGTTGGCTGGCCTGCCGTGGGACAAGGCGCTGTTTAACCAGGCACGCACGGGTGACCCTGAGGTTGACGGCAAGGCTGAGCGCTATAACGCCGCGCTGGGGCGGGCTTATCTTAGGGAGCAGATGCAGGCCAACCATGGCGATATGCAGAAGGCTTGGGCGGCTTATAATGCGGGCCCTGCCGCTTTAAAGGCGGCGGTGGCACAAGGCGGGGCGGACTGGTTGGCGTTTTTGCCCAAGGAAACCCAGGATTATGTCAGCCAGAATATGGCGGCTTATAACGCCGGGGCGGGCAAGCCTAAAGCGCCGACCAAAGAAGAGGCGGTTTATGCGGCGGTCAATGCGTTGCCGAAAGGGGTGTCGGCGGATGTGGTGAAAAGCACGATGCAGAACACGGAGCATTTGTTTGAGCTGCATACGCAGGCGGTCAGGCAGCATGAGGAGTCGGTGGTGGCGCAGGTGTATACGGCTTTGAGCCAGAACGGCGGCGATATGAACGCTATCCCGCCATCGTTGAAGGCGCAGATTCCGGGTGACAAGTTGAATGCCCTTTATGATTTTGCCGATTCGCAAGGCAAGGGCCCGAAACATTCTGATCTGGCGGTTTATAACCATCTTACGGAAAACCCGGCGTTCTTGGCGGGGCTGAGCCCTGACCAGTTTGTCGCGTACCGACGGGATTTGAGCGAGGCGGACTGGAAGGCCTTGCAGAACCAGCGCAAGAGTTTGCTGAACCCGTCCGCAGCGGAGTCACCGGATAATGTGGATGCGCAAACGGTCAATGCGGTGACCAACAATCTGCTGAGCCAGTTGGCTATTGACACCACGCCCAAGGACAGCGACGCGGCGGCCAAGGCGCGGCTGGGCACGATCAGGAAATATATCAATGATGCGCTGCTGGCCCAGCAAGCCCAGCTGGGCAAGAAGTTTAAGGATGCGGAAATCAGTCGGTTCATTACGGGTTTGTTTGCCAAGGATGTGCAGTTTAAGCAAACGTTCTTGGGCTTTGATGCGGGCACAAAAAGACAGCCGCTGCTGGTGACCCAGGCGGATGAGATTCCTTCGGCGACACGGGTGGCGATTGTGGCGGCCTTTAAGGCCCACGGCATAGACCAGCCGACCGACGGGCAGATTTTGGGCAGTTACTTTTACGGGATGGGCAGATAGCATGGATGACAGCCAATTTAATGCGGATTCGGCGGTTTCGGGGTTTTTGGGCGGGGCGGGCAGCACCATCACGGCGGCACGCGCCGGGGTGGCGTTGACGGCGAACGCTGACCCGGATTATGAGGCGCACATCCGGGCGGTGGCGCAACGCAATGGTGTGCCTGTGGATGCGGTGCGCGAGCATCCAGACGATATGGCGGTGCAGGATAAGCTGGGCAGCATCGATTTTGACGGGTTGGCGGCACATAACCCGGTGACCACGCGCACCTTGGGTGATTTTGGCAAGGCGGCTATTGTCCATGATGACATTGCCAACTTGAGCCAGCTGGAAAACACCGTGAAAGCGCTGCGCGGCCCGGAGCCGAATGCGCTGAATGTCGCGTCGGGCTTGCTCGGCCATTTGTCGCTTGCGCCTGTGCATAGCGCCATCCAGTTGGCTTTTCATGATGCCTTTTTTAATGACGGCAGTGTGGCTGCCCGGGTGCGCCATAATGATTTGCTGCGTAAGTCCTTGCGGCAACAGGACGCGCTGGACGCCACCACGCCGGCGTTTGAATCGGACACGGCGCGGGGCGTTTATTCGGGCGCCGCCAGCTTTATGCAGGCCGCACCGTCGCTGGCGGCTTCGCTGGCCACCGCCAATCCGTTGCCGCTGCTGGCCAGTGCCGGGGCTCAACAAGGTTTTCCGGCGTATGGCAAATATTTGGACAGGGGGGCGTCAAAGGCGGAGGCCGCTTGGGGTGCGGCGGGTGAGGGCGCGGCTGAAATGGGCTTTGAGGCGTTGCCCATGGGTTTTATGGTGCGCAAGTTTGGCAAGGTGGGGGCGGGGGAGTTTTTGTCGGGGCTGTTGGCGCGGGAAGTGCCTACGGAACAGGCGACCACGCTGGTGCAGGATGCGCTTGATACGGCTATTGCCAACCCGGACAAGTCTTGGCAGGACTTCGTCAAGGAACGCCCGGCGGCGGCGTACCAGACGCTGTTGGCCACGCTCACGCAAGGCGGCATCACCGCTGCCGTCAGCAGCGCCGCCAGGACTATCGCGGGGCGGGACAGGCTGGCCGGTTCGGCGCAAGCGACCGCCCTTAACCTTGAGCAGCTGAACCAGTTGGCGGCCGCCAGCAAGGTGCTGGGGCGTAGCCCTGACACCATGAAATCATTTGTGGATGAGGCGTTGGAAGATAGCCCCGCCAAAGATTTGTTCATTGATGCAAGGACTTTCTTGCAGTCGGGTGTCGCCGGGCAGGTGGGCGCGGTGTTGCCTGCCGTGGCGGCGCAGTTGCCGGACGCGCTGGCAACGGGCGGTGAGGTCAGGATTCCGGTCAGTGATTATGTCGCCCATATTGCGGGGACGGATTACGCGCCGGCGTTGGTTGACCATTTGCGCTTGGAGGGGGAGGATTTTACCCGGGCGCAGGCGCAGAGTTATATGCAGACCCATGCGGAGGCGTTGCAGCAGGAGGTTGACAATGCGTTGGACGGCCAGCAGGCCGCGGACACCTTTAGGGCAAGCCAGGAGGCTGTGAAGGCGGCGGTGCTGGCGCAGCTGAACAGTCTTAACCGCTTCAGCGCCGCCAAGAATGAGTTGGATGCGACGTTGGTGGCGGCAAGGATGGCGGTCAGGGCGGCGCAGTTGGGCATCACGCCTGAGCAGATGTACGGAAAGCAAACGCCCCGCTTTGCGGCGGAGGGGGTGGGCGGGGGGCTGGTGTATGGGCAGGCAGGAAAGACGGCGGAGGCGGTGACCGCTAGGTGGCAAAAGGCGCTTAAGGGTGTTACGGCAACTAATACGGAAGGCTCGGTTCATTTTGATACGCCCAGCATTTTGAAAGAATTTGGGGTGTCAGGAAAGACGCTGCCTTTTCCTATAAAAGTTTTAAGACAGGTGCTTAATAAGCACAAAGACATTCCAAAAGGCGTTATTGCAAACCTGCCTTCTTTGGTTGCCAATCCTTTGTATGTCTATGGGCATAAGGATGGCGGCATAAATATTGCCATTGACGCGGTTACCGCGCAAGGCGAGCCTATTGTTGTGGGGGTTAGGGACGGAAGAATAAGGACTATAACGCCGCTGCACCATAGTGAAGCATCGCAAGGCAATAATCGCTTGCTTGCGGCCTTTGTCCGCAGTGAGGGATTGGCTTATGCCAGAAATGAAAAAGCCTTTACCGAAGCAAAGGCTTTTGTTCCGGTGACAGGTTGGGACAATTCCAATGGTCACAAAGTCAGAACAAGGAAAAGTATAATCACCAATGATGATCTTGTCAAAAAATACGGGGATAGCTTCTATCAGCAACATTACGGTTCTTTCCATCCGCCCACCAACACCATTGCCGTTTTCAAGCAGGGCAACCTGTCCACGGTGTTGCATGAGCTGGGGCATTTCTTTTTTGAGAACGATATCGCCTTGGCGGCGGAGTTGCTGGCGAAGCCGGAACTGACACCGGGCGAGCAACGCATTGTCGATGATGTGTCGGCGTTGCTTGCCTGGCATGGTTATGAAGGCACGCCACAGGAGCAGGTCGGGCAGTGGGATGGTCTGGATTTTGAGGAAAAACGCACGGCACATGAGCGCACCGCCGAGGCGTTTGAGGCGTATCTGTTCAGCGGCAAGGCGCCCAGTATCGGGTTGCAGCACGCTTTCCAAACGTTCCGCACTTGGCTGTTGCATGTTTACGCGTCGTTGAAGGCGTTTTTGGCTGCGCACCCGGAAGCGGGCGCGCTGGATAATGAGGTCAGGGCGATTTTTGACCGGATGCTGGCGAGTGAAGAGGACATCAGGCTGGCGGAAAAGGCACGTAGCCTGTTGCCGCTGTTTGAGAGCGCGGAACAGGCGGGGATGTCTGAGGCGGATTTTGTGGCCTATCAGGCGCTGGGTGAGGCGGCGACGAATGCGGCGGTTGATGCGTTGCAGGCCAAGGGTTTGCGCGATCTGCAATGGCTTGATAATGCCCGCAGCAAGGCTTTGGGGGCTCTGCAAAAAAAGCATAGGGCGCTGCGGCGTGAGGTGCGTGCAACTGCGGAAGTGGATGTCTTGGCGCAACCGCTGTACCGGGCTTATGGGTTTTTGACCGCCAAGCTGACCGGGGAGGGGGATGAAGGCCACGCTGCTGGGCGTTTTGACCGGGCGGCGCTTAAGGCTATGGGGCTGCCGGATGAGGTGGTCAAGCGGGTGATCAGGCGGGGGATGACGGCGGCGGAGGGTCTTCACCCGGATGTGGTGGCGGATTTGTTTGGTTTCAGTTCGGGTGATGAGCTGGTGCGCGCCCTTGCGGGGGCTGAGAAGCCTAAGGCGGCCATCGGTCAGCTGACTGACCAGCGCATGTTGCAGGACCATGCCGAATTGGCCACACCGGAGGCTATCGGTCGGGCGGTGGAGCTGGCGGTGCATAATGCTGTCCGTGCGCGGTTTGTGGCCACGGAGGCGGATGCCTTGGCGAAAGCCACGGGGTCTTTGCGCTTGCTGGGCAATGCGGCTAAGGATTACGCCCGGGCTATGATAGGGCGGCTGAAGGTGCGGGATATCCGCCCCGTTGACTATGCCAGGGCGGAGGCTCGGGCGGCACGCGCTGCCGGGCAGGCCAGCAAAAAGGGCGACACCGCCCAGGCGGCGGTGGAAAAGCGCAACCAGCTTTTGAATTTGCACGCGTATCGCGAGGCGGAGGCGGCTAAAGATAAGATTGATAAGATGTTGCGCTATTTTAAGCGCTTGGCGGGGGATGGCAAAAAGATAGACGCTGACTATCTTGATGTGATGCGCGGGATGCTGGATAAGTTTGATTTGCGCAACCAATCGGGCAGGCAGTTGGACAGGCAGGCGACGCTACGGGCTTGGGTGCAAGCGCAATTGGCGGAGGGGCGGTTGCCTGTGATTGCTGAAAGCTTGCTAAGCCCGGAAGAGCGGGCGGCTTATGTGGCGCAAGTGGAAAGCCGGGACGCACAGGGCGAGCTGGTGTACCAGGATGATGAGGAGGCGCTTAAGTTGTTGGCGGATGCCATTGACCGTAGCGCCAGGCGTTCTTATAAGGAGGCGACTTATGATGAGTTGCAGGGGCTTTACGAAACGCTCCGGCAAATGGAGCATTTGGGCAGGCTTAAGCACACGCTGCTCACGGCCAATGATAAGCGCAGCGCCGAGGCGATTGTTGCGGAAATTAACGATGGCATTGCTTTGCATGGCGGCAGCGGCGGCAAAAACACCCGCACGCCTAATGATGTGCTGGGGAAATTGCTGGCGGGCATTAAGGGTTTTGGGGCGGCGCACATTAAGGTGGCGACGTGGGCCAGGATTATGGACGGTGGCGAGGACAATGGCCCGGTCTGGCGGTTTTTGGTGAAACCGGCCAATGCGCGGGCGGCGCAGGAAACGACGATGCGGGCCGCCGCCACCCGGGAGCTGGACGCTATCTTGCGGCCCGTTTTGGCTAAGGTGGCGTTGGGCGACAAAAGCGGCAAGGGCAAGTATTTTGCCTCTATCGGCACGTCGTTGAACTGGCAGGAGCGTTTTGCGTTTTTGCTGAACATGGGCAACGAGTCGAATATGCAGCGGTTGATGGGCGGCGGCATTGCGTCGGTGGCCGATAAGTTAAGTGTGGCGCAGTTGCTGGAGGTGGTGGGGACGCTGAGCTGGGATGAGGCGGTGGCGGCGCAGCGGATTTGGGATCATTTTGAGGCTTACCGGCCGTTGATTGCGGAAAAGGAAAAAAGGGTCTCTGGGGTTGAGCCGCAGTGGGTGGCTATCCGGCCTATCACGGTCAAGGTCAATGACGGGCGGGAGATCACCTTGCGCGGCGGTTATTATCCGGTCAAGTTTGACCCGCGTGTCAACCGCATGGCGGAAGCCCACGCGTCGGCGCAGGAGGCCAAGGATTTGATGAAGGCCAGTTATTCCGCCGCCACCACCAGCCGTAGCTTTGTCAAGCAGCGGGTGGAGGAGGTCACCGGCAGGCCGTTGTTGTTGAACCTGACGGGCTTGTATGCGGGTGTTAATGATGTCATCCATGATTTGGCCTGGCATGAGTGGGTGATTGACGCAAACAAGCTTTTAAAAAGGATTGACCCGGCTATCCGTGAGTTTTATGGCGCGGATGTGAAGAAGCAGTTTGATACGTGGCGTAATGATATTGTGGTGGGGCAGCGGAAGCTGGACCATGGCATTGAGAAGGCCGCTGCGTTTGCGCGTCAATATGTGTCGGCTTCGGCGCTGACTTTTAACCTGCTGTCGGCGGCTATGCAGCCGCTGGGCATTTCCAATTCGATGGCCCGTATTGGTGTGCAGTGGGTGGGCAAGGGCATGGGCATTTATGTGGCCAATCCGGTGCAGGCCACCCGGGATGCCCAACAGAAGTCGGAATGGCTGCGTAACCGTACGCGCACGCGTTTCCGCGAGCTGAATGAGTTGCGCAACCAGGTGCAGGGCCAGACCGCCGCCAAGGAGCTGATGGGGCGGTATGGCTATTGGCTGATGATGCGGGCGCAGATGCTGGTGGATGTGCCTACGTGGCATGGCGGTTATGAGAAGGCTATCGCCCAGGGTTTTGATGAGGATACGGCGGTTGCGTTGGCGGACCAGGGCGTTAAGGATGCGCAAGGCGGCGGGGAGGAGGTTGACCAGTCGGGCATTGAGCGGGGCCATGCGTTGGTTAAGTTGTTCACGGCCTTTTATGGTTTTATGGGCACGACTTTGAATACGGCGTATGGCTCGACCCGCACCGAGAAAAGCAACGCCAAGGTTGCCGCTAACCTGTTGCTGACGTTAAGTGTGCCTGCGGTGTTGGGGACGCTGTTGCGCTTGGGGCTGACACCGGGCGATGACGGGGATGAACATTTGGCGGAGACGTTGGTCAGGGAGCAGCTGGCCTTTTTGATGGGCTTGGTGGCGTTTGGCCGGGAGTTTTCGGGGTTGGTGAAGGATAACCACATGGGCTATTCGGGGCCTACCGGGCTGCGCCTGATCCCGGACACGTTTAAGTTGCTTGACCAGGCCAGGCAAGGGGATTTTGACACGGCGTTCCGTAAGCAGTTTGTCAAAGTGTTGGGGGATGTCAGCGGCTTGCCGGCGGTGCAGATCAACCGGACGTGGACGGGCATTGAGGCGCTTGGCAAGGGTGAGACCCGCAATCCGGCGGCCATTGGTTTTGGCTTTGCCAAGCGGCATTGATTTTTGATGGGGTGTAAAAAACTTATGGGCTTGCAAAACAGAAAGGCGTTTTTGGATATGGTCGCCCACAGCGAGGGTACGGCCGGAAAGGGCGACGATGGTTATAATGTGTTGGTGGACGGCGGGTTGTTCCACAGTTACCGTGACCATCCGCGTGTGTTGGTGGATTTGCCGCATTTGGGCATAAAAAGCACGGCGGCGGGGCGGTATCAGTTGCTGGCGCGGTTTTATGATGTGTACAAAAAGCAGCTCAGGCTAAGCGATTTTGGCTATGACGCACAGGATGCGATTGCTTTGCAGCAGGTGAGGGAGTGCGCGGCGTTGGATGATGTGGACGCGGGTCGGGTTGAAGCGGCTATCAAGAAATGTTGCCATATTTGGGCGAGTTTGCCGGGCGCGGGTTATGGGCAGCACGAGAATAAAATGGCGGTGCTGGTGGCGGCGTTCAGGGAGGCGGGCGGGGTGGCGGTTTAAAAAAGTCAATCCATGTTATTCTGTTATTGAGGGCTTTTTAGCTCTCTTTATCATTTGTTATTAACTGGAGAGGTACTTCTAATGTCTAAGAAAGAAACACTAGAAGCGGTCAAAAACCTTAGAAAATCCTTTATGCAGTTGAATGGCTTGCTGGACAAGCATATCGCTGCCTGTATGGAAAACAATAAAAAAGCCGCCTAACCGCTTGTAAAATCATCTCACTTTTTAAAGCCTGCCCCGTTGCAGGCTTTTTTATGTCCGGCGCGTCCTTGCGCCTGTCTGGCTATGCGTCCGGGCGCGGTTGCCGGGCCAGCTTGTGGCTGGCGCTGTCGAGGCGTTGGGCGCAGGCGGCGATGATGGCGGGGAGCAGCTCCAGCGGGATGGTGCCGGGGTCGGACACCAGCTGGGGCAGCCCGTCGGGGGTGAAGGTCAGGGCGCCGGGCTTGACGGCGTGGGCGCTGCCGGTGCCAAGGTCGAGCACGATGCGCCCGCTCAGCTCCACGTCACCGGCGCCGAGGGTGACGCGCAGGGGCGTTTGCAGCGGCAGCGGCTGTTGCCGGGGGGCGGGGGCGAACCTGCCCTTGTTGTCGCGGTGCGTGTGCAGGTTGTTGGGGGTGAACTTGCTGGCGGGTGCGGGGTGCAGGATTTTGGGGAGTATCTTGGGTCGGTGTTGGTGCGCCGCCAGCGCGTCATAGGCGCGGATGACGGTCAGGTGGAACTTGGCACTGATCCACATGGCGTAGGCGTAAACCAGTTCCTTGACAGCGAATGTGCCAACTTGTTGTTTTGATTGAATAGCGGTAATTCCCGCTTTTTCAACTTCTTCTATCAATTCAACGGTTTGTTTATTTCTCAACCATTCGCTAGGTTTATGGCGTTTTTCACCACCAGACGATTTATGTAAGTCATTAAGACAATATCTTCCGTCTTGGACACGAATTTGTATATCGGAAATTTGTAGTGAGATGGCGTTCATGGGGTGTTTCCTTCTTGGTTTCGATTAAAGTTTGGGTGGTCGGGAGCTCGAAACCGCAAGAAGACAGCCAGGCCTATTCCCCTTTCGGGTATTTTATTAGCCTACTCCCGACCATAAATCTGAATTGAAAAATGGCAGGCACAAAAAAAAAAAAAAAAAA
>Ga0007873_1000250_pt1 | contig 15785 bp, 17 predicted proteins | sample CryBogCBH26May08_FD_71228 | JGI IMG/M metagenome (GOLD analysis project Ga0007873, IMG submission 71228) | Freshwater microbial communities from Crystal Bog, Wisconsin, USA - CBH26May08 | ecosystem: Environmental > Aquatic > Freshwater > Lake | place: Crystal Bog, Wisconsin, USA | collected...
TTAGTAATAATAGAAAAACAAACTATGCAAAACAGACTGGTCATTGATACATCGGTGTATATTACTTACACCAGTTTGCTACATCAAGTCCTTTTATCCTTTTAAAATGAGCGGTGTTATTCGTGATTAATCTAAATTCACCAACCATAGCAATCCCGGCAATCAATGTATCGGTATGACCTATTTCTGTTCCTTTTTTCCTCATATCGGACTGAATTGTTGCAGCTGCATTAGCAGACTTCAAAGTAAGCGGTATTACCTTGTTTAATAATATAAAGGATTCAAATTTATCAAGTTGGTTTCTTGCATCTTTATACAACAAGCCATTTACAATTTCATAATAGGTAATTACACTTAAATTAATGTACCCATATTCTTTTAAGTAATTACTCACACTAGATATTACTTTTTGATTACCCCTTAAAAACTCAGACAGAATATCGGTGTCCAGCATGGACGGCTTCATCATGAAGTGGTGCGGTTAAAAAGCGCTGATCTTGTTTCTACTGTATGTTGTTGAAACTCCATAAAATCATCATTGCTCATTTCACTGAATGCTCCACCATAAGAAAGTATTTCTTTTCTTTTTATGTCGGCATTCTTTGCAACAGTTGGCGACATAGATTGTACTATCTGATACAACTCTTCCAACCTACTAAGAGGCACGCTTTTAAGTTCTTTGAAAATGGTATTGATAGTTAACATCTATATTAATTCTGCCAAATATAGTTCGATCATTATTAAATAATGGAATTACTTTTAAGTTTAATTCATAGTTTATGCGAATCAAGGGTTGAAGTAGAAAAAAATGGGATGTTGCATTATAAGGTCGTCCTTACAGGACTTAAAATTTACTTGAAATGATTAATCTACCATAAGGTCGTTCCTACGGAACTAATTAATAATCCCATCGGGATGACCATTTGGTAGAAATTGAGATTTTTGAGATAGAAAAGCCCTGTAAGGGCGACCTTTAAAGATATTATTCTATCTATTATTAATTTGAACCCTTGATTCGCATAAAGTATCAATTTATAAAGAATATCGTTGTTTCCTCTTTTAGACAGCAAATTTTATACAAGCATTAATATCTAATATTTTAAGCGAAGGGTATTGTAATAATATATCTTCTTTTGAATCGCCAGCACTTAAAAATTCTACTATTGTTAGTGCGGTTATACTCATTCCTCTAAGTGCAGCGTTAAGTATGTTCAAGGGGTTTAAGAGGTTTAAGAGGTTCAAGGAGTTCAAGGTTAATTCAGAAAGCCCCTTTAGTTTTTCTTTTTTTAGTAATTAGTTTTTGTTATTTAATTAATCTCTTTTCACTTTATGTAATTAAAATATAATTGGTATAAAGTCTACAAAGAAAAAAGGAATCAACTACCTCGCAGCAGAGCTAACGAGGTATGGAATACATCTGTTTAGTTTACTCGAAGCAGCGCTTCGGGGAATTGAACCCATAGAGATTAAATTTCAGCAGTTTAATCCTTTTCTATATTCAACCTTAATAATATGATTTATTTCTTAAGGTACAATCCCATAATCATCAGAGAAAGCGCAGCAAAAAAAGTAAAAACCCACTTTATCATATCTGTTTTAGACTCCGCTATTTCTTTTCTTACAATAGCTATATCTTCTTTAGTAGCAAGTGTAGCTCTAGCATCCATAAATTTACTTTCCACCTGAATATCTATGTATTCTGTTACGGCTTTTGCTTCCGTATCGCCAATCTTCTGACGTAATAAATTATATAAATCTATATTACTAATTGCGATCATGAGGCATATTTATCCAGAAAGCTTACAACTTTCCATCAATAATATTTCAAAGTTAATAGTATTGCAGGTAATAATACCATTATTAATTCCACCAACTGTATTGGTATTCTTTAGTTTTTCTTTTTCTAGTATTTGGTTTTTGTATTCCCTTGTTTTAGTTTAAGTACTCTTAACTAAGTACTTTGTATTACCGATCATATTTGCCCGTTATTTTTAAAAGTTATTTCAATAGTACATTACTTACTATTTATATTTGTATTGGAAGTTTTATATAATAATTTATAATCCCAGATTTTTAAGTTTATGAAAACAACAAGTATTAAAAAAGAGCTTCATCATTTTATAGATATAATAGACGACAGAAAAGCGGAAGCTATCTACGTATTGTTTGAAAATGAAATAAATATAAAAGATAGTAGAAAAAAACTCATCCTGGCCGAAAGAGCGCAATACCTGAATGGAGATAACGAAACCCATAGTTGGGATGATGTAAAAGAAATGACATTAGATAAAAACAAGCGACGTGCTTTATAAACTAGCAATACGTCCTTTAGCAACCCTAGAAATAATAGACGCTTACGATTGGTATGAATCCCAAAAGTCAGGTTTAGGCAATCAATTCATATTAGCCTTAGATGAATTTTATAAAAAATTATTAATCAATCCTTATATACACTCTATTTACGATGATACTATAAGAGCAGGTAGTTTATCAAAATTTCCCTACAAAATTATATATGAAGTTTTTGATATAAAAATTGTTGTATACAGCGTATTTATGGTAAAACAAAGCCCAACCAGGATAAGAACTTTTTAAAGGAAATTTTTTCTTTTATCTAAACCTATGTATCATTTAATTTATAAAGTAAAGAATCCTTATTTATACCATTATTGCATTATTACCAATAGTAATATTAAGTCTCTTAATCCTTTAGTTTTTCTTTTTTTAGTATTTAGTTTTTGTATTCCCTTGTTTTAGCCTAAGTACTTCTATTTATATTCGTTTATCCCCCCTTTTTACACTGTGTGTCCCTGTAGATATACTTATGTATGCAATCAACTACAATTTTACAGCAGCAATTAAAGCAAACTATTTTAAAACAAGTGATAATTGCTGTAGTTCTTATCATAAACGCTAGCATATTGTCGGCAATAAAATAAAGTCTACCGTTATCTACCCCAAAATTGGCGGTATCTACTCCAACAGTTTGACTGTAGATATTGCTAACGGTAGTGTTAACATCTACAGTCTCCATATAGGCGTAGATAGTATAGTTGTTGATGTAGACACCTACACAATTGGCATGGGTAGCCAAAGTTTCGGTGTTCATACCCACGGTATTGACATAGACAGCGATAATGAGGGAGTAGACAGGACTATTCTTGTAATGCAAAGTTTCGATGATGGTTTTATCAGCACCATAAAAAATGTACTAAAACTGGTAACTATTATACTTAAAATTAGTAATCTTAATAAATTAAATGAATATGAAAAAGAATTATTACCTCCCTTCAGGGGATAGTCAAAGATCTACCTGGTTAAGGAATTTTAATGCAAAACTACCAGCCTATGCTATTAAATTGGGCATAACGAAAGATGAATTATTGGTGGTAAGTAAAGATACATTAGCCTACGATTATGTATTGGACATGGTAGCCAATTCTAAAACATTTGAGCATACCTGTAGTACACAGAAAACCAGTTTCAGAAATTGTGCTGTTAGCAACGAAGTGGTACCTTTTCCGGTATATGTGCTTTCTACACCACCCGATGCTGTGCCGTACGGTATTTTTACCAGAATATCTATATTGGTTAAAAAAATTAAAGCCAGTAATGGTTATTTAGATGCTATTGGTAAAGACTTGGATATAATAGGATCTGAAATGGCTGGAAAAGATAGTCTTGATACTGCACAACCATTATTAACAGTAAAAGTAGTAGCTGGGGTAGTGCAGATAAAGTATATAAAAGCTGGCAAAGGGGGTATTATATTGGAAAGCAAAAGAGCTGATGAAACAGAATTCACTTTAGTCGACAAGATAACGATAAGTACTTACAATGATAAAAGAACAAATATTATTATGGGTAAACCAGAAGAAAGAGAATACAGAGCCTGGTACACCGTAAAAGATGAAATAATAGGCATAGTAAGTGCTGTGGTAACCATATTGGTTTAATAACTAATAAGTACAGACTGAGGTATAAAAGCCGTTTAGGAGGTAATTTCTAAACGGCTTTTTAATATTAATAGTTACCAGAATTTTAAACTATCCATCAATTGTAATGGTATTCATTAACCCTTTCTGTTTTTAATGATTGTATAAGCTAACTTCATTATCAAATTTTGTTTTCTTCCTCTGTATTCAATTCATAATTATTAATTAAGCTATACTCTCTTTATATCCGCACCCAATGCGCTCAATCTTTCGTCAATATATTGATATCCACGGTCTATTTGTTCTATATTCTGAATTATGCTCTTTCCTTCGGCACTTAGGGCTGCTATTAAGAGGGCAACGCCCGCACGTATATCGGGACTGGTCATACTGATGCCTCTTAGGTTATATTTTCTGCCCAAACCAATTACGGTAGCGCGGTGCGGATCGCAAAGTATTATCTGTGCGCCCATATCTATCAGCTTATCCACAAAGAATAAGCGGCTTTCAAACATTTTCTGATGGATCAATACACTACCTCTTGCCTGAGTGGCTACTACCAGCACAATACTGAGCAGATCGGGGGTAAAGCCCGGCCATGGATGATCGGAAATAGTGAGTACGCTACCATCAAGAAAACTACTTATTTCGTAGGAATCCTGTGCGGGTATATAGATATCATCGCCGTTTATATCGAACTTAATTCCCAGCTGAGCAAACTTCTCGGGAATAATGCCTAAGTGTTGCACGCCAGCACCCTTAATAGTGATCTCGCTCTGCGTCATGGCTGCCAGGCCTATAAAGCTGCCCACCTCTATCATATCAGGCAAAATGGTATGATCTGCTCCACCAAGCTTTTCTACGCCCTCTATGGTCAGCATATTGCTTGCTATGCCGGTTATCTTAGCACCCATAGCATTCAGTAGCTTGCAAAGTTGTTGCACATAAGGTTCACAAGCTGCATTGTAAATGGTGGTAATACCCTCGGCCATCACAGCCGCCATCACAATATTGGCCGTTCCGGTTACAGAAGGTTCGTCCAATAGCATGTAACAACCCTTTAAATGGGGTGCTGAGAGCTTAAAAAGACCTGTTTTGTCATTATAAGTGAAAATTGTGCCTAATTTTTGAAAACCAACGATATGGGTATCAATTCTTCTTCTACCTATTTTATCGCCACCCGGCTTGGGTATATACGCTTTCTTAAAGCGGGAGAGGAGCGGACCAGCCGTCATTACACTTCCTCTTAGTTTACCACTCTTGTTACGAAAGGTTTCGCTTTCTAGATAATCTACATTAATATCTGCTGCCTGAAAAATACAGGTATGTCGGTTAGGTCGTTCAACGGTTACGCCCATATCCTGTAGCAATTCTATCAGCATGTTCACATCCAGAATATCGGGTATATTATTGATGGTTACTTTCTCGGAAGTAAGCAGTACGGCACTTATTACCTGTAAGGCTTCGTTTTTAGCTCCCTGAGGTACAATAGTACCCTGCAATCTTTTAGCTCCTTGTACTTCAAATCGGTTCATAGTAAAAACTTATCGTTCTATAAAAAGAAAAGCCAACCTGATCGTTGGCTTTACAAATAAAGTATTAAAAATGTATAATAGTACAATTATTGGGAATAGAATTTATGGTGAATCTTGAGGAATACAAACCCGTGTTTATTATTTCATGGTAGACAATCCAGGATTACATTAATTAGAAACGCTTCTTGAAATTGTTTCTGTTATTATTATTTTTATTGCGGTCATCCCTTCTAGGATCATTACGGTTATTTCCCCCTCTTGACGGCCCATTATTCCCCGTTTTACTGTTGCTTCCTAATCGGGTAGTACCACCATTTCTGTTGTTGAAATATTTCTTACCATTGGAATTATTGTTGTTGCCTATTCGAGGATTACTATCTACAGGCATTTTTACATTTGCAAGTCCATCACCCACTTCCAGTTCTCCTTTGGTAAGTATTGATAATTCAGTTTTTACCGAATCGTCCTGAACATCTTCTTTATGCCAGTTGGTATAACAGATTTTCATATAATAAGCAATGGAGGTAGCAAAAGCTTCTTTCTTTTCCTGATTAGGTTCAGCCAGTGCTTTATTTATCAACAACTCTACATTTTTACCTAAGTGAGCATATTTAGGCTTGCGCTTAGGGTAGGCCATTGGCTCGGGCTTTCCTTTGTAAGTAGCCTTCTCTGGAATAGGGTATGGGCTATCTACATCCAGCTTAAAATCGCTGATAAAGAACATATGATCCCATAGCATGTGACGGAAATCTTCTACGTTCTTCAAATGCGGATTTAAAAAGCCCATTAGTTCAATTACTAATTTAGCCTGACGGTTACGTTTATCACGATCTTCGATGGTCATGATATATTCAATCATTCGCTGAATATGGCGTCCATACTCCCGAATGCTGATTAAATTTCTTGCTGTATTATATTCCATGTATCTCTTGGTAATGTCGGGTATATTGGGCAATCTTAAAAAATATTTGAAAGCGAAAATAATGATTTTGTTTTTGATTACAACTTGTAGTAAGAATTATTTTCAATTTCTTCACGTACTTTATCCGATACCAAGTATTCAATACTTTTTCCTTCTTGTATGTTTTTACGAATAAAGGAAGCAGATATATCCAGTAGGGGAGCATCGCTTACTACAATGCTGCCATATTGATTCTCTTTTACTACATATCCCGGACGCTGATAGATGATAATTGTATAACGTTTTAGTATCTGTTCATAGTTCTTCCAGTTGTAAAGATTCTGATAACTATCGCTTCCCATAATCACCGAAAAGCGGTGCTGAGGGTATTTCTCATCCATATAAGTGAGGGTATCAATAGTATAAGAAGGCTTAGGAAGTTTGAATTCTATGTCGGAAGCTTTCAGTTTATTGTTGTCTTCAGTAGCCAGCTTAACCAGGTGTAATCGATGATATTCGTTTAGAAGGTTAGCGGGCTTCAGTGGGTTTTGAGGACTTACCACCATCCATACCTGATCTAGATCGCAGTTGTGTACTATATGATTGGCAATGATAAGATGCCCTACATGTATAGGATTAAAAGAACCGAAGTAGAGACCTATTTTCATATAAAGAACATTTATTATTTGTATTGAGTTCGTCGTTTAAAGGTTAAATACGTTTAAGTCGTTTAACGAAAATCCACGTTAATTATGAGGTTAAATATTTTATCAAACTATATTTTGTATTTCGTTACACGCTTTGAACGTTGTATTTACACCACTTCGTCTATAAAGATATTATTTGCTTCGTTTAGTCGTAGGCTTAGATTGTAGCCAGCAACAGAAATAGAAATAGGATCACCGAATGGAGCAATGAATTCTACTTTGATAGGTTCGCCGGGAATGCAACCCATCTCCATAAGTTTGATAAATATCTCATCCTTTTCAAAAGAGTGTATTATTCCTTTTTGTCCCGTTTTAAGTTCACTTAATCTTTTCATTTTGATTTCTGTTGTATCCTCAATTACTTTGCAAACATCGAACAAAGATCTCTATAAATGGAACATCGTATTTACTTTAACTATTCCGATAAGAAATTAACAGGAATAAAGACTACTCCGCTAAAGAACAACATTGCATCTCTACTGAAAAAGGAGGGGGTAAAAAGGAGCCATATTCAGTACATCTTCTGTTCTGATGAATACTTATTAGACATTAATAAGCAGTTTTTACAACACGATTATTATACCGATATCATCACTTTCGATCTTTCTGATAACGCTTCCGCACTACTGGAAGGAGAGATTTATATTAGTATTGATAGGGTAAAAGATAATGCCAAGACCCAACAAACCGACTGGAAAGAGGAACTAAAGCGGGTTTTATACCATGGTGTTCTACACTTGTGTGGGTACAAAGACAAGACCCCTAAGGATGAAAAGCAGATGAGATCAAAAGAAGAAGAGTACCTGAAGATGTTTGATGGTTATACTGTTTAATTGTTTTTTGTTGAATACAATCATGATAATGTTTCACGTGGAACTTTGTAAATGGCTGCATAGTTTTACTGTTGAATGGTTGTATTGTTGAATACAAGCGGAAATTTAAATACCGATACTGTTTGGTTATTAATAGAAACATTAGGAATGGTAGAACCATAAACCATTTAATAATTTATACCACTCCCAAGGTTTCACGTGGAACATTTTGCTATATTGATAAATAGTTAACTAGTTTAATTGTTGAATATAATAGGCAATACAATACCTGAAACTAATAAATTAGAGTGAAAAATAATGTTGTAAAAACCATTAAGCCATAAAACAATTTAACCATATTGTCATAAGACCATAAAACAATACAACAATTCAGCCTTTCTTCAATGTTCCATGTGGAACAACTACTACCTTCGCGGCAATAGAATAATATGTTTTCAGAATACGACGTAATAGTTGCAGGTGCAGGACATGCAGGATGTGAGGCTGCTACAGCCGCTGCAAATATGGGTAGCAAAGTTTTACTAATAACCATGAACATGCAAACCATTGCTCAGATGAGTTGCAACCCAGCAATGGGCGGAATAGCTAAAGGACAAATAGTAAGAGAGATAGATGCCCTTGGTGGATACAGTGGTATAGTGTCCGATGCCAGTACTATTCAATTTAGAATGCTGAACAGGAGTAAAGGCCCTGCCATGTGGAGCCCAAGAACACAAAACGACCTAATGCTGTTCTCTGCTAAATGGAGAGAAATGCTGGAGAATACTCCCAATGTAGATTTCTATCAGGATATGGTAACCGGCCTTATTATTAAAGACCATAAAGTGTATGGCGTAAAAACAAGTCTTGGTCATCAGATATATGCCAAAGCAGTAGTAATTACTAGCGGAACTTTCCTGAATGGCGTAATACATATAGGGGAGAAACGCATGGGAGGTGGGAGAGTAGCAGAGAAAGCTGCAACCGGAATTACCGAGCAACTGGTAGACAATGGATTTGAAAGTGCACGACTAAAAACCGGAACACCTCCAAGAGTAGATGGAAGAAGTCTGAACTACTCAGTAATGGAAGAACAAAAAGGTGATGAAGAAATTGTTGGATTCTCTTATATGGATACTCCAAAGATAAAAGCAGCAGATCAAAGAAGCTGTTTTATTAGTTATACCAACCCAACTGTTCACGATATACTAAAGACCGGATTTGACAGAAGCCCTATGTTTCAGGGAAGAATAGAAGGGCGTGGTCCAAGATACTGCCCTAGTATTGAAGATAAAATAAACCGCTTTGCCGATAGAGACCGTCATCAGATATTTGTAGAACCACAGGGCTGGAATACGGTAGAGATATATGTAAACGGATTCTCTACTTCCTTACCCGAAGATGTACAAGTAAAAGCCCTAAAGATGATACCGGGTTTTGAGAACTGTAAAATATTCCGTCCGGGTTACGCCATAGAATACGATTACTTTCCACCTACACAATTAAAGTATAATCTGGAGACTAAAGAACTTTCCAACCTTTTCTTTGCTGGACAGATAAATGGAACCACGGGATATGAAGAAGCTGCCTGTCAGGGATTGATGGCGGGAATGAATGCGCACCTTAAAGTAAATGGACAAGAACCATTTGTACTTACCAGAAGCGAAGCATACATTGGCGTACTGATAGACGACCTGATAAGTAAAGGTACCGATGAGCCATACCGTATGTTTACCAGCAGAGCTGAATACAGAACATTGCTACGTCAGGATAATGCAGACATAAGATTAACGGAAAGAAGTTATAATCTTGGTTTTGCAAAAGAAGATAGATTACAAAAAGTACATCAGAAGATAGCGAACGTAGAACAGATAAAAACTATCCTGAATAATACAGTAGTAGAACCTGCAGACATAAACCCATACTTAGAACAGTTGGAAAGTGCTACTATTTCGGATAAACAAAAAGCCGGTAAACTGATTCTAAGACCAAGTGTATATTTGAAAGGATTGAAACAACACTTACCTAAACTGAATGAAAGCTTAGACTTCGATGCAGATTCTTTGGAGCAAGCAGAAATACAAGTAAAGTATGAACGTTATATAGAGAAAGAAAAAGAGTTGGTAGATAAGATGAGTCAGTTGGAAAACCTGATTATACCGGACAACTTTAACTACGATAAACTCTCCGCCATCTCTACAGAAGCGCTACAGAAGTTTAAAAAGATAAAGCCACACACCTTAGGACAAGCATCCAGAATATCGGGCGTAAATCCAAGCGATGTTCAGATACTAATGGTGTATATGGGCAGATGATAACTTATTAATCTTCAAGGAGTTACAATAAAAAAGGAAGCTGGTTTTATTTATAAACCAACTTCCTTAAATATATACTAAATAGGATAACCCTTTACTTCTTTGTCTTCTTTAAAGACAAGTAATCCAGATAATAAACAATTCTCAACGAAATGGTATTATTCTGCAAATCTGGAACCCTGAAAGTATTATTGAAATTATTATTATATCCATCTTTCACTAATTGATCTTCCTTTGTTGCTGCATTCTTCCAGTTGATATACACAAAACTTCCGGGAGCAAATTCCCAAGTGTACAGCATATCTATATTAAAGAAGTTTACATTATCATCTGCATTTACAGAAGATACAACAGGACTACTTAAATAACCTGTTCCCAAAAGTTTATAATACTGATTATAATTAACCGAAGACCAGTAATGACGAACCTTTAGGCTTAGTCCCATCTTATTGTTGAAGTTATATTTAAGGTTTAAAATATTCTCCACAGTATTAATGTTCCTTTGTCCAAAGAAACTATTACCTAGGGTATCCAAATAAGCAAAACCCTGATAATGAATTCTTGGATAATAATTATCACTTAAACTAATCGTAAACTTATTATTAAAACGCATTTGTTGGTACAAACTAATATCGTGCCCATCACCAGCAATGGAACTGATATGGTGGTAATAATAATTCAGGCTAATAGCGTATTTTTTAGAACTATTTGTTCCTAACCAGAAACCAGTACCATAAGAAACGGGTCTTTTAAATACCATTCCTTGGATTCTAGATTCATAATAGTCATTTTGACTAGCACCATAATCAGCGGCAATACCTACATTCCAAAGATTTTTAAGTTGTCCGTTAATGTTGGTATTCATGGTAAAATTCTGATAATCACCAGGAATATATCTGCGGGAATAATAGAGGTTCAGGTTATAATAAATATTATTATACCACTTAGGTTTCAACCATTTATAGCCTATCCATAAACCATTATCAAAATAATTATTGTTATTGAATATACCAAGATCGTTTTGATTATACTTATCGTCTGCACCTTCCTGCCAGTAATTGAAATTAAAATTACCACTTACCTTACCTATACCAATAGTGTGTAAATGCCCATAAATGTTTCCACCATTATTTGCACCATACAATTGGCTTTCTGCATACTTACCAAAGAATTCCCATTTGTTCTTTTTATCATATACATCCCACATTAAAGACGATAAATTGGCATCATAATCACTTCCAGCCCTTAGTGTACTAAGATTGATGAAACTTATGCTGGAGTTATGTTTCAGCGCTTTATCCACTACAAAAATATTATAGTTAGTAAGCGGATCTGTCTGTACTATTCTTTCAGAACCAGTAACTGTATCTGTTATAGTTGCATTCTCTCCACCCGTTACAGCATTAAAGAAGCCTAAACCCCAGCCATTCTCATTTCTACCACTAATTTTAAAAGCATTTATCAATTTAGTATTGTCTTTAACGCCAGATAAAGTTTCGTTGTTATTAAGTGTAACAGGTGATCTGTAATACGGAATGTCACCAATTCTTTTAGTATAGAAAAATCCACCTTTGCTAAACAATTCAACTCCTTCTGTAAAAAAAGGTCTGTTATCAGGATATCTTACTTCAAAGGGTGTTAAATTCAAAACCTTATTATCGCTAGGTACCTGACCAAAATCGGGTAATAAAGTCATGTCCAATGTATACGATTGACTTATACCATATTTTAAATCCATTCCACCGTTTACCGTTTTAGTTACATCGTTCTGGTGATTTACATTGTCTTGAGAAAAGCTGGCATAAGAAGAAAAGAAAGGAGAAAAAGAAAGCCTTAATGGAGGCTTAATATTTTGTAAGTTATTCAATACACCAAATTGAGATAAAAAAGTACCTCCTTTATTTGGATCAACAGGATTCCACATTAACTGTTTACCACTTTTCGATCTTCGTCTGGTTATATTAATACCCCAACTCTGAATATCTTTAACAGGAAAACGAATAGCAGAATAAGGAATCCTCATTTCAAATGTCCAGCCATCGCTTACAATCCTTGCTTCAGACTTATAAACACTATTCCAGGAACCAATTTCTCCATCAGAAGAATATTTAGCATCATACTGTTCTCCCAATGGAGTAACATAGTAGCCAAAGCCATTAATCTTATCATTATAGGTATCAAAAATAATTCCAACAAAATCATTTACACCAACTACATCTCTTCCAACAAGTTCTTTTGAAATACTATCATTTTGTTCGTGACAATAACCAGCAACATATATAGCTTGGTCATCATACAAAAAAGAAATTTCCGTTTTGTTTTTATCTTGTTCTATAATACCATAAGATGGTCTCCATTCCACAAAACGATCCAGTTTAGTAGCATTCAACCATTCTTTGTCAGAAATATCACCATCAATTTTAATTAAGCCGGTTTTTCTATTTGCTATCACTTGTTTATGTAATGAATCTGTTTGAGCATAAACAAAATAGGATATAAAGAGTAAAATAATAAGTAACAGTTTCCGCATAATCAGTATCATTAATTAAACATAAGATATAAAATACTTTAAATAGTTGTAATTACTGATTCAAAAAAAGGATAAAAGAATATGGAGCAGAAACTCTTTATTGTAAAAAGTAAAATAAGATTATAAACGGTAATGATTTAAAAAGAATGTTTGAATTAAAGAGAAATAGTAGAACTATCTTTTTGAACCATTTTCATATGATAGTTAGTAGTAGAATCAGATTTAGCAATAGGCATATTATCTTGAATGGGTGCAGTAAATAAAGTTAGCTTTTTATAATCAACTTTATTGAGTTGCTTTGTAGTATCTGTAGTTTTTGGATTATGAACACTTAATGTATCATGATTTTGGCTAGCTTTAAATAAAGGTTTATTCATTTTTTGTTGAGCAAAAGAAGAGACTGTTACAAAAAGTATTGCTAAAAAAAGTATTGGTTTCATAAACAATATTTTAAAATTTAGGACAACGGATAGACTTATCAGGATCTGGACGATAAGCCCATATCAAAGATATTTCCATTCCACCTTTACTCTGAGAAGCTGTTTTAAGGGAAGATGTGTTTATATCGTAAGAAGCACCGATTCTAAAATCATCCCATTCCAAACCTAAATAAGGAATAATAGCATCGCCAATACGAATCCAACTACCAGCATAAAAACTTGTAGGTTTAGTATCATCCGGTGTAGCTATAAACTGTAAAGCACCTCCAATTAAGGATTCTGAAGCACCCCCTTGCAAATTTTGTAATCCACTTAAATGCAAATTCATATTATCTGCTACAGGAAAAGAACCCCCTGCAGTGAAGGTATAACGTGGATTTAAAAAATAGGTAGCACCAGCAGTAAATTTCTGTGTAGGCTTATTAAAATGATACATACTGGCACCTACATAATAATTAGTTTTATTACCATCACTTCCTGAATAAAGCAAACCAGCATTTACATCGTAATAATTAGAAGACAAGGTTTGTCCACTAAAGGATTCATGGGTAATACCAGTAAAACCAGAATTGGTCAATTGATCTTCGAAAGTTAATACACTGGTATTAATAGACATGTTAGAATAGGTGCCTTGTAACCCAACACCCAATTGTTGTAAGCCGTCATCATCAAGACCTTTATGAAAAGCAATGGAACCAGAATAGTAACTCAGTTTCACAGCACTATTGGCACTGTTATCCGATAATGCATAAAAACCAAGGCCTAAAATATCCTTTTCGTCAACCATACTTTTCAAAATTCTAAAGTCTACCGATGCAGTTTGTGTATTATAAGCATTATTAATACTTGGCCATTGATTTCTGTAGTTTCCGGCAATACGAATTATACCATCAAACTTGCCAGTATTAGCTGGATTAAGTGTTAATGGTGAAGAGAAGAATTGTGAAAAATGCGGATCTTGCGCATTAGTCACCATCACTCCAAGTAGACAAATTATAATAAGTAATACTTTCTTCATGGTATAGTTAGAAGACGAATATAAAATAAACGCTGTCTTAAAACAGCATTTAAAGTTTTATTTAACGAATACAGCAATAATAATGCCAAAATCTTGAATAATATGAATAAACTAGGATTGCATTTTAGAACCAAAAGCAAGGTCACCTGCGTCACCTAAACCTGGTACTATATAACCTTTAGCAGTTAATTCTTCATCAATATCGCCACACCAGATAATTACTTCATTACCACATTCTCTTTTTATGCATTCTATACCAGTAGTACTAGCAATAGCACAAACTATATGTATTTCTTTAGGTGTATACTCTTCCTTCATATACATAATAGTTTTTACCAAAGAAGATCCTGTTGCAAGCATCGGATCACTGATAATAACAATTCTATCATTCAATGAAGGACAACTCATAGAGTCTAAACTAATTTCGAAAGATCCATCACGATGGTGTTTTCTATAAGCAGAAATAAAAGCATTATCAGCTTTATCAAGATAATTCAACATACCATTATGCAATGGTAAACCAGCTCTTAAAACAGTAGCTAAAACAGGATGTTCAGCAATTACTTTACTATTATGAATACCAAGTGGTGTCTGCGTTTCCACTTCTTTAAAAGGTAATCTCTTACTTATTTCATAAGCAGCTACCTCGCCCAATCTTTCCAAGTTTCTTCTGAATCTTAATCTGTCCGTTTGAATATTCACATCACGGATTTCTGCTATCCAGTTACTTACTAAACTGTGTTTTTCGCTTAAATTAATAATCATAGTAAAAGCAAAAATAAATTTTTGACGGCAGAAAGTATAATATTGTAAATCTATTTTGTAAACATTTACCATTACGTTGCGTATGAGATATAATACAATAGGAATAATGAGTGGCAGCAGCCTTGATGGTATTGATATAGTAAACGTAGAATTTTACCATGAAATTAAAGAATGGAAACAAGTAATAATAGAATCGGAATGTTATCCATATAGTAAGGAATGGGAAGAAAGACTTAGTAATTTACATTACGCTACTGCATTCGATTATCAACTGGCACATCATGAACTGGGTAAGTATATAGGAGAATGTGTAAATGACTTTATAGATAAATATAAAATATCCAAGAAAGAATTATTGATAGGGAGTCATGGTCATACCATATTTCATGAGCCATCAAAAGGATTCACGAGTCAGATAGGATGTGGTGCTACTATTTCCGCTAAAACTAATTGTACAACCATTTCAGACTTAAGGATAGGTGATGTAGCAATGGGAGGACAAGGTGCACCTATAGTTCCGATAGGTGAACAACATTTATGGCCAGGGTATACAATGTATTTAAATATTGGGGGTATAGCTAATATATCGGTACCTGTTAATAAAAAAGAAATAATAGCTTATGATATTTGTTCAGCGAACAGAGTATTAAACTTACTGGCAAATAAACTGCATCAGCCTTTCGATAATGATGGTTTACTAGCAAGAAATGGACATATTAATAAAGAACTTCTTATACAATTAAACGAAGTACCTTATTATCAACAAGCTTATCCAAAAACACTGAATAATACTTTTGGTACAGATTATATATTGAATTTGATTAGCA
>Ga0007873_1000253_pt1 | contig 15626 bp, 14 predicted proteins | sample CryBogCBH26May08_FD_71228 | JGI IMG/M metagenome (GOLD analysis project Ga0007873, IMG submission 71228) | Freshwater microbial communities from Crystal Bog, Wisconsin, USA - CBH26May08 | ecosystem: Environmental > Aquatic > Freshwater > Lake | place: Crystal Bog, Wisconsin, USA | collected...
TCACTAATAAGAGATGAAATTTCCATAAATATAATATAACTATCCATAATAATATCTATAAACTTGACGCAAATTTTTTCAAGAAAAAGTGTATAATTTCATTATTTATAAAATTCAAATTTCATATAGTCAATATATTTAATTCATTCAGGTGAGATATTAATTTTATTTTTTCGTTATTCTAAATAAATATATATAGCGATAATATACTAGAATTATAACTATAATTAGAAATGCTATACATATATGGAGATAGTCACGCAAGATAATTTAATCATTATACATTATTAGATAATAAAAATTATGTTATAATGCACGAAAAACTTAATTTAGTAAATTTACAAATCTTCTTCAAATAAGTAAATTCCTATTTTATTTCGTTTTTCTTGATAAAAAAATATGCATGTTTTAATGCGTTTATTCAAATTTTATAAAATATAAATAACTACTATAATGGAATATACAAATTCCCCTTACAAAGAAATTCCAAGCGAATTAATTTCATCTTACACATTTGATAATGTAGTGCCAATATTGGATTGGTATTTTGATGGAACAAACGATTTAGTAAAATCTGTTTGGACAGACGAATATATAAATGAGTTTAAATTAAACTATACATCTATAAATATATATGGAAATACATTATCACCAGAAGAATGTTATGGTAGAGCCTCTTCTATGTTATTGAAAGCTTTTGAGACGCATAATATTAAAAATAAAAAAGTTGCTGTGATTGGATCTATTAGCCCATGGATTGAAGCCATACTACTAAATCTTGATAACGAGATTATAACGGTTGAATATAATATTCCAGAAAATAAAACAACTCAACTACAGGTAGTTAGTTATTGGGATTTTCAAAAAACGCAAAATATGTATGATTGTATAGTGACATACTCGTCAATAGAACATTCAGGACTTGGTAGATATGGTGATCCCTTGGATCCAAATGGAGATATCAAAACAATGGATGATATACATAATAACTTGAATGAAAATGGGTTACTTATTTGGGGTGGACCAGTTGGTTCTGATGCATTGGTCTGGAATGCACACAGAGTTTACGGTAGAATAAGACTGCCTTTATTGTTTTCAAAATTTGAAGAGATGGAGTGGATTGGATATAATAAAGATGAATTATTGAATAAGTCTTTGGATAAGTGTGCGTGTCAACCGGTTATAGTATTGAAGAAAAAATAAATAAATAATGTATTAAACTTTCATTCAATAATATTGGTTTACAATAGCAGGGAACCGTAGGTTCCCCTGCGACCCCTCCTTAATCCCAACCAGAATGTTTTTTTTAAAAACACACTTACTTTCCAGTAAATTTATTTTTTTTATTTTGTGATTTTTAAAGAGATTAAAATCCAGTAACCTACCGTTTTAAGCTAGTTTACAAGTAGATATATTTTATACAAATTATCATTTAAAAATAACGATTTAAATAATAATTTAAGTAATAAATTAAACAACTATATTATGCAAGTCCAATTGAATAAATTCAACGAGAATTATACAATAGATGAATGTTCGTTTCATAGATATGAAAATGTAACAAGCTACAATTATGCAATATGTCAATCCATTTTGGAGATAAATATTCAAGAAATATGCGATTTACAGCATGGAGAAAAAGAAAAAAACGTTTATTTTGTATTTGATTGTCCCGGTAAAGACGCATTTAGTCATTGGATAACAGAAAGTTTTATATTTTATCCTATTTATTTGAAACTGAAAGAGAGTTATCCCAATATAAAAATAGTAACAACAAACACAAAAAAATACGTGAAAAATATATTCAATTTTTTCAATATAGAAAGTGAAATTGTTTATGAAATAGAAGCCAAGCCAAATATTTGTTTTTTTCCTCCTGTAGTCTCATTAAACGATTTAGATGATAGCAATAAAGATTTGTTTGAAAAATTTTTATACGATTATATGGAACATGCAACAAGTATTTTAAGAGAGTATAACTTTCGCGAAAATAAAATATTATTTTTGCCAAGAAATAGTGTTGATAATTATGCGGGAAATGAACGAATTATACATGGAACTGACGATATTGAAAAAAACATTATTGAAATTGGAGGAACAGTGTTGAATACATACCAGATAAATAATATATATTTGCAATTATCTATCGTAAATTCAAGTAACATTATAATTCTTGATTATGGATCGTCGTTTTTTTTCAACTGTTTGTTTTTGAAAAACAAAAAAATTATTGTATTAGATAACTACAACGCAGCCAATGGACAATTGAATGGGTTTTTATCGTTGCAAATTATATATCAACAAATTTGTAAACATAATAAAGTTATTTTTATACATCCAAAACACGATAACATTATCACTTATGCAGATATAGTTGATTCATTGTAAAAATATTGTAGATTTTTACAAATTAACTTAATTATATAAAAAATACAAAAATATTATATATTGCACATTAAATCATATTAAATACATTATCTGTGTTGTATTTAATATGATTGTTATTATTCCTTTGGGGGGAGTTGGAGAAAGATTTAAAAAAAATGGTCGGGTGAATTAGTAGATATAGAATATATAACATAACAAATCAATTATACAAATTGAAAGAAGATTTGAAAATAAATGTAACTATAAATATAAACTCTTTTGTGTATGATTCGTATAAATTTATAGACTATTCTAGAAAGTTTAATTTTAATTTTAAAAATAAACACGACCTGTATCCTCATAGAATATTATCTTTGCACTACAATATTTCCGAATTATCAAAATGTATTTTGGATTCTAAAAAAGATTATGATTTTGTAGTATTAACAAGATACGATATCTTATCAGAAATAATAAATTTGAATGATACAAGTAGATTTAAAGAAAAAAATGTTATATTTATATGGAGGGATGCAAATGATTGCACAACAGCAGAAGATAGACTAATAGTGTCTTCAATTCTAGGATTAGAGAAATTATCTTTCTTATATGATGATTATGAAAAATTATCAATAACAGAAGATGATCAGTATCCAGAAAAAATTTTAGGCATGCAATTGAATCTATATAATGATTTAATTAAAAAAGAACAAAATATTCACATGAATTTATCACCTTATAAAGATTTAAAATATTCAAAGGAAGTAGATATTAAATCTTTTGAATTACTTGATAGTTATAACTTTTCTAGATAGTTTGAAAGAAAAATTTACTATTTATCTTTATTATTATTAGTATCATTGTTATCACTTGGTTCCATAATATGATTGCGTCAAAATTATAAATTAATATTCATTATTTTATTTATATACAAAATAAAGCAAAGATGAAATTAGCCATTTTATTTTCAGGAAGAATTTTCAAATATGCGGAACATTACAATAACATACTAGACGCATTTGGTAGAGAAAATGAATTTGATTTTTTTCTCTCACATGATCCCGCTCTAAACGAGGATTTAACACCTTTTATAGAAATGTATAATCCCAAAAAAATACTAAACGATCCAATAACAAATGAGATTGACTTTGAAAGTTATCCTGGAACACCCCGTGCAAATAATATGCACAATATGGCCTGTCATTTTATAAACAAGATGCGCGTATTTGATCTTTTAGAAAAGCATATAAATAATATAAACGAAACATCGTGTTACGACTACATAATTCATCATAGATTAGATGTACATTGTCACGATAATATAGACTATGGTTGTTTTGTAAAGAATAAAGAAAACCAGATATATATTCCATACGTTCCAGATTGGATGTGTAATGGAGGTGATTACTTGCCAAGATTTTTAAATGATCAAATGGCGATTGGAAACTTTGAGAGTATGAAAAAATACATGAACATTTACAAAAATGTTTCTCACTTGTTAGAAAGTGGAAGTCCTCCTCATCCAGAAACTCTTTTGCGAAATCATGTGGATGATATTGGTTTACAAGTAGATAGATTTTATACAAACTATGAATTAAGAAGATAAAATTATATGTTCATAAAGTATATTAATAATATTCACACATTTTATGAATATTATTATTCCGTTGGGAGGAAAAGGCGAAAGATTCGTGAGAGAAGGATATACGCAACCCAAAGCGCTTATTCCAGTATTTGACAAGACAATGATTGAATGTGTCATAGATAATTTGACTATTTCAAAAGAAGACACCGTTTTTATCATATACAACAAGGACTTGGACAAGAATAATTTTGCAGAAATTATATCAAATAAATATTCAAAGTCAAATAAAAACTTTACTGTCCACTTGATAAAATTGGAAAGAGATACTCTTGGAGCGGCGGAGACTCTTTACATTGGGTTGGAACATATATTAAAATACGAGAAATCCAGAAATAAAAAATGTTTGATTTTGGACTGTGACACCTTTTATACAGAGGATATTGTTGGTATGTTTAGAGAAAAAGAGAGAAATGCGGTTTTTTACACGGTAAAAACGGATGAACCGCCAATATACTCTTATATAAAAATAACGGAAAACGATGAAACCATTATTGATATTGCAGAGAAAGTGAAAATATCCAACAATGCAAACACAGGGTGTTATGCGTTTCAAGACATTGAAATCTTGCACAAATACTGCAAACGGATTTTAGATGAAAAAATAACATTCAATGGAGAATGTTACACGTCTTGTGTAATCGCAACCATGATAAAAGAAGGCGAACCCTTTATTGGTTGCAAGCTGGATTCAGAATATGTGTTTTCATTGGGAACGCCGCGAGAACTTCAAGCATATATGGAGCGCGCCCACGCCTTTTTATTTGACCTAGACGGAACCCTGGTGAAAACAGACGATATTTATTTTCAAGTGTGGTTTGATATATTGAGTAAATACAACATTACTCTAACAGAGGAAATTTTTAAAAAATATATTCAAGGAAATAACGACAAATATGTGGCCACATCGCTGATACAAGGAGTACAAGTTGATTTGCATGAATTATCCACAACCAAGGATGCTTTGTTTTTGCAGTATATTGAAAAAATAAAAATAATAGACGGCATTCCAGAAATAATGAAAATAATAAAGAGACAAGGACACAAATGTTGTATCGTAACAAATTGTAATCGCACAGTTGCAAATGAAATTGTCAAATATATAGAGTTGAAAAACTATGTAGATTTTATAATATCCAACACAGATTGCGAAAATAGCAAACCACACCCGGAACCATATTTAAAAGCCATGAACAAGTACAACAATATAGACAATTCAAAATGCGTTATTTTTGAAGACTCCAAAACGGGCATTCTAAGCGCAAAGTCATGCAGTCCAAAAGTTTTGGTAGGAATAGAGACAATCTATACCACTAAAGAAATAATGAGTCAAGGGGTTGATTTCTCAATACCAAATTACAGCGGATTTGATATCAATACTGTAACAACTGCCCCTTCAAAAAATATAACAATAGACGATTTAATAAAATACGTTAAAAATAGTCTTAGCCTTCCTCTAGCAGAGCAAGTGAGCGACATCATATTTGATAAACAAAAACTCAAAGGCGGCAATATCGCAGACGTCATGTCGCTAACAATTGTTTTAAAAAACGGCTTAAAGAAGCATTGCGTCTTTAAATTGGAAAATAAACATATTACGGATCTCTCTATGATGGCGCAACAGTTGCAGTTGTATGAGCGTGAATATTATTTTTATAGTGCTGTTGCGCCGTCTGTAAATGTACTTGTGCCAGAATTTATATGCATTGTTAGAAATGATGAGTATGATAATTGCGGGATATTATTGGAGAATTTGTATTATCGCGATATAAAGTTTGCATTGAACTTGGACTTGAACGAAGTGGACTTGAATATCTCGTTGCAGATTATTGAAAATATGACCAGGTATCATTCAAAATTTTGGAACAAACCTCTGCAAAAAATATTCCCAGGACTCAAGACAAATCGGGATGAGATATTCTGTCCTTTTATGGAAAACTATATTCGTGAAAAGTGGCCAATTTTCAAAGAAAAATGGCGCAACGTTATGCCCGCAGAACAAATGAGTCAATGCGAACGAATAGTGGGCGACTTTTCAAAAATACAACAACGACTAAGTGAGAAAAATCAAACGCTTGTACACGGAGACGTGAAATCGCCCAACTTGTTCTATGACACTCAAACTAATTATAAGCCCATTTTTTTAGACTGGCAACATTGTGTCATTGGGAAGGGTGTGCAAGATTTTGTATTTTTTGTTATTGAAAGTTTTCATATAAACAATATGGGCTTGTATTATCCCATATTCAAACATTATTATTATAAAAAGTTATTGGAAGGTGGTGTGAAAAATTATTCTTTTTCCGAGTACGAAGCAGACATTCGCGATGCCATTTGTTACATTCCGCTATTTACAAGTATTTGGTTTGGCACGGTGCCATACGACGAACTCATTGATAAGAACTTTCCGTTTTTCTTTATACAAAAATTGTTTTACTTTATAGGGATTATAGAGAAGGAGTTATCTGCATCTTCGTATTTATCTTCCCAAATTGAATCCGTTTATTATAGTTCTATTTTTACAATGGATACTACAAATGACACGTTGTATGACGATATTCCAGAGCCTAAAGCAGCTACTTAATATTTTGTGTTTATATTCTAATTCTATTCTTTTCGCCAAACATAGAGAAACTCCCCATACTCGTTTTGTCGTTTGCTTTTTTTAAGAGGTATTTTTTCGTGCGCTTCTCCAAAAAGCCCAATACAAACTCTTTCATAAATCTCTTTATTCAAATTCAATATCATATGCGCGCAGTTACTATGACTTGACGAAGAAATAGGAGACAAGTTTTCATATACTTTGATAAAAAGCGGCTCATAGAAACATTTATCCATATCATCCTTGTCCTTGTACACACTATTGTTTTCATATTTCTCCAAAAAATAATAAGGCGGGCTAGTGAGTACCATGTCATACTTGGGCAAAGTCGCATAATCAATTGATAGTGCATTTTCAAAATGCATGGAAACGGTGCTACTTGAGCCTGCTTCTTTCAAAAACGACATCATTCTTTGGTAAGGCTCTTTCAAAGTATGATTTATTTCAATACCTGTATAACGAGGAATGTTTAGAGCCGCGGCCCCCACCATTCGTCCGCCCCATCCCGCGCAAATATCCAATACAGACACGGGTTTATATTTCCGGTAAACCTCTACAGCCACTAGAGGGCGAAAAATATTAATCGCACTTATACAAATATTGTATACTTCTTTCCACACTATCCACTGGTTTTTCGTGTTGTTTTTATTTTTTACAGTGGAATAGTAGTGCAACATATTTTGAATAAACTTTTTTTGCTTGAATTCTTCTATTTTTTCTACAAACTCGTAATAGTTCACATTGTATTTGCCCTTTGTATGCAATCGCCGTTCAAAAGTAAAAAAATCCACTACATTATTTCCTATTCGCGACCGGTCTGTTACCGCTTTTCCGCCCTGTGCAAATTCTCTCAACTCTTGGAAATCCCTCTTGACTTCTTCTAAATCAATAGACTTAATTTGTCCAGCGATAAAAGCAGTATTAGTACTAGTAGTCGCCATTTTCAAACTTCTAGTTTTATGTTTTAGAGAGAAAGAAAGTTAAACACTTTTTGTGATTTCTCTCTAAAATGGATCAAGAGTTTGAACCCCAAGTTGTAAAAAGAATCATACTTCCTATTCCCGTACCCCTAAAAAAAATAGAACACGTCCTCTACATCAACTTGGAAAAAAGAATTGACAGAAGAAGACATGTAAACGAGCAACTCGCTGCTATTGGTCTAAGTGACTGTGCAGAACGGTTCAATGCGATTTGCTTGCAAAACGCCAGGATTGGTTGCAGTATGAGTCATTTGAAATGTATCCAAATGGCCAAAGAGAGAAACTGGTCGCATGTCTTTATATGCGAAGACGATATATTGTTTTTAGATCCAAACCGGTTTAAAGAGAGTCTCGCTGTTTTTCTCTCTCAAGAGATAAAATGGGATGTAGTTTTAGTTGCGGGAAATAATATTCCACCTTATTACCGGGTTTGTGATGAATACATTAAAGTAACCAATTGTCAAACTACGACTGGATATATTGTGAAGGCGGATTATTACGATACCTTGATTGAAAATATTCGCGAAGGAATACAGTTTCTCATGAAAGATTCAGAAAATCACCGGCTTTATGCGATAGATAAGTATTGGTTCAAGTTGCAAGAAAGAGACAATTGGTTCTTGATTACTCCACTTACGGTCATACAGAAAGAAGATTATAGTGACATTGAAAAAAAAAGAACGAATTACCAACATTTGATGATGGACTTGGAGAAGCCATGGCTTTCTATAAATAGGATGCAGGTGGAAAAGATGAAGAAAGTAGGACGGATATGACAAGATCCAGATTCAACTTTATACCCCTTTTACTTTTTTGAAACAATATAAAAAGTTTCATGTAATATGTTCAAGGGTCTACGTAAAATGGTATTTTATAGTAAAAATAAAAACAGCTTGGGATCTTATTTTTCTGTTGAAACTAAATGGTTTTCTATAGGATTTCCTTCAAATCCATCATGGGGTTGGAATAAAGCGGAACCAAAAACGTCTCTCTACAATATTGGCATGGGTCATACAGCAAACGTTTTTATGTTGAATTTAGTTGAACTAGTTCATTGGACTCCAATTATTCCAGCATTTATAATGGCACAGTCTATACTCAATAATAGCGATAAATGGACGAATTATTTTGATAATGACAAGCAAAGAACGCTTTTATTTCTTCTCTCTCCAATAATCGCATTTTTTGGTGGGCTTCCGGGTATTATGATGCATACGTATGAAGGTTGGCAAGTGGCTCCTTTTGATAGTCCGTTGCGAGGAGAATTGGAAAATACAAATGTGGTTGTTTCTGATAAAAACAATCAGTGGCTAAGAATTGTTGCTTACTTTTTCATTTTCAATATGCAGTATATTGGATTACAAGCATTCTCATATGCTGTTTTGGGTCCAACTTATTGTTGGGGTTGTTTACAATTTTTATCCGTAGTGGGTTTTTTTATTGGTTACCTAGGCAATCAAGATTATAAAGCTACCTTTTATTTTAAATGGAGACAAACCGCTGGTGGTTCAACATTTCCATTAGCTTGGACGACATTGGTGCCATTTATGCTTGCCGCATCATTAAATATGTATGCATTTTCAAATTTAGGTACATTAGTATATCCAGGTAAATTTACTGTAATCAATTCGTTAGCTCCACCAATCCTAATTGCATTAGGAGGTGCTATTGAAGGTTTATTTGCGGAAACAGTATTTGATCAAAAAATACACGCATTTGCAGTAATTCTTTTTAATGCAGGATTTTGGCTTGAACTTAATATGATTGTGAAAGGTGGTTATATGTTAGAAAATAGTTAGGTGTAAAAACACTTAAAGCTATATTCATATTACGGATAGGAAAAGGTCGTTGCCTTATATTAGATAAATCATGTCAACCTTTGAAATTTATAACATGATGATGAAAGGTTTACAAGACTCTGTAAAAATATCGCTATTCTCCTATGTGAAAACAAACAACCCGCTAATAGATACGATAATTTCAACAATATTGATAACTAGTTTTAGTTATCTAGTTAATCTGTTTTACGGAAACAATATTGCTCTATTTTTTGCAAATTTTGGTGCCCGGGACAAGATTATTTCCATATTTTACAAGAAAAACACAATTATTTTGGAGGGGAAACGGAGCGCTGTCGTTACGCAATATAATAGCCAACTAACAAACAGCAGTTCTTTTACAGACAGTTTCAAGGCGGTATTTCACAATATTGTCCACAATATTGAAAAAAACGATACGATTTACGAGATTAAAGAATTTTTTGTAAAAGACGAATATGACATGTCTTCGTCACACAACGTCAACTTTGATGGATATGTTATTTCACAAACGAAAAGGTTTTGGTACGACAAAGAGCTGCAGATATACGCCCGTACAGAAATAACAAAACAAGAGATGAACGGGGAAAAATCCAAAACAGCGACCATGGTAGACATTATCACAATTGAACTGTATTCTTATGTGACTTCATTAGAGACTATTCAAAAAATGATTCAAAAAACGACGGATGAATATTTGGACCGCGTTGAAAACAGCCGGGCAAACAAGCAATTCATTTATTCTTTGTACAAGAGCAAATTTGAAGACTCGCGATTTGAATGCTGGAGGGAATATGTATTTGAAAGCACGAGAACGTTTGACAATATTTTTTTTGAGGGAAAGGAAGAAATTCTCAAAAAGATTCATTTTTTCTTGAATAATCCCAACTGGTATTACGAAATGGGTATTCCTTATACGCTTGGATTTGGCTTGCATGGTCCTCCAGGTACGGGAAAAACGTCTTTTTTCAAAGCGCTAGCCAATTTGACGGGGCGCCACTTGGTCATTTTATCATTGAAGTTGGTAAAAACAAAAAGTCAACTGGACCAATTCTTTTTTGAGAATAGATATACTTTCAAGAATAGAGAAAATTCTATTGGGTTTGATAAGAAAATCATTGTTATGGAAGACATTGACTGTCTGGGGGAGATTGTTTGGCGTCGCGAAAACAAAAATCTGGTGGACGCTCCATCTGCCAAAAAAACGACGAGAAAGAAGAGTTCTGTGGAAACCGCGGTTCAACTATTTATTGATAAGAATGAAGAACAAAGTAAGGCGATGGAAACGCTTTGCAAAACGACGAACGATGACGAACCTATTACCTTGGACGATATTTTGAATTTGTGGGATGGTATCAAAGAAACGCCTGGTAGAATTTTGGGGATAAGCAGCAATCATTATGAGAAATTGGACCCCGCATTGACGCGTCCGGGAAGAATAGATATTGAATTAAAACTGGACTGTGCAACTCGTGAAGTAATTGGGCAAATGTATAAACATTTTTATAAGGAGGATTTATCCGCGAAAAAATTGGCCAAGATAAAAGATAAAACTTACTCACCTGCAGAAATTGTTGGATTTTATATTTTGTACAAGGATGAACCAAACAAATTCTTGGACAATTTATTATTTTAAGAAAAATAAAAAAAATATATAGTTACTATATTAAGAAAACTCGTAAACATGTGGAACCTTTTTATGAGTTTATTTATTGTTTTACTTTTCGTTTTACTCACTCCTGGAATTTTATTGCGTTTGCCTGCCAAGGGATCCAAATTGACCGTTGCTGTCGTTCACGGTATTGTGTTTGCCCTCGTCTTTCACTTTGTTCATAGAGTGGTTAGACAGATGGTCCCCCCCCCATTTATGAGGGGATAAATGTTCATAACATAGTTAAACCAAGAATACCTCTAGTCACCGCTCCCAGACAACAACCCGATTCAACCAATGTATATAACTTTGGTAATGGTGGTGCTCCTAAAGGTAGTGTGGGCAAATAAACTATCCCCCTACTCCTCAAAAAAACTTCCGGTTTCTACATGCGTCATGGTTTCTTTGAGTGAAGGATGTAGGTGATATCCAATCGCGTAATCCTCAAAATATTCTTTTTCAATCGCCTTTCTTTTGAATAGTAAATTAGTCACCGCTTCAATAGAGAGAATGTAAAAGGGTCCGCTGCAATATTTTGTTATATAAATAGGCAAATATTCAGGCAGTTCCGGGTGCATCAAGTGAGACTTGCTCAAGTAAGGCTGTTTCACATCCACTATATATCCCGCATAATGAACTTTGGGCGACTTTACTTCCATCACTCCGCGCATCATTTGAAAAAAATTGTCAACATTTTTTTGTTTCAAATGTTGATCATCATCTGTTTTGAAAATATATTTTACTTGAGAAAATCGCTGTTTTACCGCGGCAAATGCGGCCATCACTTTTTTTGGCAAGGAAACATAATCATCTGGTGCATCTACTCTCAATATTCTCTCTTTGTCATCAAATTCAAAGGTATTTTGGCTCGTTCCTTGACCAGTTCCTTGGCCAAGTACGTGGTAATAAGGAAATGAGGCATTTGCCAACCAGCCTTCTTTCTGTGCTTGTGCCTTGTAACGGTACTTTTCGCAATTAATAATCAACAAAACGAAATCGTCGTACATTTCTCTCATTGGATAAATGATGATTCACTCTAAGTTATTATCTTGAAAAAATATATATGTCTCAAACGCCCCAAATATCATTAACATCATTGCATAAGCCTACAGATAAATTTGTTCATTCTTACAAGCTTTGTTACAAATTTCAACCACCTAAAGACCCTAAAGAAAGCCAAAGTAGTCAAGTGAAATATACGGCATCACAACACGAAACAACAAGTCCCGCGAAAGCCCTGCCAACCGTATTTTCACTGCGTTCAAAAATGGCCTCCATATTGGATCAAGGAAATGTAGGCGACTGCGTAAGTAATGCCTATGCACTAGCCATTTCTACTATGACATTGGGTCCCAAACAAGTGAATATGTCGCGGCTTATGAACTATGCAGTGGCTCGCGTAATAACTGGTGGAACGGTTGTAGATGATTCTGGACTTTATGTAGCAGACGCTGCGACTTGCATTGCAAAATATGGCGTATGCCAAGAGAGTGCGTGGCCTTATAATACCAATAACTTTAATATACTTCCTCCTCTCAATGCATTTCAAAGCTCCAAACTTTTTAATAAATTTACCTATACAACCGTTTCGCAAGATTTGACGAGTTTGAAGAGTTGCTTGGTCAATAAACAAGTACCCATAATATTTGGATTTATGATATATAGCAGTTTCATGACGAATGCGGTAGCAAAAAATGGAATTGTGCCAATGCCAGATATTGCAAAAGAGGCAGTCGCTGGAGGTCACTGCACAAATATTGTTGGATATGATGATACAAAACAATGGTTTATTTGTGCTAATTCGTGGGGTATTAGTTGGGGTGACAGAGGGTATTTCTATATGCCTTATGCTTACATGACAAATGCAAATTTGGCGAGTGATTTTCTTTTTATGTACTTTTAGGCACTTTTGGAAAAAGTACGGCAAAATGGCGGGTGCCTCGCAGAGGCACCGGCGACTTCGTCAATCTTGTTACAAGATGAAGAGCTATGTTAACCCGGTTAGACAACATTCCTAAAAAGTAGTTTTAACGCGTTATAATAATTTTTATTACAAAAGTATGAATCTCATTAGCATAAACGGAATGAGATTTATACAGTTGCTAAAATACCATTTTAGGAGGGGCGAGCGGGGAACCTGGGTTCCCTGCTTCGTAAAAATATTTCTTTTTAATCTCTCATTAAAATTAAGAAGAAAATGACTACGGTGGAAACAGAAGTGATGGTTCATATTGAAATTGCGAAAAATTCAACGGTAAAATATGAATACGACAAAGAGCTTGGTGCTCTTGTATGCGATCGCGTATTATATGGTCCGTTTGCATTTCCGTTCAATTATGGATATATTCCTGGAACAATGAGTGGCGATGGCGATCCACTGGACGCGGTTGTTATTATGGACGAACCTCTTGTCCCGGGTTCTTATATAAAATGCCGGATAATTGGTTGTTTGGAGACGGAAGATGAAAAGGGGGAAGATGCCAAGTTGATTTTGGTTCCTGCTAAAAAGGTTGCACCAGTTTCACAAGATGTGAATAATCTATGTGATTTACCCAAAGCGCTAGTTGACAAAATCGCTTATTTTTACAAACACTACAAAGATTTAGAAAATAAAAAGGTAACGATTGGTTCTCTCTTGAGCAAAGAAGATGCTGTAGTGGTTTATTTGAAATCCAAGATAGTCTAAAATAATATGTGTATATACTAAGACAAGAATTTTTAAACTATGAAAAAAACTATGAAAATAAGAAAATCTCGTTCTCATAAACGTAAAAATCAAAAAGGAGGAATTTGGGGACTGGGATATGATATTTATGTACCAGAAATAGACAATAAACGTTTCCAAAAAATATTGAGTGCTAGACCTGTTTACGTACGTGAAGAATTAAAAACAGCGTGGGATAAAGTGAAACATGATCCAGTTAAAAGAAAAGAATCATTAGATAAATGGGATCCTCCAAGAACGGTTCAAATAAAAACAGCAGAAGATCAAGCCATTATACGTAACGAACGTCTGGCAGAAATGGAAAACAATAAAAAAAAAATAGAGAATTTATATAATCAGGCTATTCGTTTATTAGATAGTGATGAATATATAAAAGATAACAAAGAAATAGTCAAAAAAACTTTATCTGATGCAAAAGAATCATATAATATTGATAAATTACTCCTTATTTTAGCTGACATTAAAAATAGTATTTCTAGTTTAAAAAAAAAAGAGACCAATGAAAACGAAAGTGAAAATCAAAGTATGCAAGAAATTGCGAATAGTATCATTACTAATCCAAAAATGAGATATAGAATTATTGGATTAAATTCTGGTAGACAAACTCGTACAAATGTAGTTCCAGGTCTACAAAGAAGACAAGGTGGTTCTAGACGACACAAAAAACAAAAAAAATCTCACAAGTCAAGAAAAATAAAACAAAAAAGATAATAAACTAAATAATTTGAATCGTCTCCCCTAGATTTATCTTCTTACCAAAATATAAACAAAGCAGTAAAATGCCATATGGAAGTTTATATTTTGGAAAAGACGGATTTTTTTATAAAAAGTCTGTCACCTCTGCACGAAAAAATCCACCCATAGGCCTATTAAATTGTAGTTCAACGGATATATTCAATAAATATACTCCAGGGGCAGGTGTAGGCGCCCAAAATAGATCTGTACGACGTGCAAAAATGCGATTCGCCACTTCCTGTGAAAATACAGACCAGTCATGCGGACAATATTTTGCCAAACTTGGTTTAAACCAATATGTGGTATCCAGATACACCATCAATCGCAACTTTGTTTATCCGCCTTGGTCTTATTATTTGAGTCCCGGAGTACCTTCAATCGTTTGCGAAAATTTACCTCAAGATACACCTTATCAAACATGCGCGCCCTGGCCCCATTTTGGCGGACTTTATAATACAAACAATCGCCTCACGCCGCTAACAGGCCCACCCCCCTCTACTGTGGCGGTTTTTGGAGGAGTTGGTGCTGGTAATTAAAAGCATACCCACCCCTTCGGAAATAAATCATCTGTTACAATATGTGCTCCATGTCCGCAAAACCACTCTTTAGGATAGCAGACAATCTTATCCGCACTTTGATTAAAATACGCTCCAAACCAACTAAATGAGCTATTCGCAATGATATTATGTTGGCAACAACTCATCAAAATAAGTTGTTCCCAATCTGCCAAGTATGAAGGCGCTCTCTCAAATACACATTCCGGAAACATGATTTGCAATGAAGCAACTGTTTCCAAGACATCATTCAAGTCGCCATCCTCGCAAAAAAACAAGACACGATGATCGCTTTTCTTTGTGGCCTCTACAACTCGCGACAATGCCCTGTGATAATAATCAATTTTCATTATGGGATGAAAATGTCCCAAATTTTTGTAGTCTCCAATACGGAAATGCATTGAAACGCAGTCCTTATATTTTGCATATTTGGGATCTTGTTGATGTTGTTCCAAACGAATAAAACGAAAAAGAGTTTCCTTGAATGCGTCAAAATACTTGTAGCTCTGGAAATAGCCAACAAGCATAATATTGTCACTTGTTAGCGGAGCCT
>Ga0007873_1000256_pt1 | contig 15523 bp, 18 predicted proteins | sample CryBogCBH26May08_FD_71228 | JGI IMG/M metagenome (GOLD analysis project Ga0007873, IMG submission 71228) | Freshwater microbial communities from Crystal Bog, Wisconsin, USA - CBH26May08 | ecosystem: Environmental > Aquatic > Freshwater > Lake | place: Crystal Bog, Wisconsin, USA | collected...
CAATCTCATCAACGCATATCAAAAGAAAAATAACCAAGTCAGCCGGACAACCGTCATCCATTTGAACGCCTCCGACGAACGCGGGATCGATATCATTCGTAATCAAATCTACCAGTTCGTCCGTACGAAAAATCTCTTCGAAAAGGGCATCAAATTCGTCATACTAGACGAAGTAGACTATATGACAAAAAACGCCCAACAGGCGCTCAAATACTTGCTCCAGTCCTCGCAAAATGTCCGGTTTTGTCTCATTTGTAATTATATAAGCAAAATCGACGAATCACTGAAAAACGAATTCATCTCTATAAGATTCAATCAACTCCCTCCGGATGATATCCGGGGATTTATACGTAATGTCGCGAATCACGAGAACATTGAAATGACAGAGGAAATGATTCATACCATACAAAGCCTCTATCAATCCGATATCCGTAGTATGATTAATTTTATACAACTCTCTATGCACCAGTCCAATATGCAGATTATCACCGATGTCATATATAAACAAATATGGGATATGATATCGGCGAAGAATGATAGCCGCGAGATTATCCGATATATCCACGAAATTAGTATCCAATATAATACGGATAAACGAAATATCTTGAAAAATACGTTTAATTATTTGATACGAAGTTCGCCCTTGGAAATAACACCGGATATATTGCGTATTGGCGAGAACTTGATACATATATATGACGCGAAAATAGAGGATAGCATCGGATATTTTGTCGAGAATTTATCTAGATGAAGACTTTTTCTCCTGTTGTCATATAGAAATTTGATTCTACTATTCAAAAGATATTGATAAATATAATTTATATCATCCGGTGAAAGTGTTAGAACAACATATTTATTATAGGACAACATAGACTAGATAAAATGTCAAATAGAATATATTCTATATGACCCAACCGTAAAACCTAACCGTAAAACCTAACCGTAAAACCCAACCGTAAAACCTAACCGTAAAACCCAACCGTAAAACCCAACCGTAAAACCCAACCGTAAAACCTAATCGTAAAACCCAACCGTAAAACCTAATCGTAAAACCCAACCGTAAAACCTAATCGCAAGACCCAACCGCTATAAGGGAGGGATAAGGCACGATAGCAGGGGGAACCTATGTCAATGTGCACCGGAGGGGCACACGGATACTACCAACGGTAGGTTCCCCTGCAAAATTGATTCAAAAAAACAATATAAATATCATTCTTTATATTGCTTAACATGTCGATTGAAACAGAATGGATGAATTTCTTACAAACACAATTTACCTCGAATGCCACAGAATCTATTTCTACCAAAACAGATAATTCCTATATGACACCGAACGTAGATAGTCTTATAGATGATATGAATGCACTCTCTTTCAAACCGCAGAATCCCCCGAAATGCCAAGACCTTTATATTTCCACGAAAACAAAAGTCCTCTTTCTAAATCAAGAAATCGATATCCACCGTATTTTCTGGCTCATCCCCGTCGTCGAATACTGGCGTCCCGTCGAAGGCGTCGTCAAAAAACAGATGAAAGTAGTGTCGAAAGACCGCGACGAATTCGAGTCATATAAGAAAAAATTAGAGGGAATCTACCACTATCGAGAACATATCATCAAACAAATCGATAATCCCTCGGCGCGTAGACTCAAATTCAAAGACGAACGCAAAATAACGGTGGGGATTTCACGTAAAGATATCATGAATAGCCGGGGAAAAGTGAAAAATGCGTTCTATAACTGCTTCGCCATTATTTTCCGATTTGTCTTCGAAGGCGAATTCCGCGAGATTCACGTGAAAATATTCAATACGGGGAAATTGGAAATCCCCGGTATTCTCAATATGCAACTATTGGACATTGTGAAAATCCTCATTTTGGGGATTATAAACCCCCATTTACCGGCGGATAAACCCGCCGAATTCATGGCGACCAATATCGAAGATAATGTTCTCATCAATTCGAATTTCAATTGCGGATTCTATATTAACCGCGACCGGCTCCATGCAATCATGCGTAGTTCGAAATATAATATCGAGACGTCATATGACCCATGTAGTTATCCGGGTATCAAATGCAAATTCTATTTCAACCACGAAATCGGATTCGAACCCCAGATACAAAAAGGGCAGATTTTGGCGGAAGACCGGGGGATGAAAATGTCGGAACTCATCGATAATTGTAAATATAGCCAGATATCGTTTATGATCTTCCAGACGGGGAGTTGTCTTATAGTGGGGAATTGTACGGAGAAAATCCTCCTCTTTGTTTTCGATTTCATCAAACAGATTCTATATGACGAATATGGGAATATATGTACGAAAAGCGATGTTTATGTACCGAAAGTGAAGAAGGTCAAACAACGAAGGAAGACGATTTATATCGCGCATAAATAAATCTATCCATCCATTTCTGCCCTGCCCCAAAATAAAAAAGACGCGTAAGAATTCTATTCTATATGACATTTTAGGCATTTTTTTTATTTGTCATATAAAATCATTTAGGCAGAATTATTACTTCTATATTTTAAGTATTTAAAGTCATATTAAATTATAATTTATATTTATTAAAGAATGTCGTCTACCTCTACTGAAAACATGCCACCGCCACCACCTTCCCCCGCTACGGGCGTTACCGTGGCTCCAGTTACCACCCCAAATGGATATAGACTCCCCGAAATTACTACCCTCCAACATGCCACCAAACTATCCATCGTCGAAGATAAACCCATCATGATGGACTATTGGACATTTTCACTCGATAAGTCAGTGCTTATTGGTGTCAAAGAGAATAAAGAAAAATTATTAGTGAAGAGTGAAGAAGAATATACGAGCCCTATTTCGAAGATTTTCAAAGTGGGCAAGGAATATATCGTCATTACCGAGAACTCGATTTATTTGGTCGATGTCGAAATCCCTACCAAACGTATCACTTAATCGGGGAACCCCTTTCCTTTCCTTTTCTATCCTTCTTTTGTCATATAAAAATATTTTTATATGACTCAATGTTATTTGCTATTTTTACTATTTTTGCTATCTTTACGATATGATAACCCACTCATATAAGCATTTGTTATAATAGATGGTTTTTTCCACCTTTCATAATAATTCATTAACTCTGGATTTTCCGGTTGTATTTTCAATAAATAATTTTTTCCTATTACGTATTCATCATAAATATAATTTAATAAAAAAATACCTAGTTTTCTATTTGATATGTTTTTATTTGTATGAGAACATAAAGTTAATAACTCAACAATATTTCCTTCGAATTCTAATAGAGCAAATGCAAAAATATCATTTTCATAATATAAATATATTATTATAAAACTTCTCTTCGCATACAATTTTGTTAATTCATGATAATCTCTAGGGAAAAATTGGAAACTAAATAAATCTTGTTCTCTTTCATTTGTTTTTGGATTTACACATAATTCCTCTTTACTATTATTATATTTACGAATAAAATCGTTATATTCCTTTTCTTTTTGTTTTTGTTTTCTTGGGTCATATTCACTGCGATTTAAAACAAGGAAACCCAATTCTAACTGTAAATGTACTTGTCCTTGTATAACCCACTCTACATTACCTTTTACTGTGGATTGAATAGGTGGGGATTCATCCGGCGATTCCCTATCCGGCGATTCCCTATCAGGCGATTCCCTATCAGGCGATTCCCTATTTCTTTTTTTGGACATAAAGTATTGTTATAAAATATTGTTACAATGTGTCGTTCAATTCCGCAATCTGGTCCTTCGATAACTGGTCTGGAAAAACCACGGCGAATTCAATGACCAAATTTCCTATTTGACCATCCCGCGCGAATCCTAAATTGGGTATCACCTTCTTATATCCCGGTTTAATAACGGAATGATTCACCGTATTATTAATACAGAGATTTTTCTCATTCAAATGCTGGAATTCGAAGGAGAACCCACATAGTGCCTCCTTCAGTGTAATCGATTTTTTATATGTCAAATCCATCCCTTCTCTTTGAAAAGGCGTATTGTTCTCTATGACAATGACGATTTTAATATCTCCGTGAACCTCGTCATTTATATTATGCCCCTCGTTCTCTAATATGATTTGTTCATTACTATTGATTCCCGCGGGTATAGGTAACTGGATGGTCTTGATTTCCGTAGATTGAATATTATTTTGGACATTGACTGCCTCGATTTCGACTGGTATCGTAATACCTGTATATGACTGTTGCATAGTGATTTGTATGTTTTTCACGATGGCTTGAGGTTTTTCTATATGACGGAAAAATTGTTGGAATGGGTTACCACCGAACGGATGTCCTCCCCCACCGAACGGGTGCCCTCCACCGCCGAACGGATGCCCTCCACCACCGCTATGAAATACGCGAATATTCGGCCCACCGCCTCCGCCTCCCCCTCCGGGAAAACCCGGCATACCGGGCATCCCCCCACCGAAAAACATACTGAATATTTGGTCAATATCTTGGGATGGGTCTCCTCCGCCGGGACGCCCATTCACGGCATCCATCCCCCCCATATTATACTGCTGGCGTTTTTCACTATCTGACAAGACTTCGTACGCCTCGTTGGCCGCTTTGAATTTATTCGTGATATCTTCTAATTCCTGACCGGATTTGTCGCCGTTCCTATCGGGGTGATATTGAAGGGACTGTTTCCGAAATGCTTTCTTGATATCTGAATCGCTTGCATTGCGACTGACACCGAGAACTTTATATAAATCTGTCATATAAAGTTGTTTGATTGGATTCTTTTATTTGGTTTTACGTTTATTTGATTTTCTTTTCTTGCGACGGAGGTTCTTTTTTGATTTTCTTTGTTTTTTCTTTTTTCCTCCTCTATTTTCAATTAATCCCTCTAATTCATCGAATGCTTTTTTTCTCTCATCTTCACTCAATTCAGTATTGTAAGCTATATTATATAATCTTTCTATTTCTCTTTCTGTTTTATTAAGGTATTCATCGGAAACTTTTTCTATCTCACTTTTACGACCTTCAATAATATTCTTATAACCGAGATTACCAAACGCGTAACTTACGCTTTGACCTATATTACCCGGGTACTCTAGTAATTCTTTTTTCCCAGCAACCCCATGACCCGGATGTACAAATAAACCTTCATTTTCTTCAACTCCTTTTTGACTTTTCTTTTTGGCTACTAGTTCTCCTAATTTCAACATTGAAGGAGGTAGATTATTTTGTTTATTATAATGTGGTACTGCTTTTAATGCTTTTTCTTTTTTTTCTGTTTTCCCCATTTTTATACAATATAGTCATATAAAAAGTATTCTATATGACAATTTATCGATGGATACCTTTATTAATAAATATAAACCCTATTATCTCTCCGAATTCAAAATGGAAAAGCATATCCGCATCATGTTGAAAACCCTCTTTGAACTCGACGACCTCAATGTTCTCTTTATAGGAAATATCGGTTCCGGGAAAAGTATTCTTCTAAACGCAATTATCCGCGATTATTATGGCCTCCAGAAAACGGATTCTATCCCCGAGGCCAATGTTCTCTATATTAATAACCTCAAAGAACAAGGCATCAACTATTATCGTAATGATATGAAAACCTTCTGTCAGTCACATAGTACAATTCAAGGGAAAAAGAAAATGATTGTCATTGACGACCTCGATAATATCAACGAACAAAGCCAGCAGGTTTTCCGCAATTATATCGATAAATATAAACATAATATCCATTTCATCTCCGTCTGTACCAATATCCAAAAAATCATCGAGAGTATCCAATCCCGCGTGCATATTATGAAACTACTACCGCCCACCGACGTAGAAATCGCCGAAATCATGGATACCATTGTACAAGAAGAGCAAATCCAAATCACACCCGATGCGAAAGACTATCTTATAAAACAAATCAATGGGTCTATCCGTGTTCTCATACACTACCTCGAAAAATTCTTTATATATGACAAACCCGTGGATTACGAGACCTGCCGGGAAATGTGTAGCACGATTTCTATCCAGAAATTCGAGGAATTTCTATGCTTTCTAAAACAAAAAGAATTAGGCCCCGCGATAAAAGTTCTCTATAGTATATACGACCAAGGGTATTCGGTGATTGATATTCTTGACTATTTTTTCATTTTCGTCAAGTCGACGGAGAATTTGACCGAGGGTCAAAAATATCAGGTCATACCCTTTTTATGTAAATATATCACCATTTTCAATAACATACATGAAGATGTTGTCGAATTAGCGTTTTTCACGAATAATATCTATAAGACAATTGCTTCTATAGAATATGCTATAGAATATGTGTAAATGTGAGTGGTGTATTTTCAATGACGGAGAGATTTATGGTAAGAGATAAGGGTGTATTTTTGGTATCTGACTTTGCGACCATGACCCATTCCTCTTTTTCTTTTTCTTTTTCTTTTTCTTTTTCTTTTTCTTTTTCTTTTTCTTTTTCTTTTTCTTTCTCTTTCTCTTTTTCTTTCTCTTTTTTTTTATATTTTTGGCATACTCGTTCAAATGTCTCATTCAATGCGGCGGCCATTTCACGGTGTTTATGCATACGTAATTCGTGTACTTTTTTCTCCATTGCGACTACGCGTTGTCTATGTTTTTCACGCATTATTTGATTACATAGCGTCATGTATTCGGTCATATAGAATATTTCGATTCCATTTTTCTCCAAATATTTTATCCTCCTGACATAAATGACTCTATATGACCCCTTCGCAATACCAAAAAAAGAAATGAAAACGTTTAACCAATTACGTCATCATATAGAGAAGAAATAGAAGTAAAACCCAATATACGAGATTCATTTCTATTCGCGATTTGTCATAATAATAATAGTGATAAAACAAAAAAAGTATAAATATAATATAAAGTCAAATGAAACAAATCTTTCGCAAAACAATCCCCAGTGTTATATTATTCGCCCTTTTAGAAAAAATATGTCTAAAAACCGAAAAATATTTTTTTATTGATTATAATTGTTATAAGACTATGGTATATCATAAACACCATATCCCTTTCCAAGAGAAAGTAAAGGCATATTATCATAATTCAAAACAGTTCTATGCCGACCGTAAGTTCTCGTATAATTCGTTTGTAACCATCGTGCGTCAAATATGTAGAATAAATAACGTTGTATTCACGTCGCAAATCCGATATAACGAATCGAAATACAATATCGATTATTTCGTATATCATGAATCTATCGATATTGCAGATGCGGTGATTGATTTCGAAAGGGGAGAACAAGAAGAATTGAAACGATTAGAAAATATAAAAAATAGATATACGACAGAAGAGGTTCTCGAAGAAATAGTAGAATATGTCATGGTGGAAAATGACGAAACCCCCGACGAAATCCCCGATGAAAATACCGACGAAATCCCCTGATAAATAAGATGAATAAAATAAAATAAATATATAGATTATATATAGATTATATGATAACAGCAGAAGGAATATATAGAGTCCTATTTGGATTAACCGTGATTGCGATTGTAGGATATATAGGAAATAAAGTCATCGCCAAAATCGATACAAAACAGGAAGACGAATATGAATTAATAAAAAAATATCTACTCAATGATTCCCCTTTATATGGCTATAATAAACCCAAAATTTGGATCCATTCGAAATACGAGGTCAATGCCCGTCATTGGACGGATTTCCACTCTAGAAATTCCACGAATTTGAATCAGCCGTATTTACATTTGACAATACAAAGCATTATCAACCATTGCGGGAATGATTTTCATATATGTCTTATAGATGATGAAACATTTAGTAAGCTTATCCCAACATGGGATATTGATATACAGAACCTATCTGACCCGGTGAAATCGAATATCCGAGAACTTGGAATGGCACAACTCATTTATTATTATGGGGGTATGGTTGTCCCGAATTCCTTCTTATGTTCTCGTAATTTACTTGGACTTTATAGTGACGGGATTTCCGATATGCTACCCTTCGCTTGTGAAAATATAAATAAAACCCAGGAGTTTACGCAGAAATATAAACCCGCTTTCACGCCTGATGCCTATTTCTATGGGGCACCGAAGAATGACCCCACTATAAAGGAATATATCGAAATGTTGAAAGTCCGATGTATGAATCCGCATTTTACCTCCGAATATGAATTCCGCGGCCAGACTCAGCGGCTTTTCCAACGATTTATTGGTCAACAGAGAATGAATATTATTGGTGGAGAACTTGTAGGCGTGAAAACGGATAAGAAGAAACCGATTTTAATAGACGATTTATTGGGCGACGGGTTCATCCAATTGAATACCAATACATATGGAATTTATATTCCAAAAGATGATATATTGACGAGAACCAAATTCCAATGGTTCGCCGCCATGACTACGGAACAGGTTCTCGAAACAAATACGATTCTGGCGAAATATATGAGGGCATCCATGGTGGATTTCTCTACGGAATATGCCAAATCGAGTAGCGAAATTAAGAGTATTATTTCTATTTAGGCAGGGAACCTATGTCGTATGCCCTCCTTGAAATACATAACTTGTTTTATTATAAATATAAAATTGATATTCAAAAAAACAATAAATAATTATATAATAAATTCTTCTATATGATTATTCCAACGACACTCGTAATTGCAGGAGCGGAATTGCCTCGCCTAAATCTTCATACAGTATTACAATTAAAAACCTTATGTGCGACCATTTTAACAGAAATGCGGGAAATTATGGTATCGAAAGAACAAATTTTCATAAGTTTGATAGACTTTCGTATGGATTCCGAACACTATGTGACAGTTACTGCAATATTATTATTCTTATATGGCCAATTTAAATATATGGAGGGACAAGATTCGGTCATTGAAAAAATCCAACGGATCGAGCGATTTGGAATGATAAAAAAATTCACGAGTGAAATATTATTTATTATAATGATTGTCTTTATTAAAAACGTGGAAAGCGTATATTAAAAATGTCATATAGAATTATTTTTATATGACAAATGATAATTATCTAAATATAACTTCGGAAAAATAGGAAAGGTTCCCCTTATTTCTTTGCAGTTTTATTCTTTGGTGTCTTGGTTCTCCTAGATTTTCTCAAAACATATCCGAATTTCCCTTTTTGTGCAAAATAACCGTATTTTTGTAGTCTTTTTTCTTTTTTAGCAGTTACGTGCTTTTTCTTTGATACAATACGCCCCCATCGGTTCATCATAAAATCGGATTTTGTAAGATTTCCATATGTCTTATATGCAGTGCCTGTCTTATATACTTGTTCTCGAGAACCAAAAAGTTCGCGGTATTTCTTTCCGTTAATATGGTAGTATCCATCGGCATGTCTATATGGTCGGTTTGTCATATAATAATCTATTAGATATTTCCTGTCGCCCTCTAATTAACAAGGCCCAATCACCGCGGTTTTGCCGAAATGACGCGCATACGCCGCATATTCCATTTTACGCGATTGATTCGGCGCATTTGCCTTAATCTTTCCTTGAGTATAAATATTCGAATACATATACGGAATAGGCGTTTTTTTCTTTGATTGTAAAATAGTGGTGGGTTCATTGTAAATACAATAATTTACCGTCTTATTCGGTTTATTGAACGTATTCCGTTGTAGTTCCGGAAAAATAGTTTTGCTAAATAGAGACATTATATAATGAATCTGTATATTATTTATTACCAAAAACTACTGTAGGTGGCACATATGGAATACCGAGCACCGCATCTTCATATTCAATTTGTGTTTCTGTCAATGGAGGTATAATACCAATATTCGTAAAGGTTTTCCCACCTGTATTATATGACTGGGTCGTGCCGTATTTTCGGACATACGCCGAATATCGTATTTTTTTGGAAATACTGGGGTCATTCCCCGAAGTAACTAGTTTTTTATATTGGATTTTATGTGAACATGCACATTCTAATTTGATATCTTGCGCGATCATTTGTTCCGTACTATTTCTCAAATTCGCGTTGGTATGTGTATTTGTATTAAAAAAAGTACCGCTCATATTAAAGATTGATGTCATATAATAATATTTAGATAAGTTATATGAAAACCATTTTTTATATTCTCCTTCTTTTTATTCTCGTCATTATATTGACGCCTTTCAACGGAGGCCTCATTCAGTTTATTAAAGCATTCGCTTTGTTAATGATTATTATGATTTTATGTTTATATGCTTGGGTCCTTGATGATGTAGATATAAACTCTTTATCGTAATTTTATATGACATGACATGACATTTATTTTTCTGTGTAACATTGTTTATGCATTGTCTTACCGTAATTCGCCAAATATTGCATCTCTCGCATAACATACCCAAATGATGCGCCACTATGTCCTACAGAAGGTGTGCATTTATCCATATTCGCCATGATTTTATATATCATTGGGTCTGATGAGAGCATAAACCCTCCATCGCCTGGGTCCGATTTCACGAAATTCCATCCTTCTGCTAGTTGAATCGCTTTATATGCATTTTGTAACATTTCGCGTATATTCGCACTCGTCACATATTCGAAGTCCCCGTCTCCGATATCCATAGGTGGAAGAGGTGGCATTCGTGTAGAAAGAGAATCGTTAGATGTCATTATTCGCAAGGGTTACAATAATATTTTTATGTGACAATTAAATCAATTTTATAGAGGAATTACAAGAAAGACGTCGAGAACAAAATATATTCGAATATATAGTCATATAAAATAGTGTTTTTATATGACATATGGAAATTGAAAAGGCAATAATATTATACTACGATAAATACGAAGACGAAAACGGCGATGGGTTTTATACCTACCCTCTCATGAACGATGGTCTTATAGAAATAATAATCGCATTCGCTAGAAATTCGAACGGGGATTGGTACCAAATATCCAAACATAGTATTATGGGATTCGATGGACAAGGTGCTGGGGTTCTCAAAAAATTGGACCCTTTTGCGAAAGAGGGGACGAAAATATTTAACGATTACGGGTTGTTATTATATGAGAAGGAATAGTGAAATATTTCTATATGACCATTCTACATTGTTCTCAATAAAAAAAGAGAGATGTCTTAACAAAATTGATTTTGAAAATAAATACAAAGCCTTTTGTATATAATCATATAGAATGTCTGCCTCTAACACCACCACAAATAATGCTCTCGCCGCGAAATATCAACAAAAAACGGATAAGGAACATGTTCTCGATAATCCCGATACCTATATTGGATCTATCGAAAATATCGAATCTATAATGTTTGTTTTACCAGATATCTCAAGAGGAGGAGGAGAAGGAGGAACGACCGAAAGTCAAATAGAAAAGATTGTCCAGGCGAATATTCCGTATAACCCCGCACTATATAAACTATTTGACGAAGCCATTGTCAATGCGCGTGACCATATTGTGCGTATGATTCAACAATCCGCTATGGCTCCCGATTCAAATATAAAAAATGTCACATATATTGATGTCCAAATCGACCCCACTAGTGGAGGCTTCACCATTGTGAACGACGGCAATGGTATCGATATCGCCATTCACCCCGAAACGAAAAAATGGATTCCGCATATGGTTTTCGCCGAACTGAGAACCTCGACCAACTACGATAAAACGGAGAAGAAAATCGTGGGGGGGAAGAACGGCTATGGCGTCAAACTCATCTATATCTGGTCTACCTTCGGCTATATCGAGACAGTCGACCATATTCGCGGCCTCAAATATTACCAGGAATTCCGGAATAATTTGGACCTCATCGGCGAACCCGTCATTACAAAACTGAAGAAATCGGAGGCCGCGAAACCCTATACCAAAGTCCATTTCATCCCCGATTATGCGCGTCTAGGTCTTATCGGGGGCCTGAGTCCCCAGATGATGACCCTGTTGAAACGCCGTGTATATGACATTGCCGCAGTGAGCGACCACTCTGCCAAGAAAGTGAAGGTCATATATAATGGTTCGCCAGTCCCCGTCAAACACTTCCAGGGTTATATCGACCTCTATTTGGGGTCAAAAGAGGAGACCAAACGCGTATATGAATCCCAAGGAGAGCGATGGGAATACGCAGTGGCCCTCGCCCCTACCCACGAGTTTACGCAAGTCTCTTTCGTCAATGGTATTGCCACATATAAGGGCGGTAAACACGTAGATTATCTTATAGGACAAATCGTGAGGAAATTGACGGATTATATCGAAAAGAAAAAGAAGGTCAAGGTGAATCCAGCATCTATTCGCGAACAATTGATTCTGTTTTTGAGATGTGATATCGAGAACCCGGCGTTCGATTCACAGACCAAGGACTATATGAATACTCCGCCCGCCAAATTCGGTTCTGCATGCGTAGTATCCGACGCCTTCGTCGAGAAGGTCGCGAAAATGGGAGTGATGGATATCGCGTGCTCCCTAACCGAAGCCAAAGAAAATAAACAGGCGAAGAAAACGGACGGGTCAAAGACCAAAAGTTGCCGCGGTATCGCGAATTTCATCGATGCGAATTATAGCGGCGGAGCCCAATCCAACGAATGTATTCTTATTCTATGTGAAGGGCTTTCGGCGATGTCGGGGATTATCAGCGGACTTAGTTCCGACGATAGGAATCGTATCGGCGTTTATCCGATGAAAGGGAAAATCCTCAATGTTCGCGGGGAACAACAAAAGAAAATCTCGGAGAATAAAGAAATCGCGGATATCAAGAAAATCCTCGGGCTTGAAATGGGAAAAGAATATTCGACCATCGAAGATGTCCATACAAATCTACGCTATAGTAAAATCATGATCATGACGGACCAGGATTTGGACGGGTCACATATCAAGGGTCTTTGTATTAATCTCTTTCATTCGGAATGGGCCTCCCTCATCCGTATCCCCGGATTCGTCTCATTCATGAATACTCCTATCTTACGCGCGACGAAGGGCCAAGAAACCCGACTCTTCTATAATGACGGAGAATATAATACCTGGAAACAAGAATTCCCGAATACCACGCCTCCCAAATCGTGGACCATCAAATATTTCAAAGGGCTCGGGACCTCGACTTCGAAAGAATTCAAGGAATATTTCGCTAATAAGAAAATCGTAGATTTCCTATATGACCCTGCGCAAGACGATAATACCATTGATAAAGTCTTTAATAAAAAGCGGCCCGATGACCGTAAAGTCTGGCTCGAAAACTACGATAAAACCGTCTATCTCGATACCTCGCGGCCTAGTGTCAAATATACTGAATTCATTGACCACGAGATGGTCCATTTCTCGACCTATGACTGCGCCCGTTCGATACCGAATGCGATGGATGGTCTGAAAACGTCGCAACGTAAGGTCTTATATGCCGCATTCAAACGCCGGCTCACGCACGAAATCAAAGTCGCGCAATTTTCGGGGTATGTATCGGAACATAGTGCGTATCATCACGGCGAGGCGTCCCTCAATGGCGCGATTGTCAATATGGCACAGACGTTCGTAGGGTCAAATAATATCAATCTATTGGAACCCAACGGCCAGTTTGGCACGCGCCTTCAGGGGGGCGATGACTCGGCTTCGGAAAGATATATCTTCACTCTCTTGAATCAAATCACACGCCAGATATTCCCCGAGGCGGACGATAAAGTCTTGACATATAAGGATGATGATGGTACATTGGTCGAACCGGAATTCTACGCGCCCATCATTCCTTTCGCCTTGGTGAATGGGATTTCGGGAATCGGTACGGGGTTCTCGTGTTCTATCCCGTCGTATAACCCCTTGGAAATTATCGACTATTTGACACATCGGCTTATATCTGGGGTCTTTCCCTCAGCAACACTTGCACCATCGCAGACGGGGGAATTCTCGCAATCCCGCGAATTCGCACCATACTATGAGGGATTCAAAGGTACAATCACCAAGATTCCGGACGAACCTAAATATTTGGTCAAAGGCCGATACGAGCGTATAGGCGACGATAAAATCCGTATCACCGAACTGCCGGTGGGAACGTGGACAATGCCTTATATTACATTCTTGGATGGCCTTTTGGATGGAGGCGTAGATAAAACGGGCAAGAAAATCGCACCTACTATCAAAGACCACGTCAATCTATCCACCGAAGTAAACGTGGATATCACGGTGACTTTTTCGAAAGATAAACTCCAGGAATATTTCAAGAGTGTTCCGCTTAACGCCACTACCGCCGCTATCGAAGTAAGTCCTATAGAAAAATTGCTCAAACTCACCACCACGATTTCCACGACGAATATGCATATGTTTGACGCCAATTGCAGACTACGTAAATATACGCGTGTAGAGGAAATCATCCAAGATTTCTATATGACACGTATTCAAGTCTACGGCGCACGTAAAGCCGCTCTCTTGTCAGATATGCGTGCCCTCTTGGTAAAATTGGCCAATCGCGCGAGATATATCGAGATGAATCTCACCGGAGAAATCGATTTACGTCGTAAGACGAATGCACAAGTGGACGAACTCTTGACGGCAATGGCCTTCCAGAAAATCGAAGGCACATATTCGTATTTGGTCGAGATGCCGATGAATTCCGTCACAGAGGAAAAAGTCGCCAAGATTATGCGGGAGAAGGCCGAACTAGAAAGCGAAATCCAGATATTAGAAGCCACGTCTTTAGAACAAATCTGGCGGAAAGAGTTGGATGAACTGAGGTCAACGTATTTACTCTATAGGACCAAACGCGAAAGACTTCAGTCCGTATCTGCTATCTCCTCCACTTCGACTACCGGGCAGAAGAAATTGGTTGTAAAGAAAAAAGTGAACGGTGGTGGTGGTAAAGCATAAAATTAAGTAAAAAAAATGTCATATAGAATATTTTGATAACTGCATGAATAACCAATCGCATGAATAATCGCATGAATAAACCGCATAAGGAGGGATAAGGAACGATATTAGGGGGGGGAACCATGGGTTCCCCTAAAAAATTGATTATAAAAACCCCTTTTTTTATGATATGATATAAAACCATCATACCATAATGTATTACGAAAATGATTCCGATGAGACTGACACAATTATTCTATATGACACCGACGGTACTAACTCGGAAGATAACGATAGCATTCCTTATAGCGAAGAGTTACAACTCTACGAAGAAGACGATATAAACATTCTCACGGCAGAAGTGTTTGATGATATTGCCGAAGATATAGATAATTATCATATAGGACAAAATAATAATAAATGGAAGATAGGGACATATAAATATATTCGGCGATCCAAACAATATTTATATATTATGAATGTGCCACCAATGACATTCTTGAAATATGATTCTTATACGATATCGCGGTATTTCTATTGGCATAGTAGTTTTTATGTGGCAGAACATCCACCGATTGATATAATACAAACATATGAAGTCGTGGAACCGGGTTCTACATTTCCTGTCACATATTGTATCCTGAAAACATTTTGGATAAAGATTATTCAAAGAAGGTGGAAAAAAGTATTTCGAGAACGTGAGCGGATTCTTCGGGGGCGTAAGACTTTGGCTTCTATAAAATATAGGGAATTGAATGGTTGTTTTCCTGAGGGATATAGAGTTATGCCTT
>Ga0007873_1000266_pt1 | contig 15083 bp, 10 predicted proteins | sample CryBogCBH26May08_FD_71228 | JGI IMG/M metagenome (GOLD analysis project Ga0007873, IMG submission 71228) | Freshwater microbial communities from Crystal Bog, Wisconsin, USA - CBH26May08 | ecosystem: Environmental > Aquatic > Freshwater > Lake | place: Crystal Bog, Wisconsin, USA | collected...
TCTTTTTTTTCATTCTCACCATAATATATAAATTCTACTTCTACATCATAATGTATAGTTACACCATATGTCATATTTCTTAATCGAGCATCATTTGGAAACATATAATGAGAATGATTATCATCGTAAATAACAGGTTTTCCATAATAAATTTTTGTTCCGTCTTTACCACCTAAATATAGTAAACATTCATTTTTTTTATTAGAGTCAGATCCTTCTTCTTCTCTCTCAATAAAACGTATAGGATTATTTTCAGAGAAAATTCTATGAATACCATTGTTCATAAATTTATTATAAGATTCTAAATGATGCGTTACTAAACAACTAGGGTTATCTTTAAAATATTTATCAATTAATTTCCATGCAATATTTTCTCTATCTAATTCTTTAGTAGTTATTTTATGTTCTTCTTCAAATTCTATATCATCTTTTTTTGGCATATTTTATATTATACAATAATCATATTTTTTTAAAATATAATTATTGTAATTTAATATTTTCATTTTCTTCATTTTTTCTTTATATATTAATACTTTTTTCTGTTTTATTGCTTTTTATTTTTTTCATTTTTTTAGTTAATCTAAATTTGGTTTTTCCTCCAGCATGATTATTATCAATTCCAAATGTAGTCCATGGTTGAGTTAACCTATCATGTAAATAAGGTGCAAATATTTCATATTGTCTATGTTTTTTAATAAAATCTGCTGCTTTAAATGGAATTCCGCAAGAGTTACCCCAACGAGCTTCTACCATCATTTTTTTTGCTAATGTTGAATCCGTTATTAATCCATCTACAGCACCATGAGGTGCAAATGGTTTTGGGCGACTAGGATCAGACATAAATTCGCGTGGATCTAAATCATAGTGCGAACAAATTGTTCTAGAACAAGGGTTATCATCCTTTTCTAAATAAACATCATAATGATCACTAATTATTCTCTTTGCAATTTCAATGTTAATTTTACCTTTATATTCATCCATTAAATCACCAAGACGAACTTTTCTTGCTCCTTGATGTCTACGAACATCAAAAAATCCAGAATCATTACATTCTAAGTTTCTTATTTTTTCATCATATGTAGCATTAAACCCTATAAAAAACCCATTTGTTGTTCTCTCTATATTATGATAGTTAAGTCCTAATTCTATTCGAAGAATTTCATTTGTATTTATATCACCAAATAACCATGAGTTTGCATAATCACCTGAATTTTCATGTAAAAGGATTTTACAATATTCATCTAATGTATTACCATATTGCATAGCTTGTCTAATTCTATACCCAATAGGAAAACGTTTTTCATAAGGATAAAACCCACCAATTGTAGTTTCAGTACCTATAATACCTTTTGAAGTAACCCAAAAATCAGAACCACTCCAAATAGAACAAGGTGATGTTTGCATAATAATACGATGACCTTCATTAGGTTTCAAATCTAATATAATATTTAAATATTGACCATCTATAAATTCACAAAATGAATTATGAGCACAAACGATTTTACCATCTGTTGTCCAATCACCAACTGCAATAAATGCGCTACATCTATCTTTTGAGCCACCTTCTTTGCCTACTTTATTTTGAGATTTTATAGAATACCAATATGGAATAGACATATAAAAATTCCATGCAATAATTTCATCAATATTAGTTTTACAATTATTAGCATTACATCCTTCTGCAATACCTTCCATTTCTTCATAGAATTCTTTAAAATCTCTTTGTGTCATTTCTTTAAAATCATCATTTACTTCTTTAATAAAAAATGCCCAATCCATGCCAAATGATTCCATCATAAAAAATTTCAACATTTTTTGAATTTCTTTAAATTCATTAGCACACAAAAAGCCATATGCATAGCCTCTTTCTTTGGGATTTCCTTTTATTGAAATATATTTCCATCCATTTTGATTATAACTTATACCATTTTTTATTTTTTTTGACATACTATTATATTATTATATTTTATTTATACAACTCTTAATTAAATAATATTAATATCATACCAATTATTACAAACAAAAGAATAAATGGTAGTAAAACTAATAACCATGAAAGACCCTTATGACCATCTTTACATATTAAATTTAAAACATATGTCCAAAACAAAATATAAATAATTTTAAAAACGAAAATAATTATGTTATTTGAAACATCACATGTATAACATCCAACATTGTAACTATTGGTGTTTCCTAAATTTTGTAATAAAACTATAAAAACAGCAAACATAGAAATTATAAAATAAATTAAAGCTGGTTTACATAAGTCTTTAAAAGTTTTTGGAAAAGGTGCCATTATGTATTAATAATAGAAAAAAATTAAAGATTCATACTTTTTAAAGATGTTAAATCAGCAGTACGTGGAAGTTGATCTCTCCATGGTAATGGATTTATTGGACCAGCATAACCATTTATTCCGTTATAAGCACTACCTAAATTAAATTGTGTTTGTCTACCTAAATTAATTAAATCTTGGCCAATAAAATTACTAAAAACTCCACCTTTTTGTTTTATTTTTTTATGTCTGTATTTCTTGGTTCTTGATTTTTTTTTACCACCAAACAAAAATGGTTTGTTTGCACCAACACTTATCATTGCAGTTTGAGGGTCTGCTTTATATGAATTATAATCTAAATAATTTCTATTTCCAGAAATGCCATCTACACCAGGCCACCCTGAAGAATTAGGTGTCCATGGGTCTCCTACTAAACCAGCAGGTTCCAAAGTATGAGCTCCACCAATCATATTTGGTGATGAAGTACAACCGCACGATCCGCCTTTCATTGGAATTTGTGCACCACATGATCCGCCTTTCATTAAACTGCAAAGACTACATGACCCACCTTTTTGATAAGTGCCCATATTTGTATTAATATTTTCTGGTGGCGCACCTGATGTAGCTTGTTTTGAGTAATCTATAAAATTTGCGGGTTTCATACTATTGATACCATTACCACCTCTATATTTTCCTCCTGTAAATTTTGGTATTAAATTAGGTGGTTTATTAGTAAGAACTTGATTACCTGTAAATGCAAGAGGTGTGCTTGTTCCGCCTAAATATCTATAATTTTTTTTAGATTTTTTGTGTGAACAACCATTCATTTTATAAACTTTTTGATGTTTTTTTGAAGTTCTTTTTCCCATTTATAATATATAATAAGAAATTATTCAATATCTACGTGAGTTAAGAAATGTCTCCTACAACACATTTTTTTCATATTTAATTCATCTAAAACCTCCCCTTCAGGTGTTTTTTCATTAAATTCTTTTGTTAAATATAAAACTTTATCTATATCAATAGATTCACTATTACCTCTTTTTGCTAATTTTTTCTTACGCACTTGTTCCAAATAATATCTATATTTATTTGCAATTACCATGCCACATGTAAAACATTTAATTGGAATTATCATCGCTTATATACTATATAATAATATTCTTATATAGTTTTATTTTAATATCAATTTTTTATTTTAATACACCAACCGAAAGATTTATTTTAAATCTATTTTGGTGTCATTTTTCTTTTCAGACAATGTATACAAAGGTTTAAGCATCTAAGGACAACCTTTTCCATAACATTTTTCTTTATAATAATAATATTCTGGTTGTTTTCCAAATAATACACCATCTTTATTACCTGCTAAACATTTTTCATTATCACCATTTTTAGCTAATAGACAACAATCCATTGTTTTACAATCATTCGCTCTCATTTGTTTACAATATTTTTCTAAATTAGAACCACTTGTATTTCTACACCATGCGTCAGAAAAATTTGTTAATTCTTTTACTTCCTCTTCATCGCTTTTTTTACTAGCATATCCTTCTTTAAAATAATAATATTTAGTATAAAAAATAAAGTTTATAAATAATATAAATATCATTAATACACCAAAAAAAAAGTTTATTAAAGTTTTCTTATTTAATTTAGAAAATTTATTTTTATTCATATATTAAAAGTAAATATTTTATACATATTATATTATAATGACGAAATCATTGAAAAAAAATGCATCGCGTTTTGTTAAAAAATCTAATAAATCTTTAAAAAAAGTTCCTGGATACAATATAGGTGAAAAAGGTATTGGCAAAGTTTACGGAACTATGTCAACTGGTGCTAAAAGTGCGACTTCTCTTGCAAAAAATATTGGTGAAAAAGGTGTATCATTTGTTTATGGAACTATAAATTCTGGAGTTAATTTAGGTAAAAAGGGAATAAAAGGAATAGTTTCTAAATCTAAAGGTAGAAGAAGAAGAGGACGAAAAACTAGAAGATATTAAATTGTAGTCATTATAATTCCTTTAGAAGTTTTTACTTTTTTTAATTTTGTATTATTTTTATGTATGTCATTATGACACAACTCACATAATGTCATTAAATTCGCTAAATTATTTTTATGAAATACAGCATCGGTTGTTTTTATTATGCCAATTTCATTCGCATTTTGTTGATAATTTAAATGATGTACTTCTTTCCCTTTATTTTTTTCACAATTTTCGCACATATTTACAATCTTTAAAGAATTATATGAAGATGTCTTAAGTGAAAGTATACTACCCATTTCTGGTTTATATTTCATTCGTATTTCATAAGCTCTATCTAAAAAATCTTGAGGTAAATTTAAAGATTTACAAACTTCTAAACCATACATACTATCTCCTGCTCCATCTTTCAATTTTCTATCATAAACTAAGATATCATTCTCTTTATCATAAATTACTTCCATATGTTTTAAAATAACACTACTTAAACTTGTTATTTCTTCATAATTTACTATCTCATGCAAATGTGTAGCAAATATAAAAGTACTTTTACATTCATATAATTTCTGAATACCTGCTACAAAAATACTAATTGCACTTGATATTTCTGTTCCTGAACATAATTCATCTCCTAATATTAAACTATTCTCATCTGCTAATCTTAATATTGTGCGCAATTCAGACATCTCAACTGCAAATGTAGATAACCCTTTAAAAATATTATCATTACCAATAATACGTGTAAATATATATTTATAAGGGAAAAATTCAAATTCGGATGCAGGTACATATAATCCTGATTGAGCCATAATAATAGCAACACCAATTGATTTTATAAAACTAGTTTTACCAACCGCATTAGTACCATATAATAACATTCCATCTGTTTTTCCATCACCGAGAATAATATCATTTGTTACATAAATTTCATTATTTTGAAATTGTTCTATTAAACAATGACGTAAATTTGTTGCATTTATAAACGATTTATCAGAATCTACAATAACCGGTTTGCAATAATTATATTTTCTTGCTATGCTCGCTTTTGTATATAACAAGTCAATATATGTAACAAATTGAATTATTACCTCTAACTCTTTTTGATAATCTTCAAATTTAGAAATAAATTTATTGTATACAAAATTAATAAGATCTTTCATAGAATTTTTTAATATTGAAATACTTTTACATAAACTTTTAATTTGTTCATCCATAATAAAATTATTACATGAACTTTGCTTTTCAAAAGTAAATTGCGTTTTAGATATTTTGAATTCGAATGTTTTTACATCTGTTGAATTTATGTTATATTGTAATGTAACGATTGAAGATTCTTTAGGCAAAGAATCTTGTAATAATTTACATCTTCTACTAGTACATATTAATCCATAACTATTCTTTTCAGTTTCATGAATCTTTACGTAATCATTATTATTTTTTTTACCTTTATCTTCAATGAGAGAAGTAAGATAATTTTTAATAGATTGTAATTTAGATTCAGATTCTTTTAAAGATTCTGTTTTTTTATCTAATTCTACATCTACTCCATTATTAATAAAATTTATTTCAAAATTTTGATTTTGTTCCAAATCTTGTGCAAAATTTATATTTAAATGAAATTGTATAAATTCTTTTATTTTATTACAAAATTTATCACAATGTATTATATCTTTTTCAAAAAATTGCAAATATTCCATAATTTTAAAATTTTTAGAAAATTTATTATAAATATTATCTATTGTTGAAATATTTTCATATAAATTATAAATTTTTTTAGGAGATATTTTTTTCAAGAAAATTTGACGTTCTATTTTAGATATATCTTTAATTGTACAAAGATAATTTTTAACTTCATTACTATATTCATTATATACATTTAAAAAATATTCAGTTATATCATATTCTTTTTGTAAATATACTTTATCATATACAGGATTTAACAAATTTTGACTAAATTTACGCTTACCCATAGGTGTTAAGCATTCATTTAACATATTACTAATACATGAATATTTATTAGACTTTATATTACCATCATCAATCATATTTAATTGTTTTAAAGAATGATTCGCTAGAACTAACTTGGTAGAACAATTCTCAAAAATAGGTTCTAAAATATTGTTAACAAGTCGAGGATTATGTTGATATACAAAATCTAATAAAAAACAAAATGCTTGTGTAGCTATATTATTATCATAAAAATTTTGAATAAATGTTTGAAAATCATTAAATTTATAAAATTTAGAGAGAACTTCTGTTTGATATGTTTGTTTTTCGCAGTTTGTTGCATGTTTTATTTTTACATCATCTAATTTATCATTTGATAAATGTATTTTATGTATTAAACTACAACTTATTCCAGCATAATTAATTATCAAATCTATTTCTTTTTCATTTGGCAAATTAGAAATAATGATTACTTCACTTGGATTATAAATAGAAATAAAACGTTCTAATTCATCATATGTTGTAGGATTATTTAAATAAATTTCTTTAAATTGAAATATACTTGTTTTTCCAGTATAAATATCAATATTTGCTACACCAACTACAACATATTTACCTTTTAATAAAACTTTATTTTCAATATAATCAATCCAAATACAACTAATAGAATTAGTTAAATTTTTTGATTCTTCATGAAAATAAGTACCTGGACTAAAAATACCAGTTAAACTTCTTGTAGTATTTTTGGCAGATTCATCTTGTTGATAAACAACTGCAGTGAATCCTCTTTGTTGTATTTTTTTTATATATTTTTCAATATGAGTATCTTTAAAACCTGCCATCATTACATTATCAGTTCCAATGTAACTATTTTTTTCTGCAACATTTAGTTCACACATTTGAGAGAAATCTATAATTTTGCTACCATAAATAGTTTCAGTTGTTTTATTTTGAATGCCATACACTTCAAAAAATCCACCAACTTGCATTAATAATATTGTATTATCACCATATTCTTCTTGATATTTTTTTGTTAATTCAAAATATTCTTTAATGAGTGCCATTATATAATTTATTATGTTATCTTTAATATTAAATTATATATTAAATTATGTTATTCAGTTTTAACATTAACGATTGCAGATAAAGTTGTTAAAAAAATTGTTGACATAAGTAAAAATTGATAATTTGTAATTGAATGTATGAATATTTTAATATTTATATATTTTTCTTCTTCGAAATATTTTCCTATTTTACCACATTTTGAATCATCATATCTACATCTGTCAGCATATCCATATGTTATTTTATCAGTAACTATATCTTTATCTACAAATACTTGACATTTACTAAAACATGATGTAAAATCATTATTAAATTTATCTGGTTTATAATAAACACAATTTCTACAACTTGGCAAATTTCCATTATTAATTATTTTATTACAATTAACTAGATAAAATAAAAAATAGATAATTCTCATATTAGTTAATTATATTTGTTAATTTGTCTTTAAATCTATTTTTTATCTTTTTCATATCGTTCTTCAACCATTAAAATTTTCTCTACGTCACACCATTCTTTATTATCAAATAATTTGGATTCTATTATTTCTTTATATTTAGATGTTAGATATTCATTATTGAATTCATTTTGAGAATATATTAAATATGGTATCATTCTAGGTTTTAGATGATATTTTATTAATTTTTCTTTTTTTAAATAATGTTTATCTTTTGCTATCATATTCAATTGGGATAAAGCATCTAAAATACTAAAATCAGCACCAGTATCATAGTAACAACCTCTTTCTCTTTTTATGTTTATAGTATCATAATTTTCCTTATTATAATAATAAACATGTAAATTTTTTTCAATATAATAATCACAACCCATTAAAAATTTTGATTTATTAATTGATTTGTTTAATTTATAACTAGTAAATGTAAATGAATTATATAAATTTAAAAAAAATATCAATGAACAAAATTTAAATAAAAACATTTAATGTAAATTAATATTAAATAATGCATTTAAGTGTTTTACATAAATATTTTAAATTATCTAAAACTCTTTATCTTCTTTTGAAAAGTTATGTAGTAGTATTTCGCTATTACTATTTGTAATTTCACCAGATAACATGGATGATTCATAAAGTTTCCGAATTACATCATTTGGCGCATTACTACCTATCTTAATTAAATTATGATCTCTTAAATAAGTTTTAATTTCATTTATTGGTTTTTTCTTTAACTCCTTTTGTGCATTTATAATATGTTTTCTAGTTCTTCTGTCTTTAATTAATACTCCTACTGCTTTTTTAATACTTGATTTGCCTAAGGTATACTTTCTTTTAATTGTTCTTTTAGTAATTTTTTTTGTTCCAATATTTTCTTCATTTAAAATATTTGTTTTTTCTTCTAGAACAAATTGTTGCGGTTTTTCTTGTATGTCTCCAGGCATTTCTTCTGTTATAATTTGAACTTGTTGAGGTTTTTGTTCAGGTTTTTGTTCTGTTATAATTTGAACTTGTTGATGTTTTTGTTGTGGTATAACTTCATTTTTTTTATTTTTTAATTTCTCTCTAAGATTTTGCAAACGTGATTCACGTTCTATTTTTTCTTTACTTAATCCACTATTTTGAATTGTTAATGCTACGTTTGGATTAGTAACAATGTTGTTTCTTTGATTCATTGACCAATTTCTATAAGTTGGTTTTATACCGCCTTTCAATATACCATAAGGAACATTATCAACTTTATATTTGTTCAATACAATTGAGCTCGTTTCCACTTTATTTTCACTATTTATAGAAATTTTTAATTCTTCTGGTAAATCAATATTAACATATTGGTGTTGGTTTAGGTTTTCTACATTATTTTCACGATTTTTAATCGTTTTTTTTTCTAATAATTCTTTTTTCTTTTGTTTTTGTTTTTCATAATTTGTTTTTTCATCATTCACTTTTTTTTGTTTTGATAATGTTTGCAAATAATTTATAGATTCATTAAACTCATCTGTATAATTATTATTTGTATCATTCTTTATAATATCTGGTTCTTTTTTTTTTATATCTATACTTTCTGTTTCACGTTGTTTATGTTCTTTAATACGTTTTAATAGTTTATTTTTCAAAATATTTGGATTTATTAATGGTTTTACTGGATTTGCACTTTTTTTCTCTTTATTTTTCTTTGTTTTTGAATTACTTATACTAAATAAAGATGGATTTATTGCAATTGTTTTATTTGACATATTATTAAATAAAATATATAAAATATAAATAAAATTTAAACTATATTATGAATATAATGTTATATTATGAATATAATGTTATATTATAAATACAATTGTATTATACAAATATTTTTTTGTATCTAATTCACTTTTGCATATTTAAAACGCCCAACTATATTTTTGTGTCATTTTTCTTTTTGGTCGGTGTAATTAAGTATTTCCTATTTATATAATAATTATATATAATTTAAAATATAACCATGTATAATAAGACAAATTTTGTTATTATATAAAAACAATTTAAAAATAAATTGAAATGTAAATTAACCAAAAATATGATGGAATATACTGATATGGAAAACAATTTTAGTTCATTATTTGACATTGCAAGTGAGCCTTACATTGAAACACCATGGTCTATTATTGAATCATATTTTAAAGGTCAACATTTAAAAAGGTTTGTAAGACATCAATTGGAATCGTATAATAATTTTGTTGGATACCAAATTATTAAAACAATAGAAATGTTTAATCCTCTTCATATCGCATCTGAACAAGATTACGATCCTGAATCAAAAAAACATTCACTTGAAATATTTATTACTTTTGAAAATTTTCATATATACAGACCTCAAATACATGAAAACAATGGTGCTATAAAATTAATGTTTCCTCAAGAAGCTCGCCTCCGTAATTTCACATATGCTTCTGCAACTACTATCGATATTAACATTAAATATGTTGTTAGAAATGGTCCTAACTTGGAAAATACACAAATCTTTTATAAAACAATTCCTAAAGTACATATTGGCAAATTACCTATTATGTTGAAATCTAATATTTGTATATTAAATCAATACAAACATTTTGAAAACACACAAACAGGAGAATGTAAATTCGATTCAGGTGGATATTTCATTATTAATGGATCTGAGAAAATTGTATTAGGTCAAGAAAGAGCCGCTGAAAATCGCGTATATTGTTTTGTTAGCTCAAAAAATGATAATAAATATACTTGGAAAGCTGAAGTTAAATCTGTGCCTGACTTTAAATGCATTTCTCCAAAACAAATTAATATGTTAATACGTTCTAAAAACTCTATTACCAAAAATGAAGATTCTAAAAGTAATGAACCTAAAACTAAAGGTCTTAGCAATGCTATATGTGTTGAATTACCTAGAGTTAAACAACCGATACCATTATTTATCGTTTTTAGAGCATTGGGTGTTATATCAGATAAAGAAATTTGTGAAAAAATTCTATTAAAAATCGATGGATTGCAAGGCAAAAATAAAGAAATGCTAGAATTTTTGCAACCATCTGTTATAGAAGCAAATAAATATATCACACAAGATGAGTGTATTAAATTTATTACTAGTTTTGTTATGTATACACCAATCAATATGGATAAAGAAACTGGAGCTAAAAAAAAGCATGAGTTTACATTAGAAATTTTGCATAATGACTTATTTCCTCATTGTCATAACATGCAACAAAAAATATATTTCCTTGGATATATGACTAATAGATTATTAATGGCTTCATTTGAACAAACTAAACAAGATGATAGAGACTCTTATTTAAATAAACGTATTGATTGTGTAGGCTCTTTACTTAATAATCTGTATAGAAATTACTTTAATAAATTGGTTAAAGATATGGAAAAACAAGTTATCCGAGAAATTAATACTGGCTCATGGAAATCAACCGATGACTACGAAAATATTATTAATATGACTAATATATATAAAATTATTAAATCCACCACAATTGAAAATGGCATTAAACGCGCTCTTTCTACTGGTGATTTTGGCATTAAACATACTAATTCTAATAAAGTTGGCGTTGCACAAGTCCTTAATCGATTAAATTATGTTTCTAGTTTAAGTCACGCTCGTAGAATTTCTACACCAACAGATAAAAGTGGCAAATTAATTCCTCCTCGTAAACTACATAATACATCATGGGGTTTTCTGTGTCCTGCAGAATGTTTTGATCCAGAAACACCCATACTGATGTGGGATGGAACTTCTAAACGAGCTGGTGATATAGAAATTGGCAATGTTCTTGTAGATGATCTTGGTAATCCTACTAAAGTGCGCACTACATGTTCGGGATTTAAAAATATGTATGATATTATTCCAGATAAATCCAATTTCCTAAAACATAGAGTAACAGATAACCATATATTATCACTTAAAATACGGAAATACAAAGTCATTCAAAAATCAAATAGAAAAGATAGAAATTATTCTTATTCTGTAGAATATTTTAATCGTCTAGAAATGAAATTTCAAAATAAATATTTCAATTCTTTAAATGATGCTCAAGAATTCGTAAATAATTTTGATGATGATAATACTCTTGATATAACTATTGAAAATTACTTAAAATTAAATAAAAAAACTAAAGATAATTTAGTTATATTCAAAACAGATGGCATAAATTGGGAGAAAAAAGAAGTTGAAATGGACCCATATTTTCTTGGTATGTGGTTAGGTGATGGTCTTAGTGATGGAACAGGATTTTCTTTAAATTATAAAACAGACGTTGAGACTTTAGTTTACTGGAAAAAATGGGCTCAAGAAAATGGAGCAATCATTAAAAAAGGTAAAAGATATAACTTTTCAATTGTTTCTATAAAAAATAAAGAAGCAACTGCATCTGGTTTATGTAACAGGATAGAAGAAGCACCTTTAAAAAAATATCTTCGCAAATATAATCTTTTAAAGAATAAACATATTCCAAATGAATATCTTACAAATGATAGAGAAACACGACTCAAATTATTAGCAGGATTAATAGATACGGATGGTTCTGTTCGTGCAGAAGGTCACGAAATTCGAATTTGTCAAGGACCTTCCAATTATAGAATTATTGATGATGCTTATACTTTAGCAATGTCTCTAGGTTTTTCATGTGGAGTAAAAGAAGGGAAAAGTCAATGGACGGATGAAAAAAGTAATGAAACAAAATTTAGCACATATAAAGAATTATCTATTACTGGACATAAAATCTTTGAAATACCAACACTCCTTCCACGTAAAAAATTAGCTCTTCCAAAAAATGAAACTCATATTTTAAGGAGCAAATCATTTATGTGCAGTAAATTTACGTTAACAGAAGTAGGCATTGGTCCTTATGTTGGATGGCAACTACATGATAAACGTGGTAGATTTTGCCTCAAAGATGGCACAGCTGTTCATAATACCCCAGAAGGACAATCTGTTGGTATTGTGAAAAATCTTAGTTACATGACACATATTACTACTTATTCCAATTCAGAACCTTTGTATGAATACGTATTACCACATGTAGAACAAATTGGAGATCAACTTGCATCTGCTGATATGCATAACAAAGCTAAGGTTTTTATTAATGGAGCATGGATCGGCATTACAGATGAACCAGAAAAATTGTATACAATGTTAAAAGACAAGAAATACAAAGGAATTATTAATATTTATACATCCATTGTATTTGATTATAAAATGTGTGAAATCAGAATTTGCAATGATAGTGGAAGAATGTCTCGTCCTCTACTTCGCATTAAAAATAAAAATATTATCATTAACAATGATTTAATAGCCAAATTAAATACAAGTGAATTAATTTGGGATGATTTATTGTCTTCTTCTAAATTAGCAGATTCCATCTTAGAATATATCGATCCTGAAGAACAAAGTTGGTCTCTAATTGCAACTAAACCTCTCGATATTATTGACACCAATAATGGTATTTGTAAGTTTACTCATTGCGAAATTCATCCTTCTACTATTTTCGGCGTTTTGGCTTCTTGTATTCCATTTCCTGAAAATAATCAATCGCCCAGAAATTGTTACCAATGTGCTCAGGGAAAACAAGCAATGGGTGTATATGTAACCAACTATGAAAACCGAATGGATAAAACAGCTTATGTGCTCAACTATCCTATGCGACCTCTTGTTGACACACGTCTTATGAACTTGATTGAATTGAATAAAATCCCATCTGGAACACAAGTTATTGTCGCCATTATGACGCACACTGGATACAATCAAGAAGATTCATTGCTTATCAATAAAGGATCGATTGATCGAGGAATGTCGCTTGTAACTGTATACCATACTGAAAAAGATGAAGATAAACAAAAAATTAACGGAGATGAAGAAATACGATGCAAACCTGATGCTACAAAAACAAAAGGAATGAAAATTGGTAATTATAACAAAGTCAATTCTAAAGGTGTCATACCGGAGAACACTTTAGTTCAAAATCGCGACATCATTATTGCTAAAGTGACACCTATTAAAGAAAATAGAAATGATCATACAAAAGTGATTAAATTTGAAGACCATAGCAAAATATTCAAGACCAATGAAGAGACCTATATTGATAAAAATTATATTGACCGAAATGGTGAAGGATATAATTTTGCAAAGGTTCGGTTGAGAACTATCAGGAAACCTGTTATTGGTGATAAATTTTGTGCACTTCCAACACAACAAGTATTGACTAATAAAGGTTGGATTGAAATTAAAGATGTTGATATAAATATGCATAAATTGGCAACACTTGACATTCATGGAAACATGTGTTATGAATACCCAGTTGCCAAATATGAATATGAACATAATGATAAAATGTATTATTTAAAAAATAAACAAGTGCACGTTATATGTACATTGAATCACAAGTTATATGTGAAAAAACGTTCTGCTAAATCTTATCAACTAATTGAAGCAAAAGATGTAATGAGAAAAATGGTACGATTTCAAAAGACAATGAACAACGTAAATCCAGATATCGAATTTATTACATTTGGAGAAGAACAATATAAAATGGATAATTGGCTACAATTGTTGGGAATGTTTATTGCAGATGGTTATTGTTATAATAATATTGTTTATATAACTGCTTTAAAAGAAAGAAAAATTCAATTTAATAAAATGATTTTAGAAAATCTAAAAATACAATATACATATAGTAAAGATGGAAAATATATTATATATGGTAAACAATATAATGAGATTTGTAACCATTTAACTGAATTAAGTTTAGGCGCATTGAATAAAAAATTACCAGAATATGTGTTTAGTCTATCACAAAGTCAATCTCGTATATTATTGGAAGCTCTTTTACAAGGGGATGGTTCTAGTATGGAATACAAAGGAGAAACATTTGACAGATATGGAACAATTAGCATACAATTAGCCAATGATATTACAAGATTAGCTCTTCATTGTGGGTATTCTGGTATTGTTAAAATATCTGAAGAACCAACAGGCATTGCAAGAATTGGTAAACGAAATTTGGGTTCAAGAGCTGGGGAAGAAGTTTCAATAACTCAAAAACATACGTATTATAAAGTGTCTATCATTACAAAACAAAATGAACCATGGATTAATAAAAAAGTAAACGAATCTAATGAAGAAAAAATGATTGATTATGAAGGAAAAGTCTATTGTGTAGAAATGTCAAGTTCACACACATATTATATGCGTGAAACAACTTTTAGTCCTTGTTTAATATTAGGTAATAGTTCAAGACATGGGCAGAAAGGAACCATAGGTAACATAATTCCCGAGTGCGACATGCCATTTACCAGTTCAGGCGTCAGACCCGACATCATTATTAATCCACATGCAATA
>Ga0007873_1000272_pt1 | contig 14848 bp, 10 predicted proteins | sample CryBogCBH26May08_FD_71228 | JGI IMG/M metagenome (GOLD analysis project Ga0007873, IMG submission 71228) | Freshwater microbial communities from Crystal Bog, Wisconsin, USA - CBH26May08 | ecosystem: Environmental > Aquatic > Freshwater > Lake | place: Crystal Bog, Wisconsin, USA | collected...
TGCTGGAATACTTTGAAGGAAAAGTATTGCCAGGTATTGCGGCGGTACAATCTTAGTATATCGTTTAACGGTTTAAATCGTTTAATTCATTTAACGTATTTAAAAGTTGTGAATTCATATCGGTAATTTCACAAGACGAAATACATAATTACCATAAATAAAATACCCGATAGATTTAGTTCTATCGGGTATTTTTATAATTGGCTAGATAATTAATTATCCTGCAACAACAAATTCAGATTTTGAAGGAACATCGTTCTTTTGATAATCTACGATAACTTTATACTGACAACCTTCACATTTAGGCGTCATGACTCTACGAGAATAAGTTCCAAAACTATTTTCGTACATATTCTGAGTCTTCCAGTTATTGAAATTACCAACAATCTTTAAGCTGGTTTGCACTGTTTTATTGTATTTAATGTCCTGCCACAACATATTATTGGGCAAAGCAGAAATTAAAGATTGTTTATACCAATTTTCAGCATTTGCTTTTTGATTAGCTTTTGTATAAACATATTCGTAAGCAAGGCAGCCAAGATAATTATTGAGAGTATATATGTAAGCTGCATGTTGAAGAGCAGAAGCTATACAGCCACCTACTAAACTAGGTGCACAAGCATAGAAGCGAATTAAAGCCCAGTTAAGTACTAATGAATTAGAATTGTTTTTTAAATCACGCTCTAAACTTTTTCTTAGGTCAACTGCTTCGTTGAAAGTATAAACATGGTTAAGCGGAATCAATTCATCTACAGCAGCATCGACACTCTGGAAGGAAGCCGCATGAGCTCCATCTTTTTCCATGTAAGATGACGATACATTTGATACATTAAAATTGTTAGGTTCATATTTAATAAAATTTACATCAGTAGAATTTATACTACTAAGTAATAAGGTAGGAACCAAAAATAATAAATTTGCTGTTTTCATAGCAACAACCAATTTAAAGGATTAAACAATAAATATGGTCAACGTAGGATATGTGGAAGATAGCAAATTACTTACTATTCGGTGTGCAAGATAATGACTTTATTTAAATATTCTAACTTTTTTCGTTTTTTATTTAGAATTAGTGAAATAATCCTAGCTATAATTTCGTTGAAAAGTCCTTTTAAAATGTTTAAAAAAAGATCAATTTTTCTTTTTAATAGATATTTATAAGATTATTATTGAAAAATCAAATGCAGAACTGATATTTGCAGATACTAGACGTTTAATAAGCTTAGGAACAATTTGTTAGTTTGCTTATATGTTTATAGAGTAATTAAAATATCATCATTAGATTATATGGCAAGAATAATTGGGATTGCAAATCAGAAAGGCGGAGTAGGTAAAACCACCTCAGCAATAAATGTTGCAGCAAGTTTCGCAGTTTTAGAATACAAAACATTGCTTGTTGATGCTGATCCTCAAGCAAATAGTACAACAGGAGTGGGTTTCGATTTGCATAATATTAATCACAGTTTGTACGATTGTATGGTTAATAATGCTAGTGCAAGAGATGTAATTTTAAAAAGTGATGTACCTCATCTTGATTTAATTCCTTCACATATTGATTTGGTTGGGGCTGAATTGGAGATGATAAATTATCCAAACAGAGAGAATGTACTTAAAAATGTGCTTGATGCTGTAAAGGATGATTATGATTTTATTGTGATTGACTGTTCTCCATCTTTAGGTTTAATTACCGTAAATTCATTAGTGGCTGCAGATAGTGTAGTTGTTCCTGTACAATGTGAATTCTTTGCATTGGAGGGATTAGGTAAACTATTGAATACAGTAAAAATTGTTCAATCAAGATTAAATCCTGAGTTACAGATAGAAGGTATTTTAATGACCATGTATGATGGTCGACTTAGACTTTCTAATCAGGTGGTAAGTGAAGTAAGAAGGCATTTTGATGATATGGTATTTGAAACAATCATTCATAGAAATTCAAAATTAAGTGAAGCACCAAGTTTTGGTAAGCCTGTTATATTATATGACGCTGAAAGTAAAGGTGCTGTAAATTACTTAAATCTTGCAAAGGAAATATTGCAGAAAAACAATCTCACCAAAATTCCAAGACAAGAAAGAATAATGGAATAGGGATTAACTGAAATTAAACTGAAATAATAATATAATGAGTGTTTCGAAGAATAATAATAAGGATTTGTTGGGTAGAGGAATAAGATCCTTGTTGCAGAATATTGATTCTGATTTAAAAACAAATACTGGACACCTTAAAGAGAATATTGTAGAACAGGTAACTGGTACAAAAAGAATTTCGATTAATGATATAGTTGTAAATCCTAAACAACCAAGAAGAGATTTTGATGAAGATAGTTTGAGTGAACTTGCTGTTTCTATTAAAAACTTCGATTTAGTTCAACCATTGACTGTAAGCAGTCTTCCTAATGGTAAATTTCAATTAATAGCTGGGGAAAGAAGATTTAGAGCTAGTAAAATAGCTGGTCTTAAAGATGTACCGGTATTTATTCGTCAGGCTAATGATTCTGAATTACTTGAATTAGCATTACTGGAAAATTTACAAAGAGAAAACTTAAATGCAATAGAGATAGGATTGAGTTATAAAAGGATGATGGATGAACTCAATTACACTCAAGAACAGGTATCGGAGAGAATGGGGAAGGAGAGGAGCACCATTACCAATTATTTAAGGTTGTTGAAGCTTCCTCCAGATATTCAGTTGGCTGTAAGAAATGCAACTATTTCTATGGGACATGCTCGTGCATTAATTGCTGTAGAAAGCATTGATAAGCAACTTTACATTTTTAAAGAGATAAAAGATAAGGGGTTAAGTGTAAGACAAACCGAAGATTTAGTAAGGAAACTTTACAAATCGGGTGATACTAAATCTACACCTTCAGCTAATGTCTTACCTGCATTATATAAAAAGATTGAAGACAATCTCGCTACTCATTTTAGCACTAAAGTGTTACTTCAGCATAATAAAAATGGAAAAGGTAGTATAACATTAGAATATTATTCTCTAGAAGAATTGAATAAAATTCTTGATACCATGAATGTTGTAATAGGATAATGAGAAGTTCCATTCAATTAATATTTACTATTCTAGTACTGTTTTGTGCATCAAACTATACTAATGCACAGAATTTGGTTAATGATTCTTCAAAAATTATTAATCATGGTATTATTATTGATTCAACAACTAATCCAACCAATCATAAACATATTCCAAGAATTGCAACAATACGATCAGCATTACTACCTGGATTAGGACAGATTTATAATAGAGAATATTGGAAACTTCCTATTGTTTATGGTGCATTGGCTATTCCTACCTATACATTTTTTTACAATAACCACTATTACTTAATCACTAAATATGCTTATGAAGCAAGATATAAGCAACAATTGGGTGACAATTCAATGGTTGCAGGTATAGATCCATTATTAGTTAATCTAGATGTAAATAGTTTACTAAACTATAGAAATTCTTTTAGAAAGGATAGAGATTATTCTATAATGTGGTTTGTAATAGTATGGGGATTAAATGTAATTGATGCAACTGTATTTGCCCACCTTAAGGATTTCAACGTTTCAGATAATCTAGCTATGAAAATAGAACCGAAAATCATGCCGATTGGAATGTTAAGTGTTTCTACTGAACTAAGTTTTTCTTTCTCTTTGAAAAGTTCGATTAAAAGAAAGCTTGAAATAAAATAACTCATATTATTTATGAAGATTGCTCTAATTGGTTATGGTAAAATGGGTAAAGCCATTGAAGAAATAGCTTTAGCTTCTGGTCATGAAATTTGTGTGAAAATTAATAATCAAAATACCAACACTGAATTTTTAGAGGAAAATTTTAGTTCAATCGATGTAGCTATTGAATTTACCAATCCCCATAGTGCAGCTCAGAACATTAAGAAGTGTTTTGAGCTGGGTGTGCCAGTAGTATCTGGAACCACAGGATGGTTAGATAATTGGGATGAACTAATTAATTACTGCTCTTTAAAAAATGGAACATTTTTGTATGCCAGTAATTTCAGTATTGGCGTGAATATCTTTTTTGAATTGAATAAATATCTCTCCAAATTGATGGCTGATAAAAAAGATTATAATGTAGAAATCAAGGAAATTCACCATGCAAAAAAAATAGATTCACCAAGCGGAACTGCTATTACATTAGCAGAAAGTATACTTGAAAATAGTCAAATTAAAAAAAGCTGGGTTAATGAGTCTACTGATATTGTGGAACTATTATCGGTTATCTCTAAAAGAGTAGACCCTGCTCCGGGGACTCATATTATAAAATATTATTCAGAAATAGATGATATTGAAATTATTCATACTGCCCATAATAGGAAAGGTTTTGCAACTGGTGCAATTAAAGCTGCGGAATATGTAGTTGGAAAGAAAGGGGTATTTACTATGAAAGAGGTAATAGGGCTTTGATTTTATTGAAATAGAATTTAATTTTTATTAGAATTTCAAAATACTTTTTGTATTTCAAATCTAACCCTTATTTTTATCGCGTTAAAATATTTCTAATTATCTTGTTAATTGTATTAGAAATATTTATATGTTTTAACACATGTCTTTTTATATACATCTATTGTTATTAATTATTAAATGATACAGTAATATGAGATTGTTTTTACTATCGTTAGTTTTCTTAATGTTTTCTTCCACAGCTTTTTCACAGGCCAGTATTCAAAAGAATGTTGGTTTTGAGTACAACTCTTTTTTAAATTGGCGTTGTTATCGTGATACTACTTATGGTCTTCCATCAAGTGTTACATATAATACCAATCCTTTATCTGGAGTGAATACAACTGCACAGAATCTTTTTACCAATAAATATTATAAATCAAACGGAGGTAGAAGATATTGGACAGAAACAACAACGGGTGCTGGAACTGATAAATATGGTAAATATCCAATTGTATGTAATCTTCCTGGTGCAGGAAAACACTCTTGTAAAATTGGTAGTGATTCAATTCCTAGTTATGCCGCTGATCAAAGTTCTGCTCATGGTGTTTCATACAACTTAAAAATACCTGCTAATAGTAATAAATTTAAAGTAGTATACTATTATGCTATTAATCTGGAAGATCCAGATACAACAACGCATCAAGAGTGGGAAGCACCTTTTTTCTCTGTAAATGCATTTGATTCTGCTAATCCTAGTAATGTAATTTCATGTTCTCAGTTTTCTATTAATGTGCATGAAGTTTTAAGAAATCCTGATATATTAGGAAGTTGGCACACTTCTTCATCGCTTTCTCCTAATGGATTAAAAGTTTATTACACAGCATGGACACCTGCAACTTTGATTGCTAAAAACATGCCAGGAAAAACGTTAACTATTCAGTTTATAAGTTCTGGTTGTAGTCCTGCATTTGCAGTTTATGATTCAACATTACCAGCTACCGACAGTTCTGTTGGTGGTTTTGGAAGTCATTTTGGCTATGCTTATGTTGATTTCGATAGCACAAGCGGTCCAATAAATGATGATACTATTAGATATTGTAAACATACGAATTGTATAACATATAATGCACCTTACGGATACCATGGCTACACCATTATAGATAGTGCGTCTGGAACATTGTTAGCTTATGATACATCAAAAGCTGGAGTTCCACCTGTATTTACTTTGTGTGGTGCTAATTTACCTGCTCCTAAAACAACTATGGAGGTGATACTTACACCTAATGTTGGTTTTGGATGTATAGACACTATAAAGTACTTTATAGATACGTTTCCAACGAATATCCTTCCTCCAATTATTGCACCAAGAGATAGTATTTGTGCTTCAAATAGTATGAATCTTACCGATGCTGCTCCAAATGGAACTTGGGCAAGTAATTCTACAGGAATAGCCACTGTTGGTTTAAACAGCGGTGTATTTACAGGAATTTTCAATGGATGGGATTCAATTGTGTACTATGCAAAAAATAAATTTGGTTGTGATGATACCACCTATAAATCATTATTTGTTGTTGGACATAGTCTTCCAGCAATTACAGGAAAAAATGGAGTGTGCATACCCGATACCCTACATTTATCTGATTCTTTAACCGGGGGAACATGGTCTGTTGATAATTCTTCTTTAGCTACAATTGATCAGAATGGTGTTTTAACTGCTATAAAATTTGGTAAAGTAACCGTAAGTTATGCTCATATTAACTACTTTGGATGTTTAGATTCTGTTACCAAACAAATACAAGTTGGTATTCCTCCTTTACAACCTATTATTGGTAATACAGTATTTTGTATTCATCATAATGACACATTAACTAACTCTACAATAGGAGGAGTATGGTCTAGCAGCAATACCGCTGTTGCAACTATAAACTCCAGTACAGGAATACTCGCTGGAATTGACTCTGGAAATACTACCATTAAATATGTAGTATCTTTTAATGGTTGTTCAGATTCTATTTCACTACCTATTAAAGTAAATGCTCCGATTATTACTCAGATTACCGGTAACAACGTAGTTTGTCAAAACCATACTGTTCAATTAAGTAATACATCAACTGGAGGAACCTGGATTAGTTTAAATACTAGTGTAGCTAATGTTTCATCTACAGGTATAGTTACAACAGGTATTGCTGGTTCAGACTCAATAAAATACATCTTACCTATTTCAAATGGTTGTATTGATTCTGTTTATAAAGTAGTTACAGTAAATCCTGCACCCAAAATTGGAGCTATTAATGGGCCATCTAGCGATTGTTTGGGTGTGCCTGCTACTTTTACTGATACAACGGCTGGTGGTAAATGGACAAGTTCTGATACTTCTATTATTAAAATTAATGCAGCTGGTATTGTTCAATATTTTAAACCAGGTACGGTAACAATCAAATACATAGTTACCAATGCTTTTGGCTGTATTGATTCTGTATTTACCAATTTTACAGTAAACCCAATACCTATAGTAAATCCAATAGTTGGCCAAAATGCAATATGCACTGGTAACAGTACCATTTTAACTACTACCTCTATTGGTGGTGTTTGGTCCAGTTCTGATAATACAGTTGCTACTGTTTCAGGTGGTAGTATAAACGGTGTGAAAGGTGGTTCAGTCGTGATAAAGTATACAATTGTAAGTGCTGGCTGTTCTGATTCTGCAACATATAATGTATCTGTAGTTGATTTTCCTGTTGTAAAACCAATAGTTGGTGATTCTGTAATCTGTATTGGTCATAGTACAATATTTACCGATGCAACTGCAAATGGTGTTTGGACTGTATTGGATTCTTCAGTTGCTACAATTGATGCAAATGGGAATGCAACTCCAGTAAAAGTGGGAAATACTACTATTCAATATAAAGTAACATTACCGCCTGGCTGTTCAGATTCAATTAAATACAATATCAGAGTGGCTAGTTTCTTCATGAATCTTGTAAGTTCTCCAGCCAATCCTATATTACAGAATAGCCCAGTAACGGTGACTGTAAATAGTACTTCTAGCAATTACAGCGTTCTTGCATGGACTCCTACAAGTATGTTTAGTAATCAAACATTTACATCCCAAACGTTTAATGTAGTTAATACAGACACAATTTGTGCTATTGGTAAATCGAATGATGGCTGTATTGATACAGCTTGTACTACAATACTCGTAACTCCTTTGAACACTACTATATTTATTCCTAATGTAATTAATATAAATGCAAATAGCCATAACAATGCCATTGTAAGAGTATGGGCTACACCAGCAAATCCAGGATTGAAAGCACTGGATTTCAGAATTTTTGATCAGTGGGGCGAAATGGTATTTCATACAAATGATGTAAACGGATTTTGGGATGGAAAAGTTAATGGTACTTTAGAACCTGTTGGAGTATATGTATATGTAGCAAGGTGTACTACACATGATGATAAAGTAATTAATAAAAAAGGGTCTATTACATTAGTAAAATAGGAAATAATTTATTAAGAATATTTAATTAATTGAAGTAAAAAATAAGTATAGATGAGAAGAATTATAATAACCTTTAATGTTGCTTTACTGATTGGGATTTCTATCATTTCTAAAGCTCAGGTGGATCCACATTTTACACAATATTATATGTATCCATTATGGTTAAATCCTGCACTTACTGGTGCTATGGATGGAGATTACAGAGTAAATGCAAACTATAGAAACCAGTGGGCTGGGGTATCTCCATATTCTACAGTTGCATTATCTGGAGATATGACTACCGAAAAGAATATCAACATAGGTGCAAATTTATTGAACCAAACCGCTGGGGATGCAGGTTATAGTTATTTTACTGGCTATGCTTCTTTTGCTTACACTGGCGTTAGATTTGGTAAATATGGCGATCAGCATCTTACATTTGGTTTACAAGGTGGCTGGATACAAAGAAAAGTAGATCCATCAAAATTTTCTTATTACGATACATCTACACCAGAAGTATTAACTTCTAATTCTGGTTCATATTTCGATGCTGGTGCTGGTATATTGTATTACGACGGAGCATTGAATCATAAATGTAACTGGTATGGTGGATTTTCTATGGGTCACATTAATAAACCTACTGATCAATTTGTGTCTCATGCTACCCAGAAATATGAAGTACCTTACCGTTATACGGTTCATGGTGGAGTAAGAATAAACATATCAGAAACTTTCAATTTAGTTCCTAATGCTTTGTGGATGCAACAAGGAACAGCAAAGGAAACTATGCTGGGTGTTTATGGTGAACTTAAAGCAAATGAATCTACAGATGTATTGTTTGGTGCTAACTGTCGTTTTAATGATGCAATTGCACCTTTTATAGGAGTTTATTACAACAATTTTACCGTTGGGTTAAGTTATGATGTAAACACTACTTCATTAGGTCAATATGCAACCGGTACGAATGCGAATAGTTTTGAGTTGTCTATGTCCTACATGATCAAGAAAAAACGTTCATTCGATCCTGGTTACTTCAAATGTCCTAGAATCTAATTCACCATTTCTTTTACAATAATTTCTATTACATCTAAATAATAATATGAATAAGTTTTATTTAGCTATTGTTTTTTTAGTCATCTCTTTTTCTACCGTTAATGCGCAGAATGTGTTGGCAGATGGCAATAAATACTATGCAGAGGGTAAATATTTTGAAGCAGCAGTTTGTTACGAAAAAGTGTTAGGGGTAAATAAACCTACTTTAGATAAAGTACAGGGTTATACTCCTTATGGGCACAAAAAAATAGACTCAAAAAAACCACTTACTGATCCTAAGTCTCCTTATAATAGAGATGAAGTTGTTTATAAATTAGCACAGAGTTACAGATCTTATACAGATTATGTACAAGCAGAAAAATTTTATAAGAAAGCAGCTGATTCTTCAAAAACAAGTTTTCCTTTAAGCAGATACTGGTATGCAATATGTTTGCGTTCCAATAAAAAGTATTCCGAATCTGAAGCGCAGTTCAATCAATTTCTGGCAAATTACAAAGGGGATGAATTATACAGAAAAGCAGCATTAAGAGAGTTGGATATATTGAAAAATATTGCTAAACTTACTTCCAATAAAGACTCGGCATTATATACTGTCAAGGCACTTGATTCAGCTAAAATTAATCCTAGTGGAGCAAATTCTTCTCCATCTTGGCTGGATAGTAAAACATTCTTATTTACTTCATCTCGGTTAGATAGTACCGATTTAGTAGGACTAGGTAAGAAGCACCCTTTTGTTGCTAATCATATTTATTCAATAGGATTAAATAAAACAACAGTTTCTAGTGAACCTTTAAGAATTAGTTTTGCAACTGATACGTTTAAAATGGATGAAGGCGCTACAGCTGTTACACCTGACGGTAAAAAAATGTTCTTTACAATCTGGGAACAAAAAGGGGATAAGAAAGTATATTCTATTTGTGTAGCAGAATTGAAGAATAATGTTTGGGGTGAACCTAAAAAATTAGGTAAAACTGTAAATATTGCAGGCTACAGTGCTAAACAACCATTTGTAACTAGCGATGGAAAATACTTACTCTTTGCTTCTGACAGACCAGGTGGATTTGGTGGTTATGATTTATGGTATGCCGAACTAGGTAGAGATGCATATGTATTGGATGCTTATAACTTCGGCGATATGATTAATTCTTTTGCCGACGAACAAGCTCCATACTATCATTCTACTACTCACAACCTAGTTTTTTCCTCTAATGGTAGAATTGGTATGGGTGGTTTTGATTTATACAAATCAAAGGGAACTATCAAAGGTAGCTGGACTCTTCCTGTTAACTTAGGTTATCCTGCAAACTCTTCTAAAGATGAAATAGATTTTGTAAGTACAGAAAATGCTCCTTTGTTAGATAATGTATATTTCAGTTCAGACAAAGGACCTGTTTGTTGCCCTAAGATTTATAACTTACACAAATTGCTGGTTCCTAAAATCTTTACTGGTATTGTTGTAGATTCTTTTACTCGTGAACCTGTTTCTGGTTCTTCTGTTGTGGTAACTGATTCTGCAAACGGTAAAACATTATATTCTTTTACTACGGATAATGCAGGACAGTATTCTTTTAAAACAACTGAAATTTCTTCCTTAAATTTAATTGCCTCAAAAGAGGGTTATCGACCAGATCAAAATGGGTATACTGGAATAGAACATTTAGAAGAATTGGATGCAACCGCTTTCAATTTGCCAATGCTGGAAATCGTTAAAAACAGAAGACCTCCACCAGATATTATCATTTATTTCGATTTTGATAGTTCCAGTGTAACCGCTTATGGTAAATTACAATTGGATTCTATGGTAGACAGATTAAAGAATGATTCTACCATGACTGTTGAAATTCAAGGTAATACTGATGGTATGGGAAATCATGATTATAACGAAAGATTGGGTAGAAACAGGTCTCAGACTTGTTACGAATACTTTATAAAAGCAGGTATTCCTGAAAGAAACTTATTCATAGTTACTTTCGGTAAGGATCACCCTGTCGATAAAAATACTTTGGACGATGGTACTGACAATCCTGAAGGTAGAAAGCGTAATAGAAGAGTAGAATTTAGAATTCTAAAAAGAGCAACTATTTATAATTAATTAAATTAGTAATTTAAAAATATCAACAAAATAAATATTAGAATATGAAAAAGATAATCGTAACATTAATAGCTTGTTCATTCATTGGTATAGCTGCTCAGTCACAAACACAGAAAGCAGGAGCTCCTGCTCAACCATCTACTAAAGTTCAGGTTATAAAAGATTTGAATTCGGCTTTAGATGCAACTAATCTTAATGCTCAACAAAAATCAAATTGTAAAGAGTATTTGCTTTGGGCAAAAAGAAAAAAACAATCAATTAACTCAGATGCAAATTTATCTACAACTGATAAGGCAGCAAAAATTGCTGAAGTAGAAAGCAACTTAAATGTTAGACTAGCTAAAATGATGAGTCCAGCTGAGATTAAATTGATTACTCCATACATGAATTAATAAATTTATTATTTTTCATAAATTGGAAGTTTATACTCTTAATGTATTGTAATGAAAAGGTGTTGATTAATTGTCAACACCTTTTTTATTTCCCTACTTGGTATTTATTGTTTTAATTTACCCTAGAAATAATCTTATGAGTAAGAAAAAAAGAGAGAAAACAGGAGCTAATGGTTCTGTAAATGAAATACTGAAAGGCGTGTTGGACGTTACAAGAAGTGGGATAGGATACGTAGTAATTCCAAATGGAGCCGGAGATGTATTAGTACGACCAGGAAACTTTGGTACTGCTTTAAATGGCGATACCGTTAGAGTGAAAATAATAAAAGATAGTGCTGGTAGTAAAAGAAGAGAGGGTAAATTAACAGAAGTTGTGAGCCGTAAACAAACTGAATTTATTGGTCATATTCAATTGTCAACAAACTTCGCCTTCTTTGTTCCTGATACAGATAAACCCATGCCCGATTTATTTATTCCATTGGATAAACTAAAAGGTGCTAAGCATAAAGAAAGGGTTATTGCCAGATTGGTTCAGTGGGAAAAAGGAGATAAGAAACCGTTGGGGGAAGTAATGAGTATTCTATCGAAAGACGATGAGAACGATGCAGCGATGAAAGAGTTATTGGCACAGGCAGGTTTCCCATTATCATTTCCATCAGCTGTATTTGATGCGGCTAATGCACTTCCTGTTGTGATAGACAAAGCAGAAATAAAGAAAAGAAAAGACTTTAGAAAAACACTCACCTTCACTATTGATCCGGTAGATGCTAAGGATTTTGATGACGCAATTTCCATTAAAAAAATAAAAGGAAGTCTGTATGAAATAGGCGTACATATAGCAGATGTAAGCCATTATGTACATCCTGATACTGTTTTGGATGAGGAAGCATATAAACGTGCTACTTCCGTTTATCTACCTGATAGAGTAAATCCAATGTTGCCCGAGAAAATCTCCAATGAATTATGTTCTCTAAGGCCTCATGAAGATAAACTTACATTTTCTGCAGTGTTCACTATGAATACAAAGGGGGAAATAAAAGATTACTGGTTAGGTAAAACGGTAATTCATTCCGATCATCGATTTACTTACGAAGATGTTCAACAAATTATTGAAACAAAAGAGGGTATTCATAAAGAAGAAGTATTGCTGTTGAATGATATTTCTCAACAGTTAAGGAAGATTCGATTTGCAAATGGAGCTATCAATTTCTCCTCACAAGAAGTACGATTTAAGCTGGATGAAAAAGGCAAACCTATTGATGTAGTAGTAAAAGAAAGTAAAGAATCGCATCAGTTGATTGAAGAGTTAATGTTGTCTGCAAACAGAATAGTTGCGGAACATATAGGTAAGATAAAAGTAAACGATAAACCATTGCCATTCCCTTATCGTATTCATGATCGCCCTGATGAAGAAAAACTACGACCATTTGTAGAATATGCCCGTAAGTATGGTTACACTTTCGATACTTCTACACCAAAAAAGATATCGGAATCATTCAATCAGATGTTGCTGGCAGTTCATGGTAAACCAGAACAACATGTGCTGGAACAGCTTGGTATCAGAACAATGGCTAAGGCGGTTTATTCTACAGAAAATATTGGTCACTATGGATTAGCATTTGATGATTACTGTCACTTTACTTCCCCTATCCGTCGTTACCCCGATGTTTTGGTACATAGAGTACTGGAAACTGTTTTGGATAAACATCCATTGGTAGATAAAAAGATGGAAGAAAAAAGCCGCCATAGTAGCGAGAGAGAACGTGCTGCTATGGAGTGTGAAAGAGCAGGAAACAAATATAAACAAGTAGAGTTCTTAAGTGAATTTGTAGGAGAAACCTTTGATGGTGTTGTAAGTGGTGTGGCTTCATTTGGCGTATTTGTAGAAACGGTGTTACATAAATGCGAAGGACTTGTAAGTATTGTAAGTTTGAGTGATTATGATGATTTTCGACATGTAGAAAGTGAGTATAGTCTAGTAGGCCGCAGAAGTGGAAGGTCTTTTAAAATGGGCGATAAAATTAAGATTAAAGTTGTTGCCGCTAATCTGGATAAACGCCAGTTGGATTTTGAATGGGTATTAGGATCAGCAGAGCTCAAACAAAAGCCCAAAGAAAAGAATACCAAAAAGAAGAAAGGATAGGAGCATGAACATAATAAATGCTTAACGCTGGATAGAATTACAAAGTGAGTGGTAGAAATGCTACTCACTTTGTTTTAGAAAAACCTACCATTTATTTAAAAACTTGCTTTGCTGGAAGCCTATAAAATAAAACTGTGTTTAAAGTATTCTCCAAACTCACAACTACTATCTCCTGTCTCCTTGTAATATTCAATAAATAATTTCCACAATTCCTATCTTCGCCCGAACAATATTGTACTAATAAAGTTATATAGTAGTTAAGTTAAGATGATACAGTTGTTATTTATCTGACATTGACTGTTCTTTTTACTATTTATTTTTTACTTTTTACTTTGTAAAACAATGAGCTACGATTCTTTAGAAAAATGTTTGATAGATTTAGAGCAGCATGGTCACTTGATAAGGATTAAGGAAGAAGTAGATCCATACCTCGAAATGGCAGCAATTCATCTTAGGGTTCATGAAGCTAAAGGTCCAGCTCTATTATTCCAGAACGTAAAGGGTTCCCGTTTCCGTGCAGCTTCCAATATCTTTGGAACAACAGAAAGAAGTAAGTTTATCTTCCGCAAAACATTTGCACAGGTACAAAAACTTATCCAACTAAAGAATAATCCTATAGAAGCCTTGAAGCATCCCTTTAGCAACATAGGAGTAGGGTTGGCCGCATTAAAAGCATTGCCGCTCAGGAATCCATCTGTAAAACCTGTTTTATATCAAACTATTAATATTAGCGATCTTCCACTAATACAACATTGGAAAGATGATGGTGGTGCTTTTGTTACCTTACCTCAGGTGTATTCCGAAGATATAGATCAGCCCGGTATTATGCATGCCAATATGGGTATGTACCGTATTCAGTTGAGTGGAAATGAGTATGAACTGAACAAAGAAATAGGACTACATTATCAGTTACATAGAGGCATAGGAGTTCACCAAACTAAAGCTAATAAGGCCGGACAACCTTTGAAAGTTAGTTGCTTTGTTGGAGGCCCACCTGCGCATACTTTAGCTGCTGTAATGCCATTGCCCGAAGGAGTAGGGGAAGCAACCTTTGCAGGAGTATTGGGTGGTAGAAGATTTCGCTATACTTATGAGGATGGTTTTGCAGTAAGTACCGATGCTGATTTTGTAATTTCAGGCACCGTTTGTCCTAATGAAAATAAACCGGAAGGTCCTTTTGGCGATCATTTGGGATATTATAGCTTAAGGCATCCTTTTCCATTAATGAAAGTGCACAAAGTATTTGCCCGTAAAAATGCTATATGGCCTTTTACCGTGGTAGGCAG
>Ga0007873_1000279_pt1 | contig 14708 bp, 10 predicted proteins | sample CryBogCBH26May08_FD_71228 | JGI IMG/M metagenome (GOLD analysis project Ga0007873, IMG submission 71228) | Freshwater microbial communities from Crystal Bog, Wisconsin, USA - CBH26May08 | ecosystem: Environmental > Aquatic > Freshwater > Lake | place: Crystal Bog, Wisconsin, USA | collected...
GGCTTTGTTGCATGAATCAATAAAAAAATAAGGAATAGAATTATCCTATCCTTATTCAATTAAGCTACTTTTATGCTAACTGGTTTGGCAACTTGTAATAATACATTTAGGATTTTGCATCCTATTCTTACTTCTATTTTTTGTGTTTCTGGTTTTCTGGAGGATAAGTTATTGCCAATTATTGTTTTGTATCGGTACATGACCGTCTCTGCCTTACTTCGTTGGTGATATTTACTTTTCTTTTTCCATTCATTTCGTCCTATACTTTTTATCTCCTTGATTGCTTTATTTCTGGAGCGTAAATGAGGTAGTTTCTTTTTAGACATTACTGCGTTGCGCTGTGGAGGAATAACCTGTTTAATTTTTCTTTTATTCAACTCCTTTCTGACCTTTGATTTGTCATAAGCACCGTCAGCTTTTGCACTACCGATTGGTTTGTCTATTTGTTTTAGTAGAGGGGTAACTTCTGTAGCATCATCAATACTATTACTGGTAAGTGTAACCGCTTCTATTTGCTGAGTTTCTTCATTTGCAGCAATATGCATCTTCATCCATGTTCGATGTTTGCCTGAACCGTGTTTGCGTACTTTCCATTCGCCCTCACCGTATACTTTTAAGCCAGTACTATCTATAACAATATCTGTAATGCCTGGCTTTGCTTTAATAGATAATGAAACATTTAATTTCTTACCTCTTTTGCAAATTGTAGTATAATCAGGAACAGGTAACTCCCAGTTCATTTGTTTAAACAAACTGCTTATAAAACCTTCCGTCTGACGAAGGGGTAGATGATATAACTTACGTATAATGTAGCTTAGTTCTATTGCTGAATCACTGTATAATAATTGACCTCCACGTTTTTTGTCCTCTGTACATTTCCAGGTATTTCTTTGATCAGATTGAATCCATAGTGTAATAGATCCTCTTTGCTTTAATCCTTCATTGTAGGATGACCAATTTGTTACTTTATATTTATCTTTACCCACTGGATATAGTTTGAGTTTATTATTTGAATAGATACTTATAATAAAACTCTTCTATATCCTTTTTAGTATGTAAATGCTAATTATTCATGCAACAAAGCCAACAGGAATAATAATTTACGCATTAAGTTTCTTAAATTACATTTATTAATTACTACAGAATGAAGATAATTAGACCCTCTTTTTACACAGTTTATTGTACAATATTTTTTATTTCTTTCCTCATATTTAGCAAATTAGCAACTGCACAGTGTGTTATACAAAATTCTTCATCGTATGGTTATGTTACCATGCCCAATAGAACAGAGTATGGCGAAAGTTTCCTTGTAAATTGTTCTGGCAGTATAAACCAAGTAAGTTTTGGTTTTTATAATTTTTATTCACCAACAATACCTGATACAGCTATTTTAACTATTTATGATGGTGCTGATTTTACCTCCCCAGTAATATATTCTCAACCTGTTAAAGTAGTTTCAGTTTCTGGTTGGGTAACCTTCAATTTAACTACTGCATTAAAAGTAACATCCGGTAAAACTTATAGTGCTGGGTTGTACTATTCTGGGAATTTTTATGCATCACTCGACAATAATAATCATTACTCCGATGGTTGTTTAATAATAAAGAATCATAATAATAATCAAACCTCTCCAAGTTATGCACAGGATATCCTTTTTAACGTAAATATTGTGCCAAATTGTGCTACATTTTCGGTAAGTACTTCTTTCAATGTGTCAAAATGTCCATCAAATTTTCCGTATACATGGAATAATAAAACCTATGCAGTTCCGGGAGTGTATAAAGATACTTTTAAAACCAGCTATGGATGCGACAGTTTTGTAACTATGCATTTAACTATGAAAGATTCAACCAAAATTATAATACAACCTTCTACCTATAAAATATGTTCTGGATCGGATGCTTTATATTCCTTGGGGGCAGTAGGCGATAGTCTAGTATATCAATGGCAGGCATCTTCCTATAATAATCCCACAATATTTTCAAACATTAAAGCAGTTAGTCCATGGGTATTAAGTTCAGCTACTACAGACACATTAAAACTTACTTCTCCGCAGCAAAATATTAATTCCATAAAAATCAGGTGTTATGTAACTGGGACCTGTAATGCAGATACTTCTATAGGAATTATTCCAAATGTGGTACTTCCTTCATCTTCGAATTATACAATTTTAAATTGTGGTAGCTATAATTTTAATGGCAAAATATTAAATAATACTGGAGTGTACATTGATACTTTAAAAGGAAGTAATAGTGTTGGTTGTGATAGTATAGTTTATTTAACCTTGGGTATAAATGTAGGAGTCTCCGGACAAATAATATCGCCATTAAAAAAACAAATACATGCAGTAAATGCTAGTCTGCTAAACTCAAATATTGTTTCCAACACATTCAATGGCAAATACTCTTTTCCTTGTATTAATGGTAATACTTCAGATACAATAGAACTAACTAAATTGAATGATTCTGTAATATCTAATGGAGTATCTACGCTTGATCTAGCATTAGTTCAATCTCATGTTCTTGGAAAGGGTTTATTAAACTCTCCATATAAAATTATTGCAGCTGATGTAAATGGGGATGGAAAAGTTACAGCATTAGATGTTGTTTATATCAAACGATTAATTTTAGGACTAGATTCTTCTTTTAAGCAAACTTCAACTGGTAAAAAACGGCTTTGGGTATTTATAGATAGTTCGTATAAGTTTCCTGATACTACAAATCCATTTCCTTTTCATGAATCAATAATTTTACCAAGTTTACTAACAACTAAAGCAAATCAAACATTTATTGGTGTTAAGTTGGGTGATGTAAATTGGGATTGGAATCCTGCACTTGCAAAACAGGATCCTAATTCGAATACACCAATTCAGAATAACATTAACGAAAATTCTGAAACATTTATAAATCAGAAATTAAAGGTGATCAAAAAATTATAATTATTTCTATACTCCACTCAGAACGTCATAACAAAAGTTGGAGTGCAACTCGGACCTGGCTGCACCTGTTCCTTATTCTAATACATCACAATACTGAGTTTAGTATATTTAGGCTTGCTTAAAAGATAAGCTTTCAGATCTTCTTATATTTGTCTTTTGGAACTTTTATTGAGCTTTAGTTATTAGCAGACGAGGATTCTTGCACTCCCATCACGATAACTGTCCTTTGTAGGCAATTTAACAGACACACCTTACTAATGACAAGTGAATGAAATTTGACAAACATTTTCCAACAGACCAACTAAAACCCTACATCAAATATTTTGTTGTGTCGGAGAATGAATTTGAAAATGAGTATAAAGTTTTCCCTTCATCAGGACTTGTAATCGGTTTTCAATACAAAGGACAAATTGCGACTATAAATGATTATAAAGAAAACAAATTGACTTCGGCAGGGATTACAGGAATAACTGACGGTTATAAAATCTTTAAAAACTCTGCTGACATTGGAACAATATTGGTTTACTTTACTGAAATTGGCTTTACTCATTTTGCTTCACATCCTGCCAATGAATTATTTAATTTAAGCCTTTCACTAGACGACATTTTCGACAAAAAAAGTATAGCCGAAGTAGAAGAAAAATTGGCAATCATTACCTCAGACAAAATTCGCATTAAAATTGTTGAGCAGTTTTTAGTATCACAACTTAAAGGCATTCAAACAGACAAATTAATTGTTGAAGCGGTTAAACTTATTTATCAAACTAATGGAACAATTCGTATAAAAGAACTGAACGAAAAACTTTTTATTAGCCAAAGTCCATTTGAAAAGAGATTTAGAAAAGTAGTTGGCACAACAGCCAAAAAATTTGCTTCAATTGTTCGTTTCAACACAGTACTTGACAATCTTCACGAAACAAAAACGCTGACTGAAATTTGTTACGACAATAATTTCTTTGACCAAGCTCATTTCATAAAAGACTTTAAACAGTTTACAGGCCACACACCCGAAAATTTTAAACGCTTCTTGTAGAAAAACGATTTTTTACAATTACAGGGATTTTTGCAGTTACACCTTTACATTGTAATCTTAATATAAATACAATGAAAAATACAATTCTAAAATCAACAATCATTTTGACAGTTACGAGCATTATGGTTGCGTGTAATTCAATAAATCGTTTAACAATTAAAAACAAAGAAAAATGTTTACAGTAGAACAAATTAAAGCTGCTCACAGCAAAGTAAAATCAGGTGCAGACTTCCCTGCATACATTCAGGACATCAAAAAATTGGGTGTTACCTTTTATGAAACTTTTGTAATTGATGGTCATACAGATTATTACGGTGAAAATGATTATAAAGCTTCGTCAGTTTCTAAGTATGACGAATTGACGATTGCTCAAGTTTCAAACATTGAACAGTTTAAAACAGACATCAAGGCTCATCAACATGGCAAAACAGACTATGCAACTTTCTGTAAAGACTGTGCAAAATCAGGTATTGAAAAATGGGCGGTTTGTATGAACAAAATGACCTGCATTTATTATGACAAAGCTGGCAACGAAATTTTGGCAGAACAGATACCGCAATAAAAACAGCCTACAACAGGAGTATTTGCAATAGCAGGGGAGACTAGAAAACATCAACTTTTGTTTTTTCTTTTGTCTACTGTTTTGTGTAGCCCGAACAATTTTGAACAACAGTTCTTATATTTGGCTTTTGGAACAGTAGTGAGCTTTGGTTATTAACGGACGAGGATTCTTGCCCTATCATGGCGATACCTGACCGTTGTCAGCAAGTGGTCGTAGATAGTATGCCAAACAAAATAGAATTAAGACTCAGTTGGTCATATTCTTAGCATGCCAAACATTCGGTTCTGCTTATTAAATAATAGGAGTATAATTAATCGCTGGATGTGCTTCTATTTAAGATTATAGGAAATAAGTTTATTGATACCTTGAGGAAGAAAACATTCCTGCAATAAACTATAATTAGATCTAGGTTCGGTGGCTGTATAGTTTTGTTGAACAATTCCAATATTAGAAACATATCTAATGCTGTCATTAATTTTTAAAGAAGGCTGATATGGGTTGCCACCACCGTAATAATTAACTAACCATGCATTAATAAATTGGTTGTTTCCTGTTGTAATAGTGTCGTTTGGTTTATAATAATCGTATTTAGTTGGAATTAAAGCATCAGCATATACGTGAGTTGAATAAGTACATCCTGTTCCCACTCCAAAAGTGAGGTATAAACTTAGGGCATTCTGACAATAAAAATGAGCAGGAGTAAAGTTTTTAAGTGTTACAAATCGAGCAATATTGAAAGAGTCAATAAATACATAATAGGTATCTACAACTGCAACATTAGCGTTGTGTGTTACTTTCCAAACGCCAACTGGTTGATTACCAACAATAGTATCTTTTCCAACGATATCTATTTTTATGGTATCATAGATATTACTTCCATAATTATGATGTTGATATTCCCAATGGCAGCCTAGTTTGTTGGGGAAAAAGTCGACGGAAGGATTATTGTTATTGTTAGTTGTTGTGTTACTCCCCTTAGTGCAAGCCACTAGTAAAAGAATAAAGAGAGTATAGATGAAAATCTTGAGCATAATTTAATAAATTTTATGAATACAAATTTAATTGGTATATAAATTAATTGTAGAAGTTGTTTTAAAATATGTAATGAATATAAAAAAGAACTCCATGTTGATAGTAGCCTTAGCAGGTTGTAATTTGATCCCCTTGGTCTGGTATTGGTAGCTTGTACTTTGGCATTGTATATTAATTTCCAAAATAATATATATCAAGCTAATGCCAAATATTCCTGAAAGCAACGTCTATCTATGTTTTTCATTCATTAAATGTATTTAACTAAAATCCAATAAGATCATATTTATTGAAAATATAGGATAAAAAAATTTATATTAATTGTATTAGTATTTTAAGGAAAATAAAAAAATCATTAAATTATTAAACATAACGAACAATGAATGAAATGTTTAAGTCATAAGCATATTTTTACTTCAATATAATTTTAAAAAACATTACAATGACATTATTTACACTTCCTAGTGCAAGTCCTAAACAAACGCTAGTTCAAGATTTCGGACTAGGTAAAATCAGTATTACCTATTCAAGACCTTCCTTAAGAGGAAGAACAGTATTTGGCGAAAATTCTTTATTAGCTCCTTTAAACTTAATGTGGCGTACTGGTGCCGATGCATGCACCCTTATTACTTTTTCGGACTATGTAAGCATTCATAATATTGCTATAGAACCAGGTACTTATTCGTTGTTTAGCATTCCAGGGGCAACTAATTGGGAGTTGATTTTGAACAAAGGAAATAAAAGCATTGGAGCATACAATAAAGAAGAAGATTTAATTCGTTTTTCTGTACCAGTTACCCATAGCGAAACACCTACTGAGACTTTTACTATCAACTTACAACATATAAGTTATGAGAGTTGCAGCATTCAGTTAGCATGGGCACATGTAGTTATAAGTTTTACAATAAATACTGATATTGTAGAAAGACTAAAAAGCAGTTATGAAGCCCAGTTAGCATCGGAAAATAAACCCCATTTTCCTGCTGCTAATTTCTATCATTTATTGGGCAACGATAATGCTAGGGCTTTAGATAATGTAGAAAAAGCTTTGGCTACTAACCCTGAAGCATACTATATGCATTATTTGAAAAGTTTAATTGAAGCTTCTATTGGAAATAAAGAAGCTGCAGTGGAAAGTGCACATAAAACTTTGGTAACTGCCATAGCAGCAAATAGTAACGACTACAAGCGACTTGCTGAAAATATGCTTTTAAAGTTGTCTTAAACTTAAACATTTAGTAAGCATTTATATACAATTAATTGCTATTTTCATTTCTATAAAATATAATTTATACGGTAGTTATTAATTAACTGCCGTTTTTTTCTATTAGTTGAACCAAGATTAATGCCCTTTGAAAACTAAATGTTATTTTGTTGAATTGCGCATATATAGTCAATCATTTTTTGACTAATAAATGGATTCTTCAAATTGAAATTAGTAGTATTATCACACGCTTACATTTAGCTTGTTTTGTAAGCAATAACAATTTGCTACAAATGTAATAAACTCGTTTATAATTACTTAAAACGTATGAGTACATAAGTCCATGAATAATGAATGTATTTTAAGGGACTTATTTTTGTGGCAACTAGGGTAATCAATTTATTTTATTTTCCTATTATTCTTCTAGTTTATATTCTTTATTTATTTGGAGTAGCAAATTTTTCCCATGATATTTTAGTGTTTGCATATTTTCAATTTCAGATATTTTTACTCTTTTTAGTACATGCAAAAGGGTATGTAATTGATTTAGGTTTTCTTCTTTAAAAGGAAGCAATGGATAGTCTTTATCTGGTCTTACTATTGCATTATTTTTAATCATTATATCAAATACGTTAGCATCAAATATGGCGGACATCTGAGGTCTTATCTGATTTAAAATATCCTGTTCATATTTTTCCAAATCTTTTACGGTACTATAAGAGTACCCATAATTTTCAATACTATCTATTAATTGTTTTTTTTGTATAAGCCTTAAACCACCAGCGTTTTCAAGTTGTTTTCTGGTTCCATCGGCTTGATAAAAGAAATTTTGTCTTCCAAGTTTTCTTACATAATAATATATATCAATAGTTTCCTTTTTATATAAACCCGTTTTAAAAATATAGAACATGGAATCATAATAAACTAAATCTTGACTCTTTATCGATATTATATTATTTATGTTTGTTGTATCCGCTTTCAAATCATGTGCAAGTGATATCATGTATTCATTTTCTCTGGATCTTTCCCCAATGCCTTCTCTAATATTTTCGGCAACAAAGCCTAGCATTACAGCTACAAAAATCATTAAACCTTCCGTAAGATATTCTTTAATACCTTTCTTTTCAACTGCTGGATGGTGATGTACTTCCATATTATTCTGTATAGATATAATTGCAAAATATCAAAGCAAATATATACAGCTAATTTTGTATAATCAACTACTTAGTTTTTGCCCCAATAAGAACATTATTTCAATATAATTGAAACAGTTTTGAAGTATAATTACTTGTTAAGTTATAGATCCTTGATTTTCTGGATTTTATTTAAAACATTCACAAAAAGAAGCTTAAAGAAAAAGACACTTTTCATAAAAGCTAATCAATATTGTAGCTGTTGTTCAAACGTACAGAATTTATACTCCTTCCATCCTTGTTAAAAGTAGTATTATAATACTCAATATTCCTTTTATCAATTTCTATAATAATATTTTTCCCTGAACATAGTTCCCCTGTATTTTTGAAAACATAAATAAAACCATAATAATGATTTTAGAAATCAATAACTTAAATAAACAGTATGGCAATGGAGTGTTTGCGTTGCAAAACGTATCGCTTACTATCAAAAAAGGAATGTTTGGCTTACTAGGACCTAATGGTGCAGGTAAGTCATCGTTAATGAGAACACTGGCTACCCTACAGGATGCCGACAGTGGATCGATTAAACTTGGTGATATTGATGTATTGAATAATAAAGATGCAGTAAGAAAAGTTTTAGGTTATTTACCCCAGGAATTTGGGGTATATCCTCGCACTTCTGCTAATGACCTGCTGGATCATCTTGCCCTTTTAAAAGGTTTTGGTAATAGTAAAGAAAGAAAAGAAATTGTTCTTTATTTATTGAATAAAGTTAATCTGCTGGAGCATCGTAAGAAAGCAGTGAGTAGTTATAGTGGCGGTATGCGTCAGCGTTTTGGGATAGCTCAATGTTTGATAGGAAACCCTCAACTGGTAATTGTAGATGAACCTACAGCAGGTTTAGACCCGGGAGAACGCAACCGGTTTTATAATATTCTGAGCGAAATAGGTGAAAATATTATTGTAATTCTATCTACCCATATTGTACAGGACGTAAGAGAACTATGTACTCAAATGGCTATAATGGATAAAGGTAAAGTATTGTTTAGTGGTAATACCGATGATGCGCTATACCAGATAAAAGGTAAAGTATGGGAGCGGAAAGTAAACAAGTCAGAATTACCACAATTCCAAGACAACTATAAGATTATCTCCAGCAAACTGGTTGGAGGTCTGCCACTAATACATGCTTTTTCTGATGCTGATTTAGGAAATGGTTTTGTAAACGCAGAAGAAACATTGGAAGATGTGTTTTTTGCAAAACTAAATGAATTGGTTTAATCACTTTCAACAACTACTATTATGTGGAAATTCATCCGTCACGAATGGAAATACTGGTTCAAATCCCCAATGACCTGGATATTTTTATTGATCAATACTTTGCTGGTTATGGGGGCTGTATCCTCCGATAATATTACCATAGGTGGTGGTGTAGGTAGTGTACATAAAAATGCACCATACGTAATTCAAACTTATTATGGGGTAATGTCGCTGATATGTTTGTTGATGACTACTGCTTTTATGAATGCAACTGCCAACCGGGATTTTACAAATGGTATGTATCAGTTTATTTTTTCATCACCTATTAGAAAGCGTGATTATTATTTTGGTAAATTCATAGGTGCTGCCAGTATTGCAGTAATTCCTCTATTGGGGGTTTCACTAGGTGCATTAATTGGTCCATTAATGCCTTGGGCTCAACCCGAAAGATTTGGTGCTGTAATATGGAGTGGTCATTTACAAGGACTCATCTGTTTTGGTATTCCCAATACTATTATTGCAGCAGTATTGCTGTATATCCTGGCGGTTATTTTCCGTAGCAATATTGTTTCCTTCATTGGAGCAATGTTACTGTTGATTTTTTATATTGTCTCCTCCGGGTTTACACGAGATATTAATAAAGAATGGCTGGCCAACCTGCTCGACCCGTTTGGGTTTCGTCCTGAAAGTATTTTATCAAAATACATGACTATCCAAGAGAAAAATCTGCATGCTGTTCCGCTATCGGGTCCCTTTCTTACAAACCGTTTGATATGGATGGGTATTAGTTTGCTTATATTGATTACGGTATATTTCAGATTTTCTTTCAGTGCAAAAAAAGAAAGAATTAAAAAGGAAAAGAAACAAAAATTTGCTGCTGTAACAATACCTGACAGTATCCAACAATATACTACCACTAATGCAGGGGAATTTACTTTTTCTGGTCTATTGTATTTTATAGGAGTTGAATTAAAAGCCATTATCAAGAATCCTACTTTCATCATCATTGTGGCGTTGGGATTGATTAATCTGGTTACATCACTTACTAGTTTTACTGGCAGATATGGTACCGCTCAGTATCCAGTTACCTACAATGTAATAGATGCTATAAGAGGGGCTTTTTATGTTTACATGATTGCCATTATAACTTTTTATACTGGGGTATTGGTATGGAAAGAAAGAGATGCAAGGATCAATGAAATTCAGGATGCTACACCTATTAAAACGTCTATTTTGTTTTTGTCTAAGTTAATAGCCATGATAGGAGCTATAGCTGTAATCATTTTCTGTACTATTATTTTGGGTGTAATTGCTCAAACAGTCTTTGGGTATCATCGCTATCAGCTGGATGTTTATTTCAAATCTTTATTATTGATGGATTTGCTTAGCTTTTCTTATCTGATTGTTAGTGCATTGTTTTTCCATTACCTTATCAATAACCGTTATATAGCCTATTTTGCATTTGTAATGTTTGTTATCCTCAATCAGTTTATCTGGGATGCACTGAAGATTAATACTAATATGGTAAAATTTGGATCAACACCATCGGTTACCTATTCCGATATGAATGGTTTTGGTCCTTTTATTCCATCACTTGTCTGGTTCAATATTTACTGGTGTATTGCTGCCGTAATTATCTGCTTCTTAATATTCTCATTTTACATCAGAGGAAAGGAAACTGGGTTTAAACATCGTATTGCAAATGCAGGTTATCTGATGGGTCGCAATAAAACCAGTATTGGTGTCATTGCTTTTTTATTTGTACTATGTTGCAGTTTTGTTTTTTACAATACCAAGATATTAAATAGATATGATACCACACAGGAAGCAGAAAACAAACAGGTTGATTATGAAAAGACCTATAAAAAATATGAACACATCATTCAACCACGGTTTTATAAATACAATTATATAATAGATATGATGCCTAATGAACGTAGCATGAAAGCAACGGTAGAAGCTTATGCCCGAAACATATCGCAACAACCAATTGCTGAATTGCATTTTACCTTGCCTCAGATTCCGGATAGTGTGAACATTATTATCAATGGTAGTGCTGTAAAACTGAATGATACCCGTTTGAGTTACCGGATATATACACTTACAAAACCATTACAACCAAACGATTCTATCCTTATTAAATTCGAGGTATCTAAAATTTCTAAAGGTTTTGAAAACGAAGTGAGTTTTACACAGCTTAATCAAAATGGCACTTTTTTCAATAACACTGATATCATACCTTCTTTTGGCTATAATAATGGGTATGAGATAGAGGATAAAAATAAAAGGGTGAAACTGAAATTGCCAAAGCGTATCAGAATGCCTAAGCTGAATGAAAATGATCTGGCTTCCCGTTCGAATAATTACATAAGCAGCGATGCCGATTGGGTACAGGTAAATACTATCATCAGTACTGCATCCGATCAGATAGCGATTGCACCGGGGAGTTTATTAAAATCCTGGGAAGCAGATGGTAAAAAATATTTTCAATATCAACTGGATCAGCAGTCATTAGATTTTTATTCTTTTATATCGGCCCGATATGAAGTACAAAGAAAGAAGTGGAATGGTATAGATATGGAAGTGTATTATACTAAAGAGCATGCTTATAACGTACCCAATATGATGAAAAGTATGGAAGGTTCTCTACAGTATTATACCAATAATTATGGAAAATATTACCACAAGCAATGTCGAATTATTGAGTTTCCCCGTTATGCATCTTTTGCGCAGGCATTTCCGGGTACAATGCCATACAGTGAAGGAATTGGTTTTATAGTGGATTTAAGGAATGTAACCAAAAATGATATAGATCAGGTTTACTATGTAGTAGCACACGAAATGGCCCATCAGTATTGGGCACATCAGTTATGCGGTGCTAATATGCAGGGAAGCGAAATGATGAGTGAAGGTTTTGCGCAGTATTCTGCGCTGATGGTTATGGAAAAAGAATATGGTAAAGACAAAATGAAAAAGTTTCTGAAATACGAAATGGATGGTTATCTGCATGGCAGAAGTTCTGAATTTGAAGCCGAAAGACCTTTAATGTTATCCGAGCATCAGCAATATATTCATTATCAGAAAGCCAGCGTGGTGATGTACTATCTGAAAGAAATGATTGGAGAAAATAAAGTAAACGAAGCATTGCGTAATCTATTGGATTCCTTTGCTTACAAACAACCCCCTTATCCTACTTCTATCGCTGCTGTAAGGGCTTTTAGAAAAGTAACCCCCGATAGTCTACAATATATTATTACTGATTTGTTTCAGCATATTACCATTTTTTCTAACAGGGTTACCGCAGCCAAGTATCAGAAAAAGGGTAATGAATACCAGGTAAGTTTTACCACAAGTTCCGAAAAATATATCAGCGATTCTTTAGGAAAGGAAAATGAGGTTACATTATCAGATTATATAGACATAGGCATTTTTGCTAAATCAACTAATAAGAATAATACTGGTTCTCCTTTAATGATAAAAAGGGTTAAAATTACTTGTAAAGAAAATACGTTTTCATTTACCCTAAAAGAAAAGCCTTATCAGGTAGGTATTGATCCATACAATTATCTGATAGACAAAATACCAGATGACAACCTAAAATCTATTACTGAGGAGTAAACAATTTCGGTCAAAATACTTAACAGATGATTCTCCATTAAAAAACTGCTGAACTATAAAGTGATGTATTTGTTGAAAGTAATGCATGAGAAAATCAATAACATTTTAGGCAACTTATTGGTTGTAATTGCCACTATTTCTTCAACCTTGTTTAGTACAAATCAAAATCAAGAGCGTTTACTATCTTGGGCGTTTCTTGTCTGTTCAGCATACTTATTATATATATGTATAATACTTCTAATTTTATAAGCCGCAAATATAACGGGTATCTTCCAGCGATATGAAGAAGATGGAAAAGTGGTTAGTACAGATACTAACTGCTGATATATTTTTTGAAATTCCTACCTGAGAAGAAGTGGCCACTAAAGAAGAGAATAATTTACTGAGTTTACTGCAAAATACAAGCCCCTGTAAATAGTCTTACAGGGGCGTATTCTTTTATAAATTTATAGTATTTACTCTGCGCTAAACTGCTTCGAGTTCGACAATCATATCATTTTCGTGGCTACGTTGAATGTAGATTTCTACTAATTCTTTTTTGAAGCCTGGTGCTGTAATAGTTGCGGTTTGCTGACCACATATAATACGAGGAAACTCGATTAAACCGGCTTCGTTTGCTAATGCCTTTTTGTCTGTTTTCCCGATTACAATTTCTGCAGCAGCTGTAGGAACTGGATGCCCTCCTATTTTAGAAATTACTTTAATATTTAAAATCGTATGACGATGAATGACTGGTGGAAGCTTTGTAATCTTCACTAATTCATCGTAAAACTCTGGATTAGCGTCTTTAAAAGCTTTACCCATTAATAAGGCACTATCGATAATATTATCGACCACTTTGAAGGCATCGTGAAATGCTTTAGTATCGACAGGGCTAACTGCATGAAGCGATGTAGTATTGCCTTTTGCGTTTACAAAACTGGTGATCAATGATTGTACTGCAGTAAGTTGGGCAGCGGTAACATAATCTGGGGTAAGAAGTGTAAGATTTGCGAGCAGTAAATCGTGCATTGCCTGTGCTCTTACACCTGCTTTTGCATCGGCAATAGCAATATAATCTGTAGGGCTAATAAATAACTGCGCTACTAACTCAGTTTTTCCAAGTTCGGAAAGTTTAACGTAGGCAAAACCACATAACATAGCCATTTGCTGTGCGAGGGTGGTTTTATCATCGTCTTTAGTTGTGGTAAAACCCGTTAAATTTACCCCTGCTGCCAATGCTTTTGCATTTAGATCGTCGTGGGCAGTAAGGAACTTTGCGTGAACTGCAGAGAATCCTTTATTGGAACCATAGATTGCTATTGATGTATCTTTCAGGGTAAGACTTCTGAACCCTATATACATTGTTGATTTTGAATTATCGATTGCGTCCATTGTAATTTAATTTATGAAATGAAGTGTAAGCGTTTAATGTTTAATACGCTTAACTGAATACATTTTTGTATTATTAATATTTTATCGTTTAACTGAAAACATCGCTCTTTTGAGGATGATTATAACCTACATTATATTTTAGAAAATGGCGTTTATATGGGAATGAATATGTATTTGTGTTCTATTGAGTAGCTCATTTGTAATGTTGGAACTGGTCTTTGGTGAATTTGACCTATTCTTTATCAAATTTTGCCTATCCTTTGTAGAACTGGAACTGGTCTTTTGCGAATTTGACTGATTGTTTTTCAAATTCTGCCTATCCTTTGTTGAATTGGAACTGGTCTTTTGTGAATTTGCCCGATCCTTTATTAAATTTTGCCTATCCTTTGTTGAATTTGAACTGGTCTTTTGCGAATTTGCCCGATCCTTTATCAAATTCTGCTTATCCTTTGTTGAATTATCAATATTGTTTGAAATACTGTATGAATAGTCAGTAAAATACTTGCTACAAACAGTAAATACAATACGCGATATGTGCTTTTGATGAAGCATGA
>Ga0007873_1000284_pt1 | contig 14601 bp, 14 predicted proteins | sample CryBogCBH26May08_FD_71228 | JGI IMG/M metagenome (GOLD analysis project Ga0007873, IMG submission 71228) | Freshwater microbial communities from Crystal Bog, Wisconsin, USA - CBH26May08 | ecosystem: Environmental > Aquatic > Freshwater > Lake | place: Crystal Bog, Wisconsin, USA | collected...
CAAGCAACGCAGGAGGGTACTTTTTCCTGCCCCATTGGGACCTAATAATCCATAGACTTCTCCCTTTTCAATGGAGAAACTAAGTCCGTCCAATGCATTAAAATTATCGTATGCTTTTACTATGTTCTCTACTTGCAATGCCTTCATAAGGATCTTTAATAAATCAATTCTGCACAAATATATCTCTTCGGTCAGGATTAATAAACAATGTAGGGGAGGGATTGTTTAAATGGGGAATACAAGGCAACAAGGCAACGAGGCACAAAGTGAATACAAATACAAAGAGAAAGGAGGTAGGAGTTAGGAGAATACACATTATTTGTATTGCTGTTGATTTTTGGGAAATAAAAAAGGCTGACAGTTTTGATGACTGTTAGCCTTTTTATTAATAGTGTATATTAAGTTGTTTTTTTTATAACCACTGACTGAATTTCCGGATGAAAATTGTTTTTACATACTGTGTAAGGAAACAGTAGCTTACCAATATTCCTATTAACCATGGGAAGTACATTAATGGTAGTGGTTGCATTTTCAGCATTGTTGCAAATGGGGAGAATGGAATATAAATACCAACAATCATGATAATAGAGGTAAGGATAATTACTGGTGCAGTAGCCCAACTCTGGAAGAACGGAACCTTACGTGTTCTGATCATGTGTACTATCAATGTTTGTGATAAAAGTCCTTCTATAAACCATCCACTCTGAAACAGGCTCTGATGTTCTACACTATTTGCTTTAAAGAAGAAGTACATTAAAGCAAAGGTGGCGTAATCGAATATGGAACTGATGGGACCTATGTAAACCATAAAACGGGTAATGCCGGAAGCATCCCACTTTTTAGGTTGCTCTATGAATTCTGCATCCATAATATCCCATGGAATAGATACCTGAGAAATATCGTACAATAGATTCTGTATTAATATCTGTACCGGCAACATAGGGAGGAAAGGAAGTAAGGCACTTGCCCCCAGCATGCTGAACATATTTCCGAAATTACTGCTGGCAGTCATCTTGATATACTTAATGATATTTCCAAAAGTTCTACGGCCATATATTACCCCTTTACGAAGTACCATTAAGTCTTTTTCGAGGAGGATAATATCGGCACTTTCTTTGGCTATATCCACGGCGGTATCTACACTAATGCCCACATCGGCATCTCTTAGTGCTGCGGCATCATTTATACCATCGCCCATGAAACCAACTGTATGTCCTTTGAACTGTAAAAGCTTTACTACCCTTGATTTTTGTACCGGACTTAGCTTAGCGAAAATAGATACGTTGTCTATCTGTTCTAAAAGGCTTTCATCGCTCATTTGTTCCAGGTCATTTCCCAGTATTACCTGTGTGTAAGAGATTCCAACATCACGGCATATTTTCTTGGTTACTACCTCGTTATCGCCAGTTAAAACTTTTACACTTACACCTAGTTTATGTAGGGCAGCAATAGAATCTTTTGCTGATGGTTTTGCAGGATCCAGGAAGCCAATAAAGCCAGTCAGTGTCATGTTGCTTTCGTCCTCTATAGAATAGTTCAAAGCACGTTCGTCGAATTCTTTTATAGACACCAGTAACACTCTTAGTCCTTCTTTATTTAAACGTTTAGAAATACTGAGGATATTGGCTCTCACCGTTTCATCGATAGGAATTACCTTGTCGTTTTCTATGTGCAACAATTTATCTTCGCCGGGATCGAAAGCATGACTACAGAGCGCAAGCATTTCTTCTACCGCACCCTTACAGATTAAGAGGTGTTTGCCATTCTTCTGTTTCAGAATAACACTCATTCTTCTGCGCTGAAAATCGAAAGGAATTTCATCTACTTTCTGAAAGTGTTCTTCTACTTTAAGGTAATCGAGTAACTCGCCATGTTCCAGTATGGCTACATCCAATAAGTTCTTTAAACCAGTCTGATGGAAGCTGTTCAGGTAAGCCCATTTCAGTACCTCATCATCATCATCGCCAAATATATTCAGGTGCCTTTCCAGTACAATTTTGTCCATGGTGAGCGTACCTGTTTTATCGGTACAAAGAATATCCATAGCACCAATGTTCTGAATGGCATTTAAACGTTTTACAATAACTTTTCTTTTACTCATTGTAACTGCTCCCTTTGCAAGATTTGCAGTAACAATCATTGGAAGCATTTCGGGGGTAAGACCTACGGCAACTGCAATAGCGAAGAGTAAAGCTTCCCACCAGTTATGTTTCACCATACCATTAATCAGGAATACCAATGGCACCATTATCAGCATGAACTTTATTAGTAGGAAACTAACTTTATTAACTCCTTTATCGAAACTTGTTTCTGCTCTTTTGCCAATGATGGATTTACTAAGAGAACCAAAATAGGTATAATTGCCAGTAGTTACAATCATGGCCATTGCAGAACCACTTACAACATTGGTACCCATAAAACAGATATTATCCAGTTCCAGGGGAGACTTAGTATTGGCATCGGGAATAGGTGCATTCCTTTTCTCGGTTGGCAAAGATTCACCTGTAAGCATAGCCTGGCTAACAAATAAATCCTTTGACTGAATAATACGGCAGTCGGAAGGAATCATATCGCCGGCTGATAATACAATGATATCGCCCGGTACTAATTCCTTGATATCAATTTCTACTTTACCACTATCTTTTCTAAGAACAGTAGCGGTAGTTTTTACCATACTTTTCAGTTGCTCGGCAGCCCTGTTACTTTTAAATTCCTGAAAGAAACGGATAAGCGAACTAATCATTACCATTACACCCACTACTATAACGGTCTTATAGTCTTTATCTTCTGGTTTTGCCAACCATACATCCAATATATAAGATATAGAAGCTATAATGACTAAAATTCCAATAAAGGGATTGATGAAAGCTTCTATCAGTTGTTTAATCCAGGAAGGAGCTTTTTCGTGATGAACTTCGTTCTGACCATATTTTTCCAGCTTTTCTTCCACTTCATGGTCTTCAAGTCCTTCAGGACGGCTTTCAAATTCAACGAAGAAAGAAACATTATCTATACTACTGGCAAGGCGAAGTTTTTTAGCGGAAATTTCATCCATACCAGGAGAGGCAGGAGTGAAAGGAAACTTGCTTATTATGCTATCTTTTAATGATTGAACCATTTTCTTTTACTTTTTGGAGTTAGTGTACCTTTTTTAATCATAAATGGTTTTATACAAAATAATAAACCAGATAGTTAAATAAACAAGGGAGGCTTGTCTTTGTTGGAGGGGTGGGTATACCACATAGTTATTAGGTTGGCTATTACGCGCGCCAATAGTAAATTAGTTATTGTCAGTACCCTTACATTAAACTGTTTCATCAAAATCATTTTGTTGCATGAACAATTTATTCAATCACTTTTACATTTAAAATCAGCTAACTAAAAGCAGGTCAAGAACCTACCTTAATACAGTTGCTATTTCCTATCAAGAAAAGGACGAAAGAATTAAAAGACCGTTTTGTTTTTTCTAAACCGCGGCAAAAGTAGCAGTTTTTGCAGAGATAGAAGCATGGGGCAAAAACTGTTCCTGAATAATCACTTCAAACATAATATATTATAAAATTCTTAATAATAAAATAACGTAACTGCTACCTTAGCGGCCCGATTAAAGGAGATTGAAGTAAAAATTGTACGTCACAATTAAATAACTTTATAGCATTTGGATAATAATATCCATCCAAACTTTAAGTAAATATTTTTATGGCTAGAATAATTTGTATTGATTATGGAGGTAAAAGAACTGGATTAGCCGTTACAGATCCTTTTAAAATAATTTCAACCGCTTTGACTACTGTAGAAACAAAGGAGCTGATTCCCTATCTTAAAAAATATTTTGAGCAGGAAAAAGTGGAACTGATTTTAATAGGAGAACCGTACAGTCTGGACGGGAGTGAGACTCATGCTACTCCCCTAGTAAGAGAAGCTATAAAGCAGCTGGAGAAAGCTTTCCCCCATATTCCAATAAAGACCGTAGACGAGACCTTTTCTTCTAAAATGGCTTCAAAGGCCATGGTGGAAATGGGTATGAAAAAGAAGGACCGACAGGTAAAAGGAAATATAGACAAAATAGCTGCAGCAATAATGTTGCAGGATTATCTGCAATCAACCACCTAAATTTGCCCACAATTAAACAAGAATAGTAGTTGTATGATTCTACCTATAGTAGCTTACGGAGCAGCAGTTTTAAGAAAGAAAGCACAGGAAATCACCAGTGATTATCCCAACTTAACTAAGTTGATTGAAGATATGTGGGAAACAGTATATGCCAGCAGTGGAGTAGGACTTGCCGCCCCTCAGATAAACAGGGATATCCGTCTTTTTATAGTAGACAGTGCTGTAATTTTCGAAAACCTTGACACAGAAGACGAAGGAAAACATGCTGATGGCCCAGGTATCAAAAAAGTATTTATTAATGCCAAAATACTGGAATATAAAGATGCAGAATGGCCTTATAACGAAGGCTGTTTGAGTATTCCAAGAATAAGAGAAGATGTAAATCGGCCAGCTACTATTGTTGTGGAATATCAAGACGAACAATTTGTAAAACATACCGAAACTTTCACGGGAATTACAGCAAGGGTTATTCAGCACGAGTACGATCATATAGAAGGTAAATTGTTTATAGATTACTTGAAGCCATTTAGAAGAAAATTGTTGGGTGGCAAGCTGAATGATATTGTAAAGGGAAAGATAAGGGTGGATTATAAAATGATATTTGTAAAATGAGAATAGTTACCGCCGTATTGTTATTGGTGGTACTTCCAGTAAGTATTCTTCGTGCACAGGATAGTACTGTAACTATAGAAAAAAAGGTAATAGCATTGTCGGATGTAGTTATTAGAAATAAATTTGATTACAAAACACTTATTCATCAGATTGTAAATGATACTACGTTTTATAAGGCGTTCCGTAATCTGAGAATATTGAACTATGAGTCGCTGAACGCTATTATGATGTATGGCAAGAATGAAAAACTTTTAGCCAGTCTGCACAGCAAAACCAAACAAAAAAGAAAGGACGGATGCAGAACCATGGAAGTGCTGCAGGAAGATACTACTGGTGACTTCTACAATAGCAATCATGGATACAATTATGTGACAGCAAACTTGTATGCTTCTTTGTTTTTTACAAAAGGGAAAGTTTGTAACGAATCCAATATAGTAAAGGGAGTTGCCTTTAATCCCTCTAATAAACAAGGTACCGAAAAGCATAAGGAGCAGTTGAAAATGCTGTTCTTTAATCCAGGGAAAAAGATACCTGATATTCCATTTATTGGCAATAAGCTGGATTTGTATGATGAGAATGCAGCCAGTAAGTATGATTATAAACTGGATGCCAGAAACTATAAAGGAAAATACTGTTTTACCTTTAGTATAGTACCTAAAACCAACTTATGGTTTTATCAAAGGAGTGGAATTGTAGTAGATGAAATGACTACTTACTTTGATGCTGCAACGCTGGAAGTATTGTACAGAAAATATACATTAAGCTACCATGCTGGCGTGTATAGTTTTAATGTGGATATGGAAGTAGAAATGACGAAAGTGAAGGAATTGCTTGTACCAGAAACCCTTCGGTATAAAGGGGAATGGAACCTGATATTGAAGAAAAAAGAGCAGGGTTCTTTTACTGCGTCATTATTTAACTTTAGCACTGAATAGCAATAGTTATGGATGTTAAATTTGAATGAAATAATTATACATACTCAAAAAATATTCTGCTGAACCGATTTAAACCCTTAATCTTGCATTGTTAATTTGAGTTCTAAAGCATTTTGTATCGATAATTTTTTCTGCTACGCATATTTCTGCTAATAGTTAGTTTCTGCTACTCTGCTCAGCCTCAAGTATTTTTTATTTTTTTATTTTTTTTACATGAACATTTATGTTTCAAATTTAAGCTTCGCTGTACAAGACGAAGACTTGAGAGATTATTTTTCTGAGTATGGAGAAGTTACTTCTTCAAAAGTTATTATGGACAAATTCACTAACAAAAGCAAAGGATTTGCGTTTGTAGAAATGTCTGATGACACTTCTGCAACTAAAGCAATTGCTGAGTTGAATGGTGCTATGGTAGATGGTCGTGCACTTCGCGTTAGTGAAGCTAGACCTAGAGAAGAAAGACCTGCTGGCGGTTCTGGTGGCTACGGTGGTGGCAACAGAGGCGGCAACGGCGGCGGTGGTTACCAAAAGAACAACCGTTGGTAGTAGTCTCTGACTAAAACTAATTAAAAGAGGAGTACAATTTATTGTGCTCCTCTTTTGTTTTAAGTGATATTATCAGCATCAATTATAGTATCATTATGAAGATAATGTTACTATTTATAAATAAAATAGGTTTATACGAGTTTAATAGTGTACTCTTACAGTATTAAATTGAGTTCGAAAGCAATCGGTAACGATATTTCTCTGCTACGTATTAACGCTAAAAGTCAGTCTCATCTACTCTGCTCAGTCTCAAATTTTATTCATTTATCAATTTTTTTGTATGAACATTTTTGTTTCAAATTTTGGCTTCTCCGTTCAGGACGAAGACTTAAAAGAGTATTTTTCTGAGTATGGAGAGGTTTCTTCTGCTAAAGTAATTATCGACAGAGAGTCGAATCGTAGTAAAGGATTTGGTTTTGTAGAAATGCCCGATGGCGCAGCAGCTAACAAGGCCATTGCAGAATTAAATGGTGCTATGATTGATGGTCGCGCTATTCGTGTAACGGAGGCTAGACCTAAAGAAGACAGACCAAGCGGCGGCGGCGGTAGAAGCGGCGGCGGCGGTTATCAAAAAAATAACCGTTGGTAGTAGTCTCTGACTAAAACGAATTAAAAAAGCGGAGTACAAGTAATTGTGCTCCGCTTTTGTTTTATCCCACATTACGCATTAGCGTTCTTTATGAAGGTTACAAATACAATAAAGACGAGTGTTTGAAGTATTTGAAAACGGTAATAGAATTCTATTGCATAATCTGGGTTAATCTTAAGCTATAAAAAATACGCTCTATCTCTTTTCAAACATCAATGCATTTGATTGCATTTTGCTGCTTGATGTTCTGATTAAGTAATTACCTTTTTGTAAAGCTGAAAAATTAATACTTAGTTCATTATCTCCTGCTATTACAGTTTGATTAAATTGTTTAATCACCTTTCCTGCTACATCGGTAATAGTAGTAGTAAGTGTGGTAGCTTCGGGAGCAAAAACAGTTAAGTTTATCTTACCATCAGTAGATGGATTAGGATATACTCTTCCAATAGTTAAAGCATTGTCTTTAGCTTGATTTATTACTACTATCTCGGAATAATAAACACTGCCGTTAATATCGATTTGCTTAATACGATAGTAGTTATTACCTTGTAAAGGTGAATTGTCTATAAAACTGTAATTCAATTCAGTATTGCTGGTTCCATTTAATGTTTTAGCGTTTTGTTTTCCAATACCAGCAAACTCTTTAACATCTGTTGAACGTTCTATCTCGAAATAGCTATTATCTTTTTCTTCGTATGTTGTCCAGGAAAGTTTATTGAAAGTCCCAGACTTTGCAGCTTTAAAATCAAGGTATTTCACTGGCAATGTACCAGTAGCACCAATCTTTACATTGTCTATCAGAATATTGTACCCATATCCACTGGTAAATAAGAATCCAATCCAGATACTGTCTTTATTAGCCACAGCAGCAGGTAATGACAGGAATACTTTTTGCCAGCCATTGTGCGTACTATCCAGCGCTGGTTTGGTAATATTAGTACTAGAGCCAGGCACGGATGTCCAGGTTTTGTTATCGGTAGAATATTGTATTGTAATATTATCGTTTGATGCTTTATGACCATTGGTTTGATAATAGAAATAATACATATCTACCCCTGACAATCCCTTGGTAGTTAATTCGGGCATCTTTAACCTTATTGCATCGTAAGGATCGCAAGTATAACTGTTGAAGCTAACAAAACGGTCGCCCTCCTGAGGACTAACATTTGCAGTAGGAGTATTGGTAGGATTTGCAATACTTGGAGTAAGCACTATATTCGGGGTGATAGGAGTAGAAAGAATTGAAGTATCTCTAACCTGGTCTTGCGACAAACATTCCAGTTGAGAAGTATTGGTATTGAAACCCATTATTAATGGCAATGTAGAAGGCTGATGGGTAATATGAATAGTATCTACATTGGAAAATGCAGAATCTAATGAATTTGCACATGTTGCCTTTACTCTATAATAAGTAGTTCCATATAAATTACCGGTAAGATAGGTAGAAAGAGAATCGGCAGTACCGCCAATTACCGATGTCCATGGCCCAGTAGGAGAACTTGCTTGTTGCCATTTAAGCTTAATACCATTTTGTGCGGAATAGCCTGTTACATTTAGTGCAGTGTAGCTTCCCTGACAAGCATTAATTATAAATGGTACAGTACCTGCATTGGGCACCCCTGTACAACTTGTTCCGCTGAAATACAGAATCATTGAAGGGTGTTGTGATGCCGAGTTGCTTAAAGTTGTTGAACTTGGAACATTAGTAGTTCCGAATACATATTTTGCTTGATTGTTTGCATATGCAGAAACGTTTGAAGTTTTATCGTAACCCCAAACTACTTCGCCTGTTGTAGCAGAAGATTGAGTATATTCAAATAAAAATTCAATATTACCACCTGCATAAACAAAATTAGTAGATAAAGGGAATTTTTTCAATCCATAGCTTCCACCAATAATGCTTATAATATCGGTACTACTTCCATTATAAACCAAGGTAGCAGAAGATGTTTCAGCAGTCCAATCCAGATTTGCAGCACCAAAATCTGTAGCAGTAGTGTTTTTCATATATATTTTAAACGAAACAGTACCAGAAAGTGCGCCAAAAGTAAAACTTTGAGTACCCCTGGGGAAACTTATCATATTAATTACCGAGCCTAATGGTAAAGATGAATAGGTAGACGAAGGGTAAATATAGGCATGTCTGTTCCACACAGGCCCTGTAGTAAGGGTCATCATTGGTCCGTACGTATTACTGGCACTTACGTTTCCACCAGCACCACTATTGGAACCTAATGGTATAGAATCTGTCTGCGCATTTATGCAGTTAACCATAATGACTAATAAGGCAATGAGTAATTTTTGTTTCATTGTTTTATTTAATTTAAATAATATAATTGAAATCCTCCCTACAATATTGTAATAACTATTGAGGCTGTAAATATATAGAACTACCTATTTACAGAAAATATATAGAGTCCTTTTTAACTGAAAATGCTGTATGGAGAAGGGTTTAAGTCATTTAACGTTTAAATCGTTTAACGGAATACAGTGAACCACGGAGGAATAACATGCTAATTTGAAAATTTGTAATGAATACATAATAAAAATACAGAGCGCAGCTACTGTATTCTCCTGTCTCCTATCTCCCTTATGTATTACAGCTTTTAATCTCTGCAAACAGTCTTTCCACGTCTTCTTTTTTGCAAAGCTGTGTACCTTCATTTAATGTGGCGGCTGTACCGCAGGCTACACCATAACTTAAGGTATCTTTCCAGTTCCAGTTATTGGTAAGTCCATATACAATTCCAGCTACCATACTATCGCCTGCACCCACCGTACTTTTTACTTCTACCGAAGGGGAAGGAATATGAATGTATTCATCCTTCGTAACTATAATAGCCCCATCGGGGCCCATGGAAATAGCCATTGCCTGGCAGGCACCGCGGGCAATAATAGATTGAGCGGCTTCTTTGGTTTTATCGAGCGTTAATTCTTCTTTGCCATAGAGTGCACTTAATTCGGTCAGATTGGGCTTAATCATAAATACCCCTACATTGATAGCATGCTGCAGTGCCTCGCCCGATGTATCGATAATTAGTCTTGCATTTTTAGCTTTAGCAATCTTTGCTACCTGTCCGAAGAAATCCATTGGTACTTCGGGCGGTAGACTACCACTGGCAATGATATAATCGAAATCTACCTGCTGTTCCAGTAACTGAAGGCAGAATTTCCATTCCGATTCTTTGATAGCAGGGCTCACCATACCAAAACGAAACTGTAAACCAGTAGATTCTTCTACAACGGTAAGATTGGTACGGGTATTACACTCGATAGGCACCACTACCGATCCGATGCCTTCTTTTGCTAATAATTGTTGTAAGTGAGAACCTGTAAATCCACCTGCCAGATAGATAGGCGTGGTGTGCGTGCCTAAATGAGACAGTGCACGGGATACATTGATACCGCCGCCGCCTGGCTGATAGATAGGATGGGAACAACTTAACTTTTTTTCGGGAACCACCTTTGCAGTATAGGTTGTTTTATCGATAGCAGGATTGAGTGTAAGTGTAATAATCTTAGCCATAAGCATATTTGTTTTTGGAAAGGGCAAATTTAATAAGGAACCAGAATGAAAATGAACAATTCTATTTGTGCAATTATAAATATCGCCACTTTTTAAAGTAATATTAGTACTTAAAAATATTGTATTAGTATAAAAAGAAGTTCTATTAGTATTAAATGAATTTAAATAAGTATAAAATGAAGTTATATTAGTAAGAAATAATATTAAATAAGTATAAAATGTAGTTGTATTAATACTTAAAGATATTAAATAAGTATGAAATGAGGTTGTACTAATACTTTCAGGGAGTTTATTAGTACAAAAAGAGGTTATTTAATTATGGTCAATTAGTATAACCAGAGAAAAGAGAATACCGTACATTGTTTTTATTGGCGATGAACTGGGAAGTACACTCTTAGGGTAAGAAAGCGAAAAAAAACTAATATTGTAATAATTTATAAAAGAATGACAAAAGAATTTGAAAGTTTTATATCGTACACAAAAATATCAAATCAGAAAATTACTATAAAAGATCAGCAAATAACAATTAGTACTATACCAATTAATACCAATTAATACTAATTTATTAATAGATTGTTTTTACATCCTTTTAGGTGTGTTTTTATTAAGTAAGTTTAATGAAATTGATTTCTATATTGTAATAATTTTCATTTTCGGATCAATAAATTTATGGCGAGACTTTGAAACAGTAAACTACATTGTTATTGATATTAAGGAGAAAGTAATAGTAATACATAGTAAAAACATTATTAAAGCTTTACTTTTCAAGAAGAAAAAAATTCTTTTTTCAGATATACTTTCAATCTCTAATATAGAGAAAAGTGCTATGAGAACTAATACAAGGTATGTTTTAAGATTAAATTTAGTTAAAGAAGACTCCGCTGTTCTCACAGATTTTTCTAACTCGAGTGATGCAGAATTGATGTCCTTACATCTTAATGCAATTATCAAGAACTCTAAATAATTATTTCCTACTACATTAACGCTATTTTTTAGAACTCTTTAAGTATTAATAACAATATTTTGAAGAGTTGAACAATAGATACCTGCCAGAAATTTGAGCGAGCGCCAAGGATAGGATACAGTGGATAAGCCTGACCGAAGGGGGCGCCAAAATTCAAGTAAAAAACAAAAAGGAAAAAGAATACAGGCAATAGGGAGAGGATGAATATATTTGATGAGGAAATAAGTATACAATTCATTGTTGGGGGTTAATTAAACTACATTTGTAAAAATATTTTCTATGCCAGTACTTTCCATGTTTTATGGTATTATAATAAGAATGTTTTATTATGATAATAAGTAACATAACTTACCTCATATACATATTGAATATGGTGAGTATAATGCGGTAGTTACTATAAATGAGGGAAACCTAATAGAGGGTGATTTTCCAAAAGAGAAATTAAAACTTGTGCAGGCCTGGATTGAAATACATAAAGATGAGTTGAAAGCTAACTGGAAACTTGCTATAGAAGGACAAAATATTTTTAAAATTGATGCTTTAAAATAATTATATGAAGACTTTATCTGCAGTAAAAGCATTGGAAAATTACAAGTTACAGTGCATATTTGATGATGGCACTAAAAAGGTGGCTGATATAAGCGTATATCTGGAAGCGCCTGCTTTTGTACCATTGAAACAAAAAGATGTTTTTAAAAAGGTAAGTAATAAGAATTATTTTGTAGAGTGGAAGGAATATGAAGTTGATTTAAGCGCAGATACACTATGGCATATTGGTGTGGAGATGGAATAGAACATTTAGTTTAGTATTTAGATGTGCGTACTTAGATAAATATATTTTGATGATTAGCGCCTGCGGATTTTCTGCGGGCTCTTTTTTTATACTAAATAGGATTTATATATTTAAATGAAACTTAAAAGTCCATAATGATTTTTAAAACACCAGGAATGCGGCTGCAAGCTGCGATATACTTCGGCACAGCCACAAGCAGTGCCGAGAAACACTCTGATTATTTTGAAAGAAGTTCCGAGTGGGGGAAGAAAAATCAATAAAGCACCACTCGTGTCAGAGTAGTGCTTTATTCTTACTGTTGTATTTATTCTTTAATTAATTTTTCTGTTTGAATAATACCATTGGTATACTTTGCTTGAATAAAATACAAACCGTTGGATATGCCGTTAATATTTATTGATGTACAATTTGAAACAGGGTTAATTATTTTCATAACTCTACCATTGATATCAATTAATTTAAGGGTTTTAATATTGCTGCCTATAATAATGTGGTCTTTAGAGGGGTTAGGGGTGATGGTAAATTGCTGCACTGCAGATTCACTAATATTTTGTTGTGAAGATTTTAATACTACATTATGAAGGTTATAATCCTTATCGTAAGCAGCGATAGCCGTAACCGAACCATCTAAATTAAGTGTTACATTGTTTAATGGATTAATGGTCTTGAATACAAGTTCCATTATAACAGAACCATCCTCCAAAGTTTTTATTTCATTTTTTGCATCCACCCACAGGAAGCTTATCTTCCCTTCTTCGGCATGGTTAATGCCTGTTTCAATTCTCAATTGGTTATTAGCTATTTCCTGCCATTGCATCACTGAAGGAGTAGTGAAAAAAATCCTATGTAGTTTTTCATAATTAAATTTTATTAACTAGCTTTGAATAGGAAAAACAATAACAATGGAAATGACCATGAAAAGTTATTCTTCTTCAATCACATCCACTTCGTCTATAAGGTATCCTGCTTCATATTGGTTATTATAAAAGCTTTTTACCTCAGTTGAAAGACTCATCCTCAATGAACCATTGTCTTTGAAAGTTACTTTATCATTCTCTACAGTATATTCCGTAATGAAATACCCTTGTAAATCACTTGGCAAACTTTCCATTAATTTCTTGTCATCTCCTTTTTCTATTATCAAGTATAATAATAAATCAGAGCTTGACTTTGTTAACTGAATGGCTATTCCTAATTCAATGAATACATTTGGATTTCTTTCTGAAATATCGAATATGATGGCATTTGACATATTCATCTTCCTGATAATGCTGTCAAGCATATTTTTCCCTGCGGATGCCCTAAGCCTTTTGTAATCTATTTTATATTCAACCCCATTTTTGCTAGGTTTACTTTTAAGCATGTTATTAACCTGTTTGATAATTTCCTTAATTGCCATTTCGGAATGGCTTTCAGTTCTTTTCTCCCCTTCTTTACGCCATTGATAGGCGGCTGAAATTCTAAAATTCATTTTGTTTAATTTATTTGATTAATAAGAAATTACGACATATCCTGCTTCTGCTGCTTGAATTTCCTGATAGGTTGAATAATTTGTTGACCCTCCCTGTGCGACTCTAATGGGGTAACTTAATCCGACTATATAAGGTGAAGGGATATAAGCGGGTTGAGGTTGTGAAATATCCGATACAGGAATAGACCAATTTACAATATTACCATTAGTGGCATTTGGATTATTTGTAAGAGAATTACCTATACCACCCCCTTCAGCAAATATTGTTGAATCAAAAGAGCTAACACCACCAGGTATGCCGTCAAATTGCGCAGCATTACCCGGGACAACTGCGTTTAATTTTGTATATGAGAATGTAGTGCCACCAGCACCACCAACTATAATTTTATAAGATTGTCCTGGAAACACATTGGCAACTTGTTTATTGTATCCACCATTGCCGCCGCTTATATTTGTAGAATTTCCATTTTTATAAACCCAAACACCCCATCCACCACCCCCACCCCATAACTCTACTGTAATTCGAGTCACACCAACCGGGCAAGTCCAAATTGTAGAACTTGCAAAACCCTCTCTTATACCTTTTGACACGTTAGAAGTATAAGGTGTCTTTGAAATTGTTCCATTCGACTTGTAAGTTATCAGTGTATCATTAATCATGTTAACACTATCAACACTTACTCCCTGTAATCCCCTTACATTTCCGGCATTGATAGTTTTCCCTGTGCTCAATGTTACATAAAGGCTATCCCCATTCACTACTGTATTTCGTAAACTCACACCACTATCTCCTTTTGCGCCATTCAATCCTTGAATACCTTGAGAACCTGTTGCCCCAGTAGCACCTATTGCACCCGCAAGACCCTGCAACCCTTGAAGTCCCTGTGGTCCTTGTGCGCCAGTTGCGCCTCGCACATAGCCTGCTGTTAATATTTGTCCTGTACTTAGTGTTACATATAAACTATCGCCTACTACTGCTGTACTTCTTACACTAACACCACTATCGCCTTTTACTCCTTGTATACCTTGTAATCCTTGCTGACCCTGAATAC
>Ga0007873_1000288_pt1 | contig 14510 bp, 25 predicted proteins | sample CryBogCBH26May08_FD_71228 | JGI IMG/M metagenome (GOLD analysis project Ga0007873, IMG submission 71228) | Freshwater microbial communities from Crystal Bog, Wisconsin, USA - CBH26May08 | ecosystem: Environmental > Aquatic > Freshwater > Lake | place: Crystal Bog, Wisconsin, USA | collected...
AAAAAAAAAAAAAAAAAAAAAAAAAAAAAAAAAAAATAAAAAGCAAAAAAAATATTTTATTCATTCTATTTTAATTACATTTTTATGAAAACCATTTTTCCAAAAAAAGAAATTCACGTGCCGAAATGGTTTGTTATGAATGCAAAAGGACAAACATTAGGACGTTTAGCAACAAAAGTAAGCAAATTGCTTCGTGGAAAAGAAATTTCTTACTATACTCCAGGAGTGGATCAAGGAAATTTTGTTGTTTTATTTAATGCTCGCTACATCGAAGTCACTGGAAAAAAAGAAAGTCAAAAATTATATTATCGAAATTCTCAACGTCCTGGAAGTTTAAAAAGTGAAACCTTCCAACAATTAAAAAATCGTATTCCTACTCGGATTGTTGAAAAGTCTATTTGGGGAATGTTACCAAAGGGTGTTTTGGGAAGAAATTATTATCGTCGTTTATTTGTTTATGAAGGAGATGAAATTTATTCTTCTTTAAAAGAGAAAAAAATAGTCTCATTAGATGAATTAATTAATCAATCCAATCAGTGGATTCAATATGATGCCTAATAAATAAAATTGTTTTTATTTCAAACAGGTTTTATTTAAAATAAAAAAAAAAATCAAAAAACGAAACAAAAAAAACAAAGTATGGAAAAAAACAAAAATGAAAATCATTTGCTAGATTTGAAAGGTTTTTCGTGGTATACTGGTCTTGGAAAACGAAAAACATCGGTAGCCAAAGTATTTGTCAAAGAAGGTTCTGGAAACATTCAAATTAATAATAAGACATTAGAAGAATTTTTTTCTGGAATGAATGAAGAAAAAGAATCTATTAAAAATCCTTTTGTTATAGTTAATTTAGCTAATCTGTATGATATACAAGTAGATGTCAAAGGAGGAGGTATTAGTTCTCAGCTGGATTCCATTCAATTAGCCGTTTCAAAAGCAATTTGTCAAATGAATCCAGAGTATCGACAAACATTAAAACAACATATGTTTTTACGACGTGATTCTCGTATTAAAGAAAGACGTAAATACGGATTGAAAAAAGCACGTAAAGCATCTCAATATTCAAAACGTTAAAAAAAATTTGTTTTTATGGCAAAAAAAAATTTACACCCCGAATGGCATCAAACCAAAGTTTTTTGTGATGGAAAACTTATTTTGGAAGTTGGTACAACAAAGAAAGAATTATCCGTTGATATTTGGTCTGGAAATCATCCATTTTATACTGGATCGCAAAAAATTGTTGATAGTGAAGGACGTGTTGAAAAATTTGAACGAAAATATCAATTTTCAGAACGAAAAGAAATAAAAAAAACAGAAAAGAAAATAGAAACAAACTAAAAAAACGAAAAGAAGAAAAAAAAGAAAGAAAAAAATATGCCAACAATTCAACAACTCGTTCGATTCAATAGGACAAAAGTGCGTGTAGTGAGAAAAACGCCCGCATTGAAATCATGTCCTCAACGTCGTGGAATTTGTACTCGTGTCTATGTAACAACACCTAAAAAGCCAAATTCGGCTATTCGAAAAGTAGCTCGTGTCAAATTAACAAGTGGATTTGAAGTCACGGCTTATATTCCAGGTGAAGGGCATAGTTTACAAGAACATTCCATTGTTTTAATTCGTGGAGGACGTGTAAAAGATCTTCCTGGAGTTCGTTATAAAATTATTCGTGGGGCTTTAGATTGTACTGGAGTAAAAAATCGTCAACAAAGTCGTTCAAAATATGGAGCACGTAAACCGATTCCTGGAACGGTAAAAACAGGTAAAAAATAAAAGAAAATCGGAGAAAAATATGTCACGTCGAATTTCAACTAAAAAGCGTTTTCCAGAAGGTGATTCTAAATATAATAATTTTTTAGTGAGTTTGTTAGTAAATCGAATTTTAAAAAGTGGGAAAAAACGTTTAGCAAAACGTATTGTTTATAAAGCCTTTGAATTAATTGCGTTTCGAACAAATCAAAATCCTTTATTTATCCTAGAAAAAGCCGTTCGAAATAGTAGTCCACGAGTTCAATTAAAAGCAAAACGTGTTGGGGGAGCTACATATCAAGTTCCTACTCTTTTAAATAAGTTTCGTGCTACCAATATAGCTGTTCGTTGGATTGTCGAATTTTCACGTAAAAGATCAGGAAAAGGAATGTCTTTGAAACTTGCCAATGAACTTTTGGAAGCTGCCAAAGGACTTGGAAATACAATAAAAAAAAAAGAAGAAACACATAAGATGGCTGAGGCCAATAAAGCATTTGCTCAATTTCGATAAAAAACAAAAAAGCGTCGCCAAAAGCATATCAAAAATGGAGTTAACTTAAAAAAAAAAAAATCCTTTATGGCAAGAGATAAATTTGAACGTAATAAACCACATATTAACATTGGAACAATTGGGCATGTTGATCATGGAAAGACAACTTTAACAGCCGCTATTACAGCAACTTTATCTACTTTAGGAGGTGCTGTTTTAAAAAAGTATGAAGATATTGACGCCGCTCCAGAAGAAAGAGCTCGTGGAATTACAATCAATACTGCGCATGTAGAATACGAAACCAATTTTCGTCATTATGCACATGTAGATTGTCCAGGCCATGCAGATTATGTTAAAAATATGATTACTGGAGCAGCCCAAATGGATGGAGCTATTTTGGTTGTATCTGCTGTCGATGGTGCCATGCCTCAAACACGAGAACATATTTTGTTGGCACGTCAAGTCGGAGTTAAAAAACTAGTTGTATTTTTAAATAAAGCAGATCAAGTAGAAGATCCAGATATTTTAGAATTAGTTGAATTAGAACTTCGTGAACTATTGGAAAGCTATAATTATCCAGGAAACGAAATTCCTTTTATTTCAGGATCAGCCTTGTTAGCTTTTGAAGCAGTTACAGCTAATCCAAAAATTGAAAAAGGACAAAACTCTTGGGTTGACAAAATTTTTGATTTAATGCAAGCTGTAGACGATTATATTCCAACTCCTGAACGTGAAGTGGACAAAGCTTTTTTATTAGCGATTGAAGACGTTTTTTCGATTACAGGACGAGGAACGGTTGCTACAGGAAGAATTGAACGCGGACTAGTTCATGTAGGTGAAACAGTTGAATTAATTGGATTAGGAGAAACGAAAACCACGACAGTCACAGGATTAGAAATGTTCCAAAAAACCTTAGATAAAGGAATGGCTGGTGATAATATCGGAATTTTATTACGTGGTGTTCAGAAACAAGACATCTTAAGAGGAATGGTTTTAGCTAAACCTGGAACAATTAAACCGCATACAGAATTTGATGCGGAAGTTTATATTTTAACAAAAAATGAAGGTGGACGTCATACATCTATTTTTCCTGGATATCGTCCCCAATTTTATGTTCGAACTACGGATGTCACAGGAAAAATTGCTACTTTTAGTTCCGAAGGTGTAGAATTGGAAATGGTTTTACCTGGAGATACAGTTTCAATGCGTATTGAATTAATTGCTCCAATTGCCGTAGAAAATGGAATGCGTTTAGCGATTCGTGAAGGTGGAAGAACAGTGGGTTCTGGATTAGTAACAAACATTATCAAATAATTATCAACTAACCTTTTTATGAGATTTCGTATTACTTTAAAATCTTTTGATAACCAATTAATAACCTCGGCTTGCGAACAATTACGTCAAACCTTGCTTCAAACTAATTGTCAATTACGTAATCGAATCGCTTTACCCATGCAAATAAAACGATTTTGTGTTTTACGTTCCCCCCATGTAGACAAAGATTCTCGCGAACATTTTGAAATTCGAATTCATAAAAGTTTTGTCGATGTTCAAACGGATTCGCCTTCTGTGTTTGATTCTTTATTGAAAGCAGAATTGCCATTGGGTATTTACTTTAAATTAACGGTTCTTCCTGAAAAATCTCTTATCAAAAAAGAGTCGGAAAAAATTTCTCCAAACCAAAAACAGAAAATTAAAGAAAAAATAGAAATCCCAGAAATAAAAAACGAAGGGAAAGAACAAGGGAAAGAACAAGGGAAAGAACAAGAACAAGAACAAGTACAAGGGAAAGAACAAGAACAAGTACAAGTACAAGAACAAATACAAGAACAAAAAGAAAAACAGAAAAAAGAAATAAAACCAAAAAAAAACGACACGAAAAAATCGGAAAAACGCATTGTCGAGAATCTATTTGATGGTTGCCCTGAGGCTTCTTCTGATTCTGTATGGGAATAAAATTAGTTCCTCTATAACAATTATTATAGCAAAACTTTTTCTTCTGTTCTTTTTTTACAAAAAAAAAATTTTTGCTATAATAATAAATTAACTCCCATAAAATGTAATATAAAGAAAAAAAAATGAGCGAAAACGTAACAATTAATAATATTATTGCACAATTAAAAACATTAAATTTAATCCAAACTGCCGAATTGGTAAAAGAAATTGAAATTGTCTTTAATGTAGACGCTACAACTACTATACACCAGCAACCCTTAGCAGTAGCCCCCGCTGCAGCAGCAGTTGAACTAATTGAAGAAAAGACTGCTTTTGATGTAACACTAACAGAAGTTCCAGGAGATAAGAAAATTCCTATTTTAAAAATCGTTCGTAGTGTTACTGGATTAGGATTAAAAGAATCCAAAGATATTGTTGACAATGTCCCTAAATTATTAAAAGAAGGTTTGACAAAAGAAGAAAGTGAAAAAATTAAAAAAGAAATTGAAGATCTTGGTGGAAAAGTCACAATTAAATAAATCTAAAGAAAGAATCTAAAGAAAATGTCTTTAGATCTTTTCTTTAGATTTAATGGTTATCTCTTATTTTTGAATAGTTGAATAATCATTACTTCCAATTTTTTTTTGTTTTTCTAACGCATCAAAATCTGGTTTAATTGCTACAAAAGGATCCATTTTACTTTCCACTCCTAATAACGTTTCATAAATAAGATCAAAAAGGTCTCCTACATACTCGATATCTTTTACTTTATTTGTAGGAAAAACAGTGGACTCTGTTGGAGAAGCATTTTTAAAAAGAACATCTAGATTTAATAACATAGCAATAATGTCAACGGAATCTGTATTGTAATCTTCATAAAAATTTTTGTCGATTTGAACATCTGGTTTGTCACCTTGAATTTCATCAACAACGCGTCTTGTAATAATTGTTTCAATAATTTCGAATAACTGAGCATACGTTAATGATTTTAATTCCCAATTGGTTTGCCACGTAAAGGTTTTCGGTTCGTCTGTCATAATTTTGTTTTCTTTTTTTTATATCGTCATTTAATCCACTCGTTCTCTTTTTTTTGAACAGGTTCAAAAAAATTTGAATTATTTTTTTTTTGGTATTATCCCAGCTGAATCCGGGATGTAACGCAGTTTGGTAGCGTGTCTGGTTTGGGACCAGAAAGTCGCAGGTTCAAATCCTGCCATCCCGATAAAACCATAGAAGAACTCTTTTCCTTGATTTTTAATTTTGGAAACCTCTTCTTTAGATTGAAACATATACATAATAAAAAGAATTAGAGGAGAAAAAAAAAGAATTCAACTTTTTTTCCCTTACCCTAAAAATACAAATTATTAAAACAATTTGTAAAGAGAAAAAACCTTTTTATTTTTTTTTAAAACTATTCAAAAGAAGAGGAATTCCTGGACTCATTGTTGTACAAATCGAGAAGGATTTAAAATAACGGCCTTTGACCCCTGTAGGTTTGTTTTTCTCAATGGACTGATAAACAGCCAATAAATTTTCTTTTAATTGTTCTTCTGAAAAATTACTTTTTCCAAAGCTTAAATGAACAATTCCTGTTTTATCTGCTCGGTATTCTAATTTTCCTTTTTGAAATTCATTAATGGTTTGAGAAAGATTTTGTGTGACTGTTCCAGATTTTGGAGAAGGCATTAAACCTTTTGGTCCTAATACACGTCCTAACTTGGCTAATTTTGGCATTAATTGAGGTGTAGTTATCAATAAATCAAAATCTAATTTTCCATTTCCAATATCTTCAAGTAAATCATCTGAACCAACGATCGTTGCTCCCATTTTCAAAACTTCTTGAATGTTTTCTGCTTCTGTAAAAACAGCAATACGTAATTCTTTTCCTGTTCCATTTGGTAAAACCAAACTTGTTCTTAATTGTTGATTTGCATATTTTGGATCAATATTCAAAGAAATATGAGCTTCTACGGATTCTATAAATTTCGCTGTAGCTAATTGTTTCACAAATGGAATCGAGTCTTCAAAAGTATAGAATTCTTGAAGAAATAACGATTTTAATTGTTTTGTGCGTTTGGATTCTTTTTTCATATGGTTTTCTTTTTTATTTTTTTTTTTGATAGAATTATTTGACTTTAATTCCCATGCTTTTTGCTGTTCCTTGAATGATACAAATCATTTTGTCTAAATTTTTTGTATTTAAATCGTTCATTTTAATTGTTGCAATTTCTTTGACTTGTTCTAAAGTGACTGTTCCAACAGTTTCTTTATTGGGTTGTGCAGCTCCTTTTTTTACATTTGCATATTTGGCTAATAAAACAGAAGCTGGCGGAGATTTTAAAACAAAAGAATACGAACGATCTTCATAAATTGTAATTTTTACAGGAATAATAAGACCCATTTTTTCTATTGTTTTTGCATTATATTCTTTGCAAAAGGCAGCTATATTTACCCCATGTTGACCTAACGCAGGACCAACTGGAGGAGCAGGAGTTGCTTTTCCCGCAGCTAATGCTAATTTTACAAATGCTTTAATTTTTTTTGCCATTGTTTTGTTTGTTTGTATAATTCATACATTTTTACTGACCACTTTTAAAAAACTTTTTTTGTTGTTTTTTTTACCAAATCTGTTTGAAAAATCTGAAGACATCGCGCCTTGAAGGACTTGAACCCTCGACACCAGATTTTGGAGACCTGCGTTCTACCAACTGAACTAAAGACGCTCAGTTTCGTATTATACAAAATTCCAGAAAAAATATTATTTTATATCATTATAATAAAAAATAATAAAAAATAAGAATGAATAACAATGAATACAAATCTTACTTTTTTTCTTTTATGTCCAATTCCCGAAGAACAAAAACCAATGAAAGAGTATTTGATTCTTCAAAAAAATAAAGTTCATAAATGGTTTCGTAGTCTTTGGAAACCAAACGATTTTATTGTGTTTAGTCCCTTTTTGATTTTTTTTTCCTTTTTTTTTTGTTTTTTTACCTTGTTTTTCCCTTTTCTTGCTTCTAAAAAAACCTGTTTATTTTCTTTTTTCTTAACTTGGAATTTTTTTTTCTTTCTTTTTTTTGTTTTATATATTCGATGGAAAACTCTTTTTGATCGTTTTTTTCAAGCTCGTTTTTTTTATGAAGAATCGTCTTGGTATGATGGTCAAATTTGGGAAAAACCTATTTTTATTTTAAAAACAGATCGTTTTATTGCACTTCAAAAGATAAATCCTTTTTTGAAAGGTCTAGAACTTTTTTTTGTTTTTTTTTCTTTGTTAGATTTCGTTTTCGTTTTAACGTTTTTGTTTTAATTTTTTCTTCTCAAATGACTTGCTTCTTTTTGCAATATACGGTATTCTATTCTTGTATTTAAAAAAGGAGAGATGGCAGAGTGGTCTATCGCGTTAGATTGCTAATCTATTGTATATTTATTTATACCGAGGGTTCGAATCCCTCTCTCTCCTTTTTTCTAATTACTTTTGCTTTTTCTTTTGGAAAAAGAAAGTATAATGAAACTATTCCTAGGAAATGTAGTTCAATCGGTTAGAGCACTGCCCTGTCACGGCAGAAGTTGCGGGTTCGAGTCCCGTCATTTCCGTTTTAAAAAAACACTTGTTGCCTTTTGTCTTTCTATAAAAAAAAACTCCATGTTCTTTCTTGTTTACAAGAAAGAACATAAAAAATCAATTAATATAAATTTTCTTCTTCGTGAGTTGAAACAGTTGAATCTGATGTTGGATAAGCAACACACGTTAAAACAAATCCTTCTTTCATTTGATCTTCGTCTAAAAAAGATTGATCAGGTTGTTCTAAAGATCCAGAAAGAACTTTTCCTAAACAAGTTGAACAAGAACCAGCACGGCAAGAATAAGGTAATTCAATATTGTTATCTTCTGCGGCTTCTAAAATGAATTTGTCTTCGGGACAATTAATAGTAACATCTAAATTTTTAGCTTTGTTTATAAGGCGCACTTTATATACGTTCATATCAGTTTCTCCGTTTTAAATAAATAGGATTTGTTTTTTGTTTGTAGATCTTCTCTCCTATTATAACAAAAAAACAATTAGACTTTTGTTTTTTCTTTATCAAAAAGAAAAGAGTTTAAAAAATATTAAATATGGGTTAACAAAACATAAGCAATTCCTGAACCACCAAAGCCACCAGTAATAAATCCTGCTGTAAATTCTCTCCATCCATTTGCTGAGAGAAAATTTAGTGTTCCTTTTTTTTTTTCTGAAGAAACTTTATCTGAGAATGTAACATATCCATAAATGAAAAGAGCTACGGTTAAGATCAAAATGAAGCTTAATGTAGATACAAATCCAATAAAATTTGCTAATTGACTTTCTCGTAAAGGTCCTAATTTAGTGAAAGGCCCTAATAAAAAATAACCATGTGTACATCCAATGAAAATACCACGTAATAAAGGAGACAGCGATCTATTATAAGCAGGTAAGAAATTTAAATATGTTTTTGTTAATGTTGAATTTGTAATCGGTGTTGAAAGGTGTCCTACAAATGGGTCTCCTTGAAATGGAGCAACAACGTCATAACTATTAGACAAAGTTTTGATAGAATTCGAAGTGTCACTATTGTTCATTACCATATTTCTTTTTTTACTTTTCAATTAATCTTAAACTTGTTATTATAGTAAGGTATGTAAAAATTTTATTTCTTTTAAAAACCAGCGGTCGTGTTTTTTGAAAGAAATAGAAAAGAACTCCTTGAATGTTTCCTTTTTTCATTTTTCAACGAAATTCTATGACATTAGTTCTTACTTATTTGTTTTTATGCTCGCTAACCTTCGGATTAGTTACTTCGCTTTATTTAGGGCTTAAAGTGACAAAAATCATTTAACGTTTCTGAAAGAATTTCTGAAAGAAAAAGGGAAAAAAAAATTGTAAAAAATATCGTTTATGGAACCGACTCTTTTGAAAGAAAACATAACTGGAGCTCGAAACATTAATAGTATTGTTATTATGTTTATTCTTTTCTTTGCTGGACTTGGTTTTTTTCTAGCTGGTTTTTCTAGTTATTTAAATGTCAATTTACTAAAAATAACCGATACTACGAAAATCCTTTTTATTCCTCAAGGAATTACTATGCTTTTTTATGGTACATGTGCTATTGGAATTTCCATTTATTTTTTTTTGACTATTTTATGGAATGTAGGTAGCGGATATAATGAATTTTCCAAGAAAGAAAATATTGTTCGAATTGTTCGTATGGGTTTTCCAGGAAAAAATCGCACATTATTTTTGTCCTATGAATTTCAAAACATCAAAAGTTTGAAACTTTTTTTAAAACAAGGATTAAATCCTCGTTGTAATATTTTGCTTGTTTTAAAAGATAAAAGAGAAATTCCATTATTTCCAGCTCAAGTTTTATTAAATCCAAAAACATTGGAAAAAAAAGCAGTTCAGTGGGCAAAATTCCTAAATGTTCCATTAGAGAATATTCTCTTTTAAAGGATTTTAAATAGATGGTCTTTTTCGAAACTGTATTCTCTCAAAAACTCAATCCCAAACTCTAGTTATCGATTTTTTGTTTTTCTTCAAATAGACAAAAGACTGATAACTATTTGTTACTATACAACGTTGTTAGACAAAAACATAAAACGCGGGTATAGTTTAGTGGTAAAACTTCAGCCTTCCAAGCTGATTATGACAGTTCGATTCTGTCTACCCGCTATTAAAAGTAAAAAAGCGAACTCTCAGAGAAAGTACTCTTTTTTCTTATTGAAGAGCTTAAAATTTTTTATTACTTTATTTCTTCTTTTTATTAAAAGAAAATAAGTAGTATTCTTTTTTTCTTGATTCTCTGTTTTAAATAGAATAAAAACAGGGTAGTAAAAAATAATAATAGTTTTAAAATAAAGGATTATAAAAAGCAAATCTTTTTTTCTCCTTTTTAATTGGATAACAAAACGATTATGGCTCCGGCTGGAATTGAACCTGCGACCTAGGGCTTATGAGTCCCCCACTCTAACCATCTGAGCTACAGAGCCATAGAGTTGATCATATGAAAATTTCAAAAAAGAAACAATCTTTTTGAGTAATAAAAAAAGGATTGTTGTTTTCAATCCTTTTCAAGAAAAAAAAATCAGAAATTAAAAAAGTCCCAAAGTAATGGCTTTATCAATCGGCATTGCAGCTCCAAATCCTAACCAAACAGCTACAACTGTTCCGATAAAGAAAACAAACATAGCAATTGGACGGCGTAATGGATTTTGGAAGTTGTTTACGTTTTCAATAAAGGGAACTGTTAATAATCCAGCAGGAACAGCAGCCATAGATAAAACACCTAATAATTTATTTGGTAAAACACGTAATAAGTTAAACGTTGGGAAAAAATACCATTCTGGTAAAATTTCTAAAGGTGTTGCAAAAGGATTAGCGGGTTCTCCAAAACCAGATGGCTCTAAAACAGATAATCCAATTAAACAAGCAAATGTTCCAAAAATAACAATTGGGAAAATATAAAGTAAATCATTGGGCCATGCTGGTTCACCATAGTAATTGTGCCCCATTCCTTTTGCTAATTTTGCACGTAGTTTTGGATCTTGTAAATCTGCTTTTTTAGAAACTGACATAATTATTTTTTATTTATGTTTATTTTATTTATTAAAAGAAGAAAAAAGTTTATTTTAGAAATTATAGTGGACCTGAAATTCCTTGTTTACGAATCATTAAGAAGTGAGCCAGCATGAAAATAGCTGTAATCAATGGTAAAACAAATGTATGTAAACTATAAAAACGTGTTAAGGTTCCTTGTCCAACACTTGTTCCACCACGTAATAATTCAACTAAACTAGATCCAACTACTGGAATTGCATCAGGAACTCCCGTAACAATTTTACAGGCCCAATATCCAACTTGATCCCAAGGTAACGAATATCCAGTAACACCAAATGAAACGGTTACTGAAGCTAAAATAACTCCTGTAATCCATGTTAATTCACGTGGTTTTTTAAATCCTCCCGTAAGATAAACACGAAACACATGTAAAATCATCATTAAAACCATCATGCTCGCTGACCAACGATGGATTGAACGAATTAACCATCCAAAGTTAACTTGTGTCATCATATATTCTACGGAAGCAAAAGCGTCTGCTACGGAAGGACGATAATAAAAAGTCATTGCAAATCCTGTGGCAACTTGTACTAGAAAACAAACAAACGTAATTCCACCTAAACAATAGAAAATGTTAACATGTGGTGGAACATATTTACTTGAGATATCATCGGCAATTGCTTGAATTTCAAGACGTTCTTGAAACCAATTATATACTTTCCCCATTTCCAAAATTTCTTTCTTTCAACACTTAAACACTAAAGATGAAAACAAAGAAGTAGTCTGGTTTTCTTTGTTTTCTTTCAATTATTTACTTTTCTTATTATAAAGTGGTTTTTTCTTTCCTTTCTTTGTTTATTACACGCAGACAAAAAAAAGGAAAAAAGAAAAAATGTTTCCATTTTTTCTTTTTTTTGTGGAAAATTAGCTGAAAAAAAAGAAAACATTCTTTTTTTAAGTATTGTTTGGATTACGCGATGTGTCAGAAGAAAGTAAACCTACAACAGCAATTGTAATAAAAAAAAATGCCGTACCATAGACAAAGAGTTTTAATGCTAACATAATAAGATTTTCAAAATAATAAAAAATAAATAAAAAACCATCTTTTTTTTAATGGATTTCTAAAGAATTCCATTAAGAAAATTTACGAATAATTTCTCGTTGACGGACTAAAATCCAGCAAAAAGAAAACGTAATAAAAATAAGAATGGTTTGACTAAATAAAAGAATTGGATCAAGTCGCCAACCATGAATAATGAGAATACAACTATAAACGAGGCCAATGGTTGTAATAAAAATATCCCAATCAGTTGCTAATTCTGGATAAATGAAACGTAAGCTGTAGAAGCTTAGCATTAAGAATCCAAAAAGAAGACCTAAGAGAAGAGCCGGTTCAACAATAATATTAATCATTTTAAACCGTTTCTCTTGCTAATGGATCTAAACGACTGACTAAAATTAAGGCACTTGTAATAGGAAGAATGATTACAACGATAGCTGCAAAGATACTACCTAAAAAATTAGCTAATGATGTTGTCATATTGTTATTGTAAATTGAGTAAAAAAAAAACAAAAAGAGAGTAAACCCAAGAAAAGAATCTTTTTTTAGAAAAGCAAAGAATTCGATAAAAGTGTAGAGGTTTTGATTTCTTTTTTTGAAAACAAAATATTTTTTTTCTTTTTTTTTATACTATATAGGCATTATAGTAAAAAACAGAAAGAAAACATGATTGCTCCTTATCTTCCTTCTATTCTTGTTCCTATTGTTGGTATTTTTTTACCACTTTCGCTGATGGCTATTTTATTTGTCGTGATTGAAAAAGAAAGTATTGAATAATTTCAATATTTTTTGTTTGAATTTAAAAAAAAATTATAAAGAAGAACCTAATCCTGCATAAGATCCATAAAGGAAGAGTCCCACAAGAGAGAAAACTGCAAGACCACCTGCGGTAGCGATTAACCAAAGAGGAACACGTCTATTTGTGTCTGCCATAAAAATGCTTTAACAGTTAAAGATAAAAAAAAAGTGAATTTAATTGAAGAAATAACTTGAAAATAACACTGCTAAAACAAAAATAAGCAATAATCCCCAATAAAGAGATGTTCGGTTTAATTCAACTGCTTGAATATTTGGATTTGGACCTGTCATGAGAAAACTCCTTTATCGTTGAATAAATTGCATTGAAGTAATAGAACCTAAAAAAAAAACAGTTGGGACAGCTAAAGCGTGAATTGTTAACCAACGGAATGTAAAAATTGGATAAGCAACAGAGCGATTGAAATTTCTATTCATAAAACAGTTTAAATAAGTAAGTTGGATAACAATTATTTTAAATCTTCTAATTCTTGATTTGCATTGAAACGTTCGTTTGCTAATGGTACTTGTGAACGATCTTGAGTAAAGTATTCGTCAGGACGTGGAGTTCCAAATACATCATATGCTAATCCAGTACTAATAAATAACCAACCTGAAAGAAATAAAGTTGGAATTGTAATACTATGAATAATCCAATATCGAATGCTTGTTAAAATATCCGTAAACGGGCGCTCACCGGTAGATCCACCAGACATATACTTTTTTTCTGTTTTTAAAAGAACATCTTTTGTCACTCCAATTTTTTTACCCCCAAGGGAATTCGAATCCCTGTTACCTCCGTGAAAGGGAAGTGTCCTAGGCCACTAGACGATGGGGGCTTTTTATCCTTAACAAATTTGTTATTATAATAAAAGGAAGGAAACTTGTCAAGGTGTGTGTTTCTTTCTTTTTTAGCAAGTTGTTCTTCTTTCCTCTGTCTTCTTCCTTTTTTTGTTATTCTAAGAGAAACTACTTCAAATTTTTTCCATTCTTTTCTTTTTTTTTGTTATTCTTTCCCTGAATGAACATGGAAACAAAGAAAATTCTTTTTTGTAGAAAAGAAAAGAAAAAACTAACTTTGTATTACCTTTTCTTTTTTCTTATTTATTTTATTTTCATTGATTCAATCGTTTAATTTTCAAAAGAGAAAAAAATATGTGTATAGAATTTCTTTTGGCTCTTTTATATTTGCTAACAATTTTAATCATTACTTTTTTTTTATTTCAATGGATAAAAAAAGATTTGAAAAAAAATGTTTTTTTTTCACGAGTAAAGTTTATTGAAGTTTTTTTCACAACGGAGCAATTCCTTTCTTTTTTTTACTTTTTTCAATTTTTTCAGAAAGAAACACTTCCTGAAGTTTTTTCTTTTCCAGGAACAGATTTTTTAGCTCAAAAAGATTTATTACTTTTAGGAGTGTGTTATCAACGATTTCAAAAAAAAGCACAAACAAATAGCTCTTCTTATTATTATTGGAAATTATTAGAAATGCAATATCTTTGCTTTCTTTAAAAAAAAAGTGGGTGACCCGGGACTCGAACCCGGAGCTTATCAGTTAAAAGCCGAGTACTCTACCGTTGAGTTAGTCACCCTACCAATATATAATATAATAAAAAAATCAATTTTTTGCAAAATGAGTGTATTAAAAGATGAGTGAAAACCATTCAAAGAAAATTTTATGAATTCAAATGTTCTTAGTCAATTATTAACAGTGTTTACAATTGTTACTATGGGTCCTGCTGTAGTTGCTTATTTAGCTTATAAAAAAGCTTTATAAATTCTTTTCTTTTCAAAGTAAAAAAAAACGAAAAGAAAAAAAAAGAAACTTTTTTTTTTATACTATCGCTAAACAAGTAAAAAAGAAAAAACAAAAACAACGATAAAGAAAAAGAACAAAAAAAAACAA
>Ga0007873_1000290_pt1 | contig 14442 bp, 17 predicted proteins | sample CryBogCBH26May08_FD_71228 | JGI IMG/M metagenome (GOLD analysis project Ga0007873, IMG submission 71228) | Freshwater microbial communities from Crystal Bog, Wisconsin, USA - CBH26May08 | ecosystem: Environmental > Aquatic > Freshwater > Lake | place: Crystal Bog, Wisconsin, USA | collected...
ATGAATATGACAGATAAAATTTTTGATTATTATTCAGACAATCATCATACAATATCGATAAAATACGTAAATAGATTACCAAAAAATTATATTTCAAAAATACAAGTAAATATTCATAATAATGAAAAAAATATGGTTAGAAAGAAACATATATTTTCTACTTCTTATTTGCAAAAAATTTACAAACGATTTAAAAGAAAAAATAAAACATTAGATCTAGATAAAACAAAAAATAAAACAAAAAATAAAACAAAAAATAAAACAAAAAATTTTTTAATAAGAAGTCGCAAATTTACAAGAAAAAACTATTGATATTTTACATTGTATATACTTGGCTTTGTACTAATTGTTTCTTCTCTGCTGCTGCGTTTTCTTTTTCTTTAAAATTATTATAATTTTGTTCCATAGTTTTTGTATTTGTTTTACATCCTTTACTAGATATTTTTAATTTAACAATTGATGTTACTAATAAACCAGTATAAACATACCACATTGCTTCTCCAACGTTATCTCTTGTTACAACTAATTTAAATAAATTATCTCTCATTCCAGATGCAGCTTCTGGGTATACATTATTTACAGGTTTAAATTCATTTTTCATAAGTGGTGTAATTGTACTCCAAAATTGTTCAAAATTACGTGGTGTTACTTGATTAATCATTATACCTGTATTGCCGAAAATCTTTATAATTGCATCAGCAGCGGTTTGCATTTTTTTCTTCATTTCAGAGTTCATTTCAGTATCGCCATCTATTTTTGGTTGTATTTCTTTATCTATTAATAATTGACTCATTATTTCATTCGCTGATTTAGATATCCAAAAATATCCTATTACATCTGAGAATGCACTTTTAAATCCAGGATATATAGATAGTATTATAACTAAAACTCCAAAAATTAATGTCCATGGCCAAAGTGTCATTATACCAGCTAAACCGATATTATCTGAAGTACTTCCTCCACATGTTGAATTAATATAATTGGTATTAATTATAGATTGAGTTCCTATAATCATAAGTATATAAATGGCTAAAGAAACATAATTATTTTTTATATATTTTGTATATTCATTTATATCACTTAATATTTGATAATTTAATTTAGGTTTGATTGCTTTATAATATACAAATGTTATTATTATAAATGCTATAACATTAATATGATTACCAGACATATAAATAATATGTATAAATTAATTTATAATTTTAACAATAATAATTATGGAATATGATATAAAACCAGAACTTACAGAACCTGGTGTAAAGTATTTTTTACACCAAACTTTAAAACAATGTCATATAAATCGTAATAAATTTCATAACACGATATTTAATATAGGATTATTTATAGCATTTATAATTGTTTTAGCAGTAATTTTATTTTATAAATACAAAGGTAAATTAACACCTGTTGAATTGGCAAAAAAAAATAAAATAAAACAACAATATATTTTATCGAAAATAAAAAATTTCCAACAAGCTAAACGCATTGCACATCAAGAATTAATAACTGGATTACCTAATTGGGAGAATGAATATGATATAATACATAATAAACCAACTTATTAAATTATATTAGTTTAAATAGAATAATAAATAATTTATTATATAAATAAAATATAAATGACAACTTTACCTGATATTAAAGAAGCTTTAAATGAATTTTTTAAATTAAAAAGTAAATATGAAACACAAATTATGGTAAATAAAAAAAAAATTATAAATAAAAATTTTTTAAGTAAAAGGGAAAAAAGACTCGAATACAATAAGCTTAAGCCAAAATGTATTAATTGTAAAAGACCAGGTGGCACTAATTTTTCTGTTTTATATGTTGCTGAGACAGATAACGAAGAATCTTATAGAAAATTACAAGCAATTTGCGGAATTATTTCTGAACCTTGTAATTTAAACATTAATATTCAATTAACAAAAGTAGAATTAATGCCTACACTTTTAAAAAGTATAGACAAAGAGATAAAACAATACAAAAATAATATTATTGAAGGTAAAAATAAGTTACTTTTTGGTTTTATAAATACAGAAGAAACGCTTCAAAATTTTGAAAGTATAAAAGAATATATTGGTAATTTAAGTTCTTTGTATGAAGAATATTTTGAAAGTTATAATAAAATAGTTGATAATGATGAAAAACAACAAGAATTAAATGATTCAACTGCTAATTTGTATATAGAAATTCAAAAAATTAAAGATTGTATTGTTAAAATGAATGAAACTAGTAATGTTCAATATGCGATAGATGCAGTAAATATTTATACTATTATGATAATGCCATTATTAAATAAAATTAATCAATTAAGATACAATGAAACTTTTATTTGGCATAATGAATACACGAATACGTGTAATTTAATACAAAATAAATATAGTATTGAAAATTTATCTTTTTCAAGTTCAAATGATAAAGTAATTGCATTTGATGTAGGTTTAGTTGCAACTAAACCAATGCCTAATAAAAAACCTATTGTTATATTATCTTCTTCTAGTGAACCTGAACTTGAACCTGAACTTGAACCTGAACTTGAACCTGAACCTGAACTTGAACCTGAACAGATACCTCAACCCACTTATGGCGAAGGTTTAGATGGTGTTAAATGGAATGTAACAGATTATGAAAATTTATGGTCTAAAATGCAATCTGAACTAAGGATTGCATTAGTGACTGACCATGAATGGATGCAAGAATTTATGGATAATTGTACAAAATCTAGAGCTTCTGGCAAACCATGTGAATTCATAACACCTAAAAATCTAATTATTCCTCCTGAAATTAATCCAGATGGAAGTGTTAACTTTGGGATAAAAATATATAATGACGCTTATAATACTTTAAATGAGGACTTAAAGAAAAAATATTTAACACTTTATACTGAAAAAGATGGAATAAAAAATTATAATTTGTTGAAAAATTCGATGAATGACATTGTAGCTAAAATGGTAAAATTTAATAAAGGATACATATAATTTTATTTTTTCAATATTTTGTTTTTATTTTCATTTTTTTAGAAGAAAATATAAACCAACAAGCAATAAATAATATTAAAAATATTATTTTTTTATAATTACAAAAACAAAAATTATAAAATAATGAATCCCAATTATTCCAAGATTGTCCAACAATATGTGCAAAATATATTCCTCCTTTACATATATTTTCATTACAAACATTACAATCACCAGCGTATTCTTCCCTATTTAAAATATACATATTTTGTATATTATTTGTTTTGTATTTATTTAACATATTTGTTAAAAAATAAGGCCCAGTGCTGTTCATTATATGCATATGTGGGCCTAAATAATAATAACTATTTACATATTTTGATAAATTATCAATACAAAATTTAAAAAATGTGTGTTTTGGTATGCACATATAAAAAGCATTTGTAAAACAAGCTGTATTTGATGATTATGTAAATACTATATCATAATGTAATAATTCTGACAAATTTTTCTTACATATTGTATCCATATCTAAATAAACTCCGCCATATTTATATAAAACTAAATAACGAAACGCATCACAACGTTGGATATTATGTTTATATGATTTATATGTATGTAAAAATTCGGGATAATATTTTTGAACAAATTCTTCCATCATTTGATCAGTCCATAATATATACTTAAAATCATTATTTACTTCTTTACATGAATTTACTGCATCTTTCCAATTATCTGGAATTACATTATTTTTCCACGTTTGATGTATAATTTTAGGTATCATAATATATATATAAATATTTTATAAAATATAATTATTATATATTATAATGCAATATATTTCAATACCCGTATTTTTAGTAAGTTTTGCTATTGGAATATTCTTTGTTTATATTTTAGGTCCAGAAATTAAAACAATTTATGTATATCCTACTCCAGAAAATGTTGATAAAATTTTATTTAAAGATAAAGCAGATAATTGTTTTAAATTTATAGAAGAAGAAGTAGAATGTCCTAGAGATAAAAATTTAATATCATCAATTCCTGTTCAGGGCTAAATAATATTTTTATTATAAAAAGAAAACTCTTCTTATAATATAATGGCAATTCATTTTGGTAAATTTGTTCATACTAAAACCGGTAAAATTATAATGTCTATGTTGTTAGGTTTTGGTTTGGCCTCTCTTTTTAGAAAAATGTGTAAAGGTAAAAATTGTAATGTTTATCATGCTCCGCCTTTAGATACTTTTAAAGATAAAATATACAAAAATGAAACAGGTAAATGTGTGAAATATACACCTGTAGCCAGTAAATGTAATTCTAGTGCAAAAATTATAGATTTTGAATAGATTTTGAATAGATTTGCGTAATTAATATAATAATTATATTTATGCTTTATAATAATTATGAGTGAATCAACCAGCATTTTAGATTTACCTACTGATCCTCTTGGTGGTGGAAACATAAGTAATGGTATAACTTTATCAGCATCTGAACACCAATCTCCACCTGGTTTATCTTTAGATCAAACAACAATTAACCAAATTGTAAGTGGAATTCAACAAGCTAGTATAAATGGTTCTACAAAATTACCATCTAGAGATATACCAATGACAACTACTGCTTTCAGTAATGATCCATATGTTAGACCCAATTATGTACCGCCACCTCCTACAACTAATAGAGATTATATTCAAAATCATGAAGATACAAATGATATGGTAAATAAATATAATAAAAATGTAGAATATAGCAAATCCTTGGATAATATGTATAATGAAATACAAACACCTTTATTAATTACAATTCTGTATTTTTTATTTCAATTACCTTTTTTCCGTAACTTGTTATTCAAATTTTTACCTTTCTTATTTTTAACAGATGGCAACTATAATATGAATGGATACTTATTTACAAGTGCATTTTTTGGTTTATTGTTTTATATTTTTAATAAATTATCTAATTTTTTTAATGTTTTTTAGATAAAATATATAAACAGAATGCAATAAAATATATAGATGACAGACTTTATTAGAATAATACATACGAATTATTATGATATAATTAAAATGAGTGTGTTTAATTTTTTGAAAACTGGGAATCCTGTATATGATACAATAATTTCCACTTTTGTAATTAGTATTTTTGGGTTTTTAATTAATTATATTTATGATTTCGGGTTAAAATATTCAACATTTATTACATTACATGATATAAAAGATTTATTTTTTAAAAAAAATATGATTATTATTGAAGGAAGAAGAAATTATGTGTCATCTCAATATTTTTCTAACTTTAATGTCTCTTCTGTCTATAGTGATCGGTTTAAAGCATTTTGTAATTATATTATATTTAATATAAATAATAATCAAGATATTTGTGTAATAAAAGAAACACATAGTAATTATCAATCATCTGAAGATGGTGATAATAAAAAAAAAATAATTAATATTTTTATGGTACATCAAAAAAATTATTTTAAAATAGATAATAATATTTTTATAAAATCTATTAATGAGACAGAATTAGACACTCATGAAAAAGATAAAGAAAAATCAAAAGTAGAAAAAATTACTTTACAAATTTATTCTTATGATTATTCGATAAGTTATTTGAAAAATTATATAGATAATATTACTGAAAAATATTTAGCATCAATTAAAAATAGTCGAACAAATAAACAATTTATATATTTTTTAGAAAAAAAAGAAAATATTAAAAAAAGTATAGAAGAATTTAAAAATACTGATTATTGGAGAGAAGATCTATTTGAAACTTCAAGATCATTTCATAATATTTTTTTTGATGGAAAAGAGGAAGTAATAAATAAAATTGATTTTTTTCTGAAAAATCGACAATGGTATTATAGTAAAGGGATACCTTACACTCTAGGAATTGGTCTTCATGGTCCTCCAGGCACAGGAAAAACTTCTTTTATTAAAGCACTTGCTAATTATACAGGACGTCATATAATCGTTATATCATTTAAAACAATAAAATCTAAATCAGATCTTGAAAAAATATTTTTTGAAAACACATATAATGAAAATAATGAGAGAGATAGTATTACATTCGATAAAAAAATTATTGTTTTTGAAGATATAGATTGTATAGGAGATATTGTATTAGATCGCAATAAAAAAAAAAAATCATTTAAAAAATGATAAGTTAAATGTTAGTAATTTTATGAAAACTATTTGTGACATTAATAATCAAGGTGATAATATTTCAAACGATCAATCTATTACATTAGATGATATATTAAATTTATGGGATGGAATAAGAGAAACACCTGGTAGAATTTTAATTATTTCTTCAAATTATTATAGTAAATTAGATGTAGCACTTATAAGACCAGGAAGAATTGATATTAGTCATGAACTAACTAATGCTAGTCATAATACAATTTCAGAAATTTTCTTTCATTTATTTGAAAAAAAAATTGATAAAAAAAAATTAATTAAGGTAAAAGAATATTTTTATTCACCTGCAGAATTAATTAATATGTATGTTAAATATAAAAAAGAATCCAAATTTATAGAAAGACTATTACAAAATAAAAAAATATAAATTTACGTATTAAATATTAAATTATTTAAATATCAATTATTATAATGGATGAAACATTTTATAAATTAATTGATAAATTAATAGATGATTTACCAAATGAATACAAAAATCCTAATGATCCTATTGTTATTGATTTAATATTAGATAGTGGTGTTTTTAATGGTGCTTATATTATAGGAGTTCTATATTTTTTAAAAGAAATGGAAAATCGTAATTATCTTAAAATCGAAAGAATTTCTGGATGTAGTATAGGATCTTTATGTGGATTTTTATATTTAACCGATAATTTAGATGTTTTTTATAATTGTTATAATAAATTTGTTAAATATTTTAAAAAAAAATACAATTTAAAAATCATAACAAAATTAAAAAAAATTTTGTTTAAACATGTTAATAGTAACTCATGTGATATAATAAATAATAGATTATTTATTAAATATAATAATATTGGAATAAGTAAAAATAATTCAATAGTAAAATCTATTTATAAAAATAATGATGAAATATACGAATCAATTATAGCTTCATGTTTTTTTCCATTATTAATTGATGGAAATTTATCAAAAAATAATAATATTGATGGCATAAATCCTTTTATTTTTGAAAAAAATGATTATAAAAAAATTCTATTTTTAGATCTTATAGGAATCGATAAATTTATTTATACTTTAAATATTAAAAATGAAAAATCATGTTTTTATCGTATTGTTTACGGATTAATCGATATTCAAAGATTTTTTACAAAAAAATCATCAACATTTATGTGTAGTTATGTAAATGATTGGAATTTTTTAAATAATTTATATTTTAATGTAAGAATCATCTTTGAAAAACTTATATGTTTTATTGTTCATTATATTTTATTTATAAAAAAATATATACTTTATATTTGTCCAAATATTAATTATCATTTAATAAAAAAATTTACTTACCGATTTTTAAAAAATGCATTAGATAAATGTTTTTAACTAATTAGTTTAAATTTTATACTATTTATATTTATTTTATTTATATGGATTCTATAGATATTTCCGATTTTGCATTTTCTTTAGGTAATGTTTCTCGAAAAGTCGCCTCTTCTACAAGTGAAAATATTACAGATTCTATTTCTACTGCTATAAGTGGTCTTATTTCTGAACCTATAAAAGAGCAAATTACAAATATTATTCCAGAATCAATTAAAGATAGTGATAATTATATGTTATATATAATAATTTTGATAGGAATTATTGTTATGTTAGGTTTTTTTGCATACAATTACTTTAATAAAAAAAATAAAAAAGTAACATTTCAACAAAATCAAGAACAAAATCAACAACAAAATCAAGAACCAAATCAACAACAAAATCAACAACAAAATAATGTCTTTAATTAAACTTATTTAGTTTAACCATAGAGATTTAAAAAATTTTTTTGTTTGGTTTTCTTTTGTTTTTTGGTTTTATTGTTTTTTGGTTTTTTGTTTTTTTTATTTATTTTTGTACCATCTGATTTTTTTTCTTTAGAATCATCTGGTTTATAATTCAAAAACCATTCTTGAAATTCTTTTTTATCTCCTTTTTCTTTCAATTCTTTATATTTTTCTGCTTTATGTGCACGTATTTCTTCTAATGATTCTTGATGTCCATAACATGTTATACTAAATCTTCTCAATAATCCCTTTTGTTGTAATCTATTTTTTTGTTGAACATCATACAAGAATTTAGATATACAAAGAATTCTTTCTAAAAATTGATTATAATATGGTTTATCTGCATACAAAAAAGCTAAATAAAAACTCAACATTGTATCAATTGTAGCTATCTTTATTTTCTGTCTTTTTATATTTATTACATTATAACTATGACATGCAATTGGTTTATAAATAAAAGCTATTGTATCTTTTCCTATTTTAATTTCGTAATGTAGTGGAACAATTTCACCGATGGGTTCTCTTTTGATTATTTTAGTATTCTCTACTCCTATATCTTTTAATCTCTCTTTTATAATTTCTGCAGTTGTTTCAGGATCATTAGATAATACATCAAAATCTGCTATTTTTTGTAATTTGAATTTTAATCTCTTAGGCATATAATAAGAATAAAGTGATATTGCATATCCTCCAAAAAATACTACTCCTTGATTTATAAATGTATTTTTAACAATTTCATAAATTTCATTTTCTTTTTCTTTATTTTCCATTTCTCTCTGAAAATTAACTTTATTACAATCAATGGATGTTAATGGATAATTTTTATTTAATAATGTAAGACGTTTCATTACTTTTTCCCAACGACTAATATCTCCTGCAGGTCTAGATAACTCTAAAAACATACTCATTCTTAAAAAATTAGGTGGTGCATATAATATACCATTCACTCTAATTGCATCTTTCTTCATTGAATTAAATATTGGTTTTGGAATATCTGTAATATCTGCAACAGGTATATAATTGACAAATACTTTATATGTTCCTTTATGAACACCAGATTTTGCTTCTACATCTGTAAAACCAATTTTATAATAAATATTTGCTAATTCTTTTGCATCTTCTAACGCATTTGTTGTAAAAAAATCATAATCTGGTATTTCTGCTTCTTTATTGTAAAATTGATCATCTTCTGGTAGTATATTATTAATTGCTGTACCTCCATAACAAATCAAATTTTTACGTTGTATAAAATCTTCAACAATTTTAATTATATTTTTTATATCACCTGAATTAATGACTCTTTTACCTATTTTTTCTTCTGCTTTATCTACTGCCATACGTAATATTGTCAATTCACAATCTTCAAATTTTAATCCCTTACATACGTTTTTATTTTTCATATATAATAATTAAATATAAAAAAATTGATTTAAATTTTATATTTAATAAAGTTTTATTAATTTATTATTATGAACGTTTTACAAGAAGCAAACAATATTTTAGATGATGACATTTTATTGGAATTGAATAAAATTAATAATATGAGTGTAAAACGAAGGATTAGTCACGAGTTAGTAAATTTAAAAAAAAATAAAGCATATATTCATGTTGAATATGTAGAATGTAAAAATATATATAAAAATTCGAATAGTAATATTAGTAATAATATTAATTTTCATTTTATTATTACTATAATGCTTGAAAGTGATACGAATATTTATAAGTTTGAAATTCCTTCTGATTACCCATTTAGAGGACCAAAAAAAATTACAATAAATTATAAACCATATATAAATTATTTAAAAATACAATCAAATAAAACAATGAAAGAATTACAATTATACAAAGGCATTGGTTGTTTATGCTGTAATAGTATTAGTTATGCTAGTAAATGGAATCTTTCAACAAATATTGTTTCTTGCATAGATGAATTTAAATTATTTATGCAATATAGGCGTGATATTGTAAATAAAATAATTGTTGAAAAAATAAAAAATAAATATTTATTAAATGATATTAATTTATTAGAATGGTTGTTATAGATATTTTATATATTATAATCATAATAACGTGTATTGATTGTGCGCGTTTCATAAGATAATTTTGGATCTTGAGGTATAGGATCAGGTATTTCAATAGGTTTATATCTTAGTGCTTCAGGTTTTAAAACAAAAGCACTTCCATTTCTATCGAAAAAAGCAGCATTTTCCATTAAATAATTATCTACATATTGATAACGACATGCTACCATTTGACACCCGTAATTTCTACATAACATCCCTGCTGGATTATCTGGTTGTGTTGTTTTATCTGGAAAAACTATAGTCATTCTTGATTTATTGTATTCAGTAAGTTCAACTACATCTGGATTATTATATATGTCAGAATAATAATATTCTCTCATAAATGCAGAATTACTAGTTAGATTTACATATTCTAAAAATGCTGTATTTTCTAAAAATGCTGGATTTGTTTTATCAACAATTAAAATAATTTTGTTTTGAAAACTCAATAACGGATCTTCTCCTATATTCCTTCCTGTATTTTCATAACTATAATTATATCCAAGCATTATATCATCATAGTTACTAAATATTGTTGCTAAATTTGTATACATTTCTTGGTTTGTACTTTTTATTCTTAAATGAATAATAATTGGATCTGTTGGGTTTGGAGATGTACCATTTGCAAAAGCATATGATTTTATTATTTCCATAACACTATTTGATCCTCCAAATGGTACAGAATTATATGTTTCTTTAACATGATAATTATCACCAGTACTCGTAGCTACGACAGGTTGATTGTCTATAGAATAAACTTCAAAATCTAAACATCTTACACCTTGTTTAATAATGCCCTTTAAGTTGCAAATGTCTACATAATCATTTTTGTATTGTCCTCCTGAACATGCATTGTATGCTGTTTTTATATAATAATCAAAAAGATTACCAGAAAAATCTGAATTATTTTTTGATATTGGAACTATATATCCATCTATATCTGGGTATATATCGTTCATAAAGTTACATTCTTTATCCTTTAGTTTAGCAACACGTAGTAAATAAATTAAGTAAACGATAACTACTACACTTATTATTGCGAACATTAAATATGCTTGAAATTCATCATCTAAATTAGCAATAATTTGTTGAATTTTTTTAAATGGATTTTCAGTAGTTTCTGTCATTATCTATATATTATATTGTTTTAAAAAAATATAAATAACTTTATTTAAATTAACAACTACCAAAAATTATATTTATGATTAAATTAAGAATTTAAAAATTAATATATTATAATTATAAATGCCAGGAGGACTTCTTAATCTAGTTGCGATTGGTCAACAAAATATTATATTAAATTCTAACCCTCAAAAGACTTTCTGGAAAACAACATATAAAAAATATACAAATTGGGGAAAACAAAATTTTCGTGTTGATGTAGAAGGAACACCAATACTTAATTTGACAACAGAATCTACGTTTACTTTCAAAATGCCGAGATATGCTGATTTACTTATGGATTGTTATATTTGTATTAATTTACCTAGTATTTGGAGTCCAATTATGCCTCCCCAAGAAGTAATAAATCCTGATGGATCTGTAACTTATACTGATTGGTCTCCATATGAATTTAAATGGATTGAAAATCTTGGCGCTCAAATTATTAGTAAAATTTCTATAAATTGTGGTAACCAAATATTACAACAATATTCTGGACAATATATTTTATCATCTGCACAAAGGGATTTTAATAATACTAAATTGGAATTATTTAACAAAATGATTGGGCAAACTACTGAACTGAATGATCCTGCAAATTATAATGATCGTATAAATAAATATCCTAATGCTTTTTATACAACAAGTCCTGCAGGAGCACAACCTTCTATAAATGGTCAAACATTATATATTCCATTAGGAGCTTGGTTTAATTTAAGTACATACCAAGCTTTCCCATTAGTAGCACTACAATATAATGAGTTACATATTAATGTTTCTTTTAGACCTATTAATGAATGGTTTACTATTCGTGATGTAATGGATTATGCAAATAATTATCCTGTAGTTGCACCTAATTTTAATCAATTTTATATGCAAATGTATCGTTTTTTACAAACACCACCTGATGAAACATTAGGTCCGACATCTTATACAGATACTAGATCTATATGGAATGCTGATATCAATTTAAATTGTACATATTGTTTTCTCTCTAATGATGAAGCAGAAGTCTTTGCAAAAAATGAACAAAAATATATAATTAAGCAAATATATGAAAAACCTTTTTATAATGTTACTGGACAAAATACGATAGATTTGGATTCAATGGGGATGGTAATTAGTTGGATGTTTTATTTTCAACGTAGTGATGTTAATTTGCGTAATCAATGGTCTAATTATACCAATTGGGCTTTTAAATATATTCCACAAGGTATTGAATTAGCTCCTGCAAGTGGTGACTATTCTAATCCAGATACAAATTATGGTGTTCCTATAACAATTGGTCCTGGAACAAATCCTGATGGAACACCTAGTGGTCTTTATATTACTGGTGTATATAATCCACAGAATATTCAATACATTTTGGTAGCACTTGGTATATTAATGGATGGTCAATATAGAGAGAATGTATTAAGTGAAGGTGTATATAATTTTGTTGAAAAATATGTTAGAACTGCTGGTAATGCACCATCAGGATTGTATTGTTATAATTTTTGTTTAAATACCGACCCATTAGTATCTCAGCCTTCTGGTGCGATGAACATGAGTAGATTTACAAATATTCAATTTGAGATGACAACGATAAGTCCTCCAATAGACCCATATGCGCAAGTGTTGACAATTTGTGATCCTGCAACAGGAAATATAGTTGGTATAAATAAGCCAACATGGCGTATTTATAGTTATAATTTTAATATGTATTTGATAGAAGAGAGAGTAAATATGGTGATATTTGTTGGTGGTAATGCGGGATTATTGTATGCTATTTAATAATATTATTGTATGCTATTTAATAATATTATTGTTTTCTAGTATTTTATATAATAAAATAGGTAAAGAAAATAACCAATATTTATAGCAATTTTCAATTATGGTATTATTATATGGATAAAATATTGAAAAAATAGATATTTCAATAAAATATCCCTCTTCTGGATTTATACTTTTTGATAATTTAGATAAAAAAATATCATATTTTTCTTTTGGATGTTGTAATATATCATTTTTATTTATTGAAAAAATGCCAAATTGTGTTACATAATTTAAGCTTTCTTTAAAATTATTATTATACCATTTTCCAAAAGGTCTTATATCAGCATTAACTACTTTTTTATTACATTTATCTGTTTGATTAAATTTACTAGAATTTATATAATCTTCATGTTTATAATTATAAAGAAAATTATTTGCATATGGCAAAAAAGGTACACATAAAACAGATTGATTATATTTTATAACATTATTTATTAAATGTTTTGCTATTATTTTTTTATAATATAGTTCTAATGAGCCTGGTAAAAAAATATTTATATCAGCAAGATTATTATAATTATTTACAATATGATAAAGATGTGTATGAAAATCTCTACCAATATTTTCTAATTTTATTATTTCTAAAACATTTTTTTTTTCAAAATTTTCATTATCTCCTTTATTATAAACAATGTATTTAAATTGATTAAATGGTTCTTCTAATGTCCATTTTAAATATTCATTGTATCTTGCAACAACAATATTAATTTTTTGGGGTTTTTCTTGTTTTTTATTTAAAATTTCATTGCTATTTTCTAAAATAAATGTTATATTTATTAATTGTAAAAAAATTAAAATAATTATTATAAATAATATAATATTTTTCATTATTTATGTAATAAAATACATAATTTATATTATTAAATTTAACGTTCTATTATATTATTTAAAAAAGTACTTAAAGCCGTTTACTACATCATGAAATATTTTTGTCGTTTTTTTTCAAAAAATGACAAAAAAAAGGTACTACATATGTAAATCCCATCCATGAATTTTTTGGGGAAAGTTTTTTTTACTTTTCAAAAATGGACAAAAAAAATGTCCAAAAATGAAAAGTAAAAAAAACTTTCCCAAAATTAAAATATTTGTGACCATGAAAAAATTTATGGTGCGGTTGCAAAAAAAATAATTTTTAATTTGTTACCATACTTTTTTTTATTTAAAAAAATAAGAATTTAAGAGTTTTTTATCATTGCTAATTATATCAATGTTTAGCAATGAAAAAAACTCAAAAAAACTCCTCAATTATTTTTGCGAAAAGTGTGACTTTAATACGTCTAATAAAAATGATTTTAATAGACATTTGAAGACCAAGAAACATTTTGTCAATGATTCGCAATTATTTTCAATAAAAAATACTCAAAAAAACTCATATGTTTGTAAATGTGGTAAAGTTTATAAAGATTATTCAGGATTATGGAGACATAATAAGAAGTGTAATTTAAAAATAAAAAATATAATT
>Ga0007873_1000291_pt1 | contig 14238 bp, 13 predicted proteins | sample CryBogCBH26May08_FD_71228 | JGI IMG/M metagenome (GOLD analysis project Ga0007873, IMG submission 71228) | Freshwater microbial communities from Crystal Bog, Wisconsin, USA - CBH26May08 | ecosystem: Environmental > Aquatic > Freshwater > Lake | place: Crystal Bog, Wisconsin, USA | collected...
AGTTTGATTGATTCGGGGACCCCTGTTGGAATTGCATTTAAAGGAACAGCGCCCGATCTTGGCGCTTTTGAGTATGCTACAGAAACTACTTCTCAACAATCTGTAATTCTTAATGGATCGGTAAACATTAAAAAAGTATTGCTTTCCTGGACAGTAATTAATGAACTGAACAATACAGGATGGGTTTTACAAAGAGCTACTCAATATAGCGCTACTGCAATATCAGATTGGCAGGAAATAGCCACCGTAGTTAGTAAGGGTGCTGGATTAGATGCATTTCATGCTTACGATACTACCGATAATTTATTGCTTTATGGTGCCTTTGTATATAGACTAAAGCAGACAGATAAGAGCAACAATGTAAGATATAGCAATTCGATAGTGATCAATTCAGTAAATACTGCTATTTCTTTTTCTACAACAGCAGCTGTTTATCCCAATCCATTTAACGATGTATTTAATGTGAATTTTGCAATACCTTATCCTGCGGTTATTCAAATTACCTTACTAAATAGTAAGGGTCAATTAATAACAAACCTTATTAATCACTATTACAGTGCTCAAGGAAGCTATTGTGTTCCTTATAATGGTAGTAAACTTTCAGCAGGTGTTTATTACTTGAAGTTTTTATCAGATGATGGTACTAAGGTTACATTGCCAATAGAAAAACTTTAAAGTATATCCTTGGTCGAAACTATTGTATCTGTAAATTATAAATGCAGCTTAAACCGAAAGAATTATTATATTAAATAGTTGGTTAATAAGCATTTTATCCCCTTTTTAATCTTCTGTTTGTATATATAAGAAACATTTCGGTTATTTGCACTACGATGCTTAGTCAAACTAACTTAAGATTGTTAAGTAAGAAAATTATTCTTTTACTTTTCATACTACTTTTCAGCTGTGCTAAATCAAATGCTCAGGTTCATGCTTTTATTAAGAAGTATAAACCACTAGCAGAAAAACTTTCCGTTGAGTTTGATATTCCTGTTTCTATTATTCTTGGAGTTTCCATCATTGAATCTGGTTCTGGTAAAAGTAAAAACTGTAGACTATTAAACAACTATTTTGGTATTGTAGGTAAGAATAGTCTTCGTAAAAAGAATAGTACTTACCACTCTATGTTTAAACAATACCCTGATGCAGAATCCTCATTCAGGGACTTTTGCCATAAAATGTCGAAGAAAAAATTTTATCATTCCTTAAAAGGAAATAATGATTATCATGACTGGGTAAAAGCAATGAGTAAGTCGGGATATTCCCAATATCCAGCTTTATGGAAAAAAAATGTACTCTCTGTTATAAAACAATATAAATTAGCCCCGGTTTCTAATAAAGAAGATGAACAACAACCAACAGAACAGCCAACAGAACTTCCAGTTAAAGATACTACTTTGGACACTATCCCTTAGTGCATTGTTGTTTGCATCCTCTTGGTACACATCAGTTTTTAACAGTCAAATTAAAGCACTTGAGAATATAAATTTATTTAGTGATATCGTTTATAAAAAGGATACACTGGTTAAAAAGATTAAAGTATTACCCGTTGTTGTTTCTCAACCCAATAATACTAAAGTTTTTAATTTATTTCAAGCAGCTAATAAGTTTACCGAGTTCTATGCTGATTCCAATAAAGTTGTTATAGAACGTTTTATGACGAAACTAAAGGAACTTAAACTTGGAAAGAAACGAAAGGTTAGAATTGCTTTTATTGGCGATAGTATGATAGAAGGTGATATGATATCTCAAACATTAAGACAATTATTACAGCAACAATTTGGTGGCGATGGAGTAGGTTTTGTTCCAATAATGTCCAACGTTGCTGGTATGCGTACATCAGCTACACTAAAGTTTGCTAACTGGAATCAGGAAGATTTTAAAACAAAGAAAAATAGGTACCCCTTAAACATTTCAGGATACACTTTTACTGCCAAAGGAAATGCCTGGTGCGAACTACAAGATCATTGTATAAACAATAAAGATGTTAGACTTAACAAGTACTTACTTACCGGAAAAGGGGCTTTTTGCAATGTTACTTTAGAAGGTGGTAAAATGGTCAATATCAATGCGAGCCAATCATTCAATAAAATACTATTGGATAGCAGCAAAAGTGTTGGTATTAAGTGTTTTATGTCCAATCCATCCTTGCCTGTATATGGTATTTCCTGCGAATCGGACAATGGTATTATTATTGATAATTATTCTTTTCGAGGGTCTGGTGGCCTAGAACTTGGAAAGCTTAATACGGATCTATTACAGAATATACAACAGGAACATCCCTACGACTTAATCATTCTGCAGTATGGGGTTAATCTTTTGAATAATGCAAATGAAGATAATTTTATATGGTACTATAAACCTATGATGCGATCGATAGAGCAAGTAAAGAATAGTTTTCAGGGAGCCGATATATTAATGCTTAGTTCTGCAGATAAAGCTTTTCGTTACAAAGGAAAATATGAAACAGCAAAAGGAATGTTTGGACTTATAAGTATGCAGCAAAAGATAGCCTACGAAACAGGTATAGCATTTTATAATTTGTACGAAAGTATGGGAGGAGAGGGGAGTATGACTCGTTGGGTTCAATCCAATCCACCACTGGCATATAAAGATTATACCCATCCAAATAGTCTTGGCGATGAAATAATAGGTAAAGGATTGTTCGAGGCTTTTATGTTTGAATTTCAAAAAGTAACTTCCATTAAAACAAAGTAACCCCTATGAAATTCCCTCTCTTCGATAGCAAGGCATTATTACATCAGTTTTTATTTGATGAAAAGAATCCATTATTATTCAATAGTGGATTCTTTATTTATTTCTTTTTACTATTTATTACAGGCTATTATTTACTTAGAAATAAACCATCAGCCCGTACAATATTGTTTTGTATAGCCTCCTTATTTTTCTTTTATAAAGCAAGTGGTTGGTTTGTAATAATGGTAGTAATAGCTGCCATTGCCGATTTTGTATTATCCAATCTTATTTATGTTCAAACAGATATAAGGGCAAAAAGATTATTACTCATTTTTAGTATTATCCTTAATCTCGGTATTCTATTTTATTTCAAATACACTAATTTTTTCATTAGTATAATAAATACAAATTTATCAGCACATATCAATCCATTAAATATATTATTGCCTGTAGGTATATCCTTTTATACTTTCGAGAATATTAGTTATACAGTAGACGTTTATAATGGTAAGTTTAAACCGGTAACTAAATTTAGCGAGTATCTGTTATTCTTATCCTTCTTTCCCAAACTGGTAATGGGCCCAATCGTAAGAGCTGCCGATTTTATACCACAAATAAATAAACGATACAGGGTATCCAAGGAAGATTTTTACGAAGGGTTTTACCTTATTTTATCTGGATTATTCAAAAAGCTAATTATAGCAGATTTTATATCAATCAACTTTGTTGATTATATTTTCGATGCTCCAGAAAAATATACTGGTCTGGAATGTTTGATGGCAGTATATGGTTATGCCATAGTTATTTTCTGCGACTTTAGTGGTTATAGCAGCGTGGCTATTGGTATAGCACGATGGCTAGGTTTTCATATTCCTGCCAATTTTTTATTGCCTTATAAAAGTAGTAATCTGAGCGAATTCTGGAAACGATGGCATATTTCTTTGTCCTCTTGGCTTCGCGATTATGTATACATACCTTTGGGGGGCAATAGAAAAGGGAAAATAAGAACCTTTGTAAATCTGTTTATTACAATGCTTTTAGGTGGACTATGGCATGGTGCCAACTGGACTTTTCTTATATGGGGTGCTATACATGGTCTGGGTTTATCCATCTATAAACTTTGGGAAGAGAAATCATCAATAGTATTAAGTAAAATTAATAAGTCATTGATTTACAAACTAATCGGCATATTTATTACATTTCATTTTGTATGTTTAGGTTGGGTATTCTTTAAATCGGATAATTTTACAAAAGCCTTAAGTTTACTTAGACAAGTTAAATATCATTTTGGTGCTGATAAATTTCAGCTTTTTATAAATCATTATCATTCTGTACTAATTATGATGGGAATTGGATATTTATTGCATTGCTTCCCTCAGAAGGTATATCAACCTGTGCTGATACAATTACAGCGGTTTAGTTTACTAGGACTACTCCTTTTATTTTTTGCATTCTTGCTGCTATATGGTTATCTAAAATCAGCTACCCCAGTAATGCCTATCTATCTACAGTTTTAGATTAATGCTAAAAGCTTAGAAATAATGATTTACGGAAAACATATTACTAATAACAATTCCATAAATGCTATATAACTTTCCGTCAATGATGCTTTAATATCGGTTATTAATAATAATATTAAAAATAGAAATGATCGACGTATGGTAAATGTTGACATATATTCCGTCAACGTTATTTTAATAAAAGATAATATTGACGGAATATTCTGCATTAGTAACTTAATATTCTGCAAACCCAATTTTATTATACTCTTTACTGTCCCCAGCGAAAACTTTTATGTTCTATGCCTGCAAGATCTAATAATCTATCGGTTACGGTAGCTGCTAGTTCTTCAATAGTTAGTGGGCGGCTGTAAAAAGATGGGGTAGCAGGAGCAATAATACCACCGGCAAGGGTTATGGTTTCCATATTGCGAATATGAATAAGATTGTAAGGCGTTTCTCTTACCATCAATATCAATTTTTTTCTTTCTTTCAGCATCACATCGGCAGCACGGGTAATGAGGCTATCACTAATTCCCCCTGCTATTCTACCAAGAGTGCCCATACTGCAAGGTGCAATTATCATTGTATGATAGGCAGATGATCCTGATGCAAATGGCGCCATAAAATTGGTAGTAGAAAATTGTTTTATAGGATAATCTTCATAGCATTTATTTCCTAACTCATGTTGCCAAACATCCTTTGCATTCTTGCTCATAACCAAAGCAATGTCGGAAGATTGATTTTGTAAATTAATTAGTTTATCTAACAGTACTTTAGCGTAAACAGACCCACTGGCACCAGTTATAGCAACAACAATATTATTCATGTTTACTTCAACGTGTTTTTGAAGAAATTGTTCATATCAGGAATGTCTTCTACTTTTAATTTCCCACCTAATAATAAACGTATTTGTCTTCTTTTAAGTGCACCCTCATATAAGGCAATTTCCTCATCTGTTTCGGGTATTAAAGGTGGTACAGGTCTTGGCCTTCTATTAGGATCTAACGCTACAAATGTAAAATATGCTTCATTGCTTTCATATTTATACTGTTGCAGCAAATCTTCTCCCCATACCTTTATATATATTTCCATAGAGCTATTAAAAGCCCGGGAAACCTGTGCATGAATATGAACAATATTGCTAAGTTTAATAGGATTGTGAAAGCTAAGATTATCTACACCAGCGGTCATACACGCTGTATTGCAATGTTTACCAGCAGCGATAGCCGCAGCAACGTCCATCCAGAACATTAATCGTCCTCCCATCAGATTGCCATAACCATTGGTATCATTGGGGAAAACCAATTCACTCATGATGGTAAAGCTTTCACTTGCCTTCTTTCCTTTCAATTCCATATTGGTTGATTTATTATGCTGCAAAATAAGATTATTTTATTAATTCTATGGCTTTCAAGACAGTTTCATCGTCTTGATTAATGATTTGAATAGAGGCAGACTTATTCAATAAAATATGTGCAATAAATGACTCTATATTTATGCGTATTCTTTCTTTATCCTTTTCAGTAGCGCCTGCTACATCTATATTATGCAAACGAGCAAATATTTGTAAATCATTCCACCATGTTTTATTGCTGCAGAATATCTGCTGAATTGTTTTATAATCTTTAATTGCCGAAAAGGAATTACTATTAGATATATACCAACGATAAGCAAAAATATTCAGCATATCATTCGCTACTAATTTGGCATAAATGGTATGCATAATAGTCGTATCGAAGGGAACATTATAGTCAGGGGTAATGCCTCCTCCACCATACACTATGTGCCCCTTTGGCGTTTTGTATGTTTTTGCTGTAAGTTTAAAACTGTCGTAGTTATCCTGCTGAGATTGATGATGATAACGGTTGAATATTTCCTCTTTATATTGTTCTTTATCTTTATGATAAGGTTTTTGAATATTGCGCCCTAGAGGAGTGTAATATTTAGCAGTGGTAAGTCTTACAGCACTTCCATCGCTTAGCATAAACTGTTGTTGTACTAGTCCTTTCCCAAATGATCTTCTACCAACTATAGTTGCTCTATCCCAATCCTGTAATGCTCCGGTAAGAACTTCGCTTGCTGAGGCAGAAGTTTCATCCACTAGCACTATTAGTTTACCTTCTTCAAACATGCCATCTTTTCTGCAGGTATAATTGATGCGTTTTGAATGAACCCCTTCGGTATAAACTATTATTTTTTCTCCTGTTAAAAACTCGTCTGCAATTTGAGCAGCTGCATCCATTAATCCTCCACCATTGCCCCTTAAATCTACTATTAGTTTTGAGATATGTTGTTTATTTAAAGTATCCAGACTCTTCATGAATTCAAGGTGTGTTTGTTCTGTAAATTTATTGACGTGGATATAACCAGTAACAGAATCTACTAGATAAGTGGCATCAACCGAAGGAACATTTATTACCGATCGTTGAATATTGAAATCCTTTTGTTTGCCATTTCGAAAAACAGTCATTTTTAAGTTGGAACCATTAAGTCCTCTTAAGTATTTTCTAATCTGTTCAGGCTTTATATGTGCACCGGAAAGCTTGATAGAATCATTTGCTTTTACACAAATATCACCTGTCAATAATCCAGCTTTTTTTGCAGGACCTTCAGGTAAAATCGATATTACATTCAAGCTATCATTAATCAATTGATATTCTATACCTATTCCTTGAAAATTACCCATTATTTCATCATTCACTTCTGCTATTTCATCAGCAGGAATATAGCTGCTATGTGGATCGAGAGAAGCGAGTAAATCGTTGATAACATTAGTACTAATACTATCTATTGCTACATCATCAACATATTTGGATTGAATCAATTTCAATACTTCAGCAACAGAAGAAGAAGAAGGTTTTGAAAAGATAGAACCATAACCCGTATTATCCCTTAATTCGTATCCAATAAATATCCCTAAAACCATCACTAACGAAAAGAATATGGGCAACCATGGAGTACGTTTATTATGTTCTGCCATTTTATAATTATGAATTAAAAATTAAGAATTGAAATACAAATATTTAAATAAACATGAAACAATACTTTATTGTATTTGTATTCTTTTTTACAAATGAGCTAATCAATAGATTAGCTCATTAATTTAGTTATTTATGAATTTCGCTACTAAAATGAAATTTAATATCTGGATTGTTGGTAATCTCTGTGTTTAAGTACCACTCGCTCTGAGCAAGGTAAACAGGATGATTATCTTTATCCATTGCAGCATTTTGTTGCTTGAATCGTAAGAAGTCGTCCAGTTTTTTCTGATCGGTAGAAGTAAGCCAGCAAGCCTTGTAAAACGGTAAAGTTCTAAATTCGCAGGAAGCACCATATTCATGTAATAATCTGTACTGAATTACCTCAAATTGAAGATCTCCAACACAACCAATAATCTTTTTATTACCACCATGCTGTGTAAATAACTGGGCTACGCCTTCATCCGTTAATTGCTGTACACCTTTCTCCATCTGTTTAGTTTTCATAGGATCCTTATTTACCAGTTCCTTGAAAATCTCCGGAGAGAAAGTAGGAATACCTACAAAGTAGAAGTTTTCTCCTTCGGTAAGGGTATCTCCAATTTTAAAGTTGCCTGTATCAAACAAACCAATTACATCTCCAGGAAATGCTTCATCAATTACATCTTTGCTACGAGCTAGAAATGAGTATGGATTGCTAAATCGAACATCTTTGTTCAGTCGTACATGGTGATAATAGGTATTGCGTTCAAACTTACCACTACAAATTCTCATGAATGCAATTCTATCTCTGTGTTTAGGATCAAGATTGGCATGAATTTTAAAGATAAATCCACTGAATTTATCTTCATTGGCCTTAATTATTCTTACACTAGTTTCACGATCCAATGGGGTAGGAGCGATAGTGATAAATATGTCCAGCATCTCTTTTACACCAAAATTATTTACTGCAGAACCAAAAAACACTGGAGCTATTTTAGCGGATAAGTAGTCTTCTTTTTTCAATTCTCCATAAACACCATCTATCAGTTCAATGTCATCTCTAAGAATAGCAGCATCTCTTTCTCCAACTTTATTGTCGAGTAACGGATTACTTAAATCATGAATTTCCAATACATCTTCGTCTTCAGCCTTGGTATTTGCAGTAAAAAGAATCAGATTTTTATTATGAATATCATATACCCCTTTAAAATCCTTACCACTATTTATAGGCCAAGTCATAGGATGAAGACTGATATTTAGTTCGTTTTCAATTTCTTCCAATAGATCAAAACGGCCTTTACCATCTCTATCCATTTTATTTATAAAAACAATTACCGGAGTATCCCGCATTCTACAAACTTCCATCAATCTTTTTGTCTGAGCTTCCACCCCGTTCACACTATCTATCACTAGTATTACACTATCTACAGCAGTAAGTGTTCGGTAAGTATCTTCGGCAAAATCTTTGTGACCGGGAGTGTCCAATAGATTAATCAAACAGTCGCGGTATTCAAAAGTCATTACACTGGTAGCCACACTTATACCACGCTGACGTTCAATTTCCATGAAATCGCTAGTAGCATGTTTCTTTATTTTATTGCTTTTTACGGCGCCAGCAATTTGAATGGCACCACCAAATAATAATAGTTTTTCCGTTAAGGTTGTTTTTCCTGCATCGGGGTGAGAAATGATAGCAAAGGTTCTACGTTTATTTAATTCGTTTTGATATTTCATCTTTTAGTATAGCTGTAGACTGTTTAATTATTTTAAAATAAAGTGCGCAAAGGTATGGATTGACCTTTTGTTTCAAAATAATAGAACAACTATATTATAAGTGGGAAGATAAATGATAATAAAGGATATTGAAGAAGAAAGACAGGGTTAATTTAAAAAGGGGTTTAAGTTCCTGTATAAAAAGTTTGGAAATATCGGATTTTAAAGAGCGGGGCAAATTATATCAGCGTATATTTTCAATGTTTCTCAATGTATATCATTCTAACTTTTGTTTTACCATTTGCATCATAAAATACAATTTTATAATTTCCTTTTTCAAGTCCAGCAGTGTTGAACTGTATAAATTTATTTTTATTAGAACCTTCAGGAATTAGAGCATTAATAGATTTTACAAGATTTTCCTTGTTATTATATGCTTTTATTGCAATAGGAGGTATAAAATTTGAAGGACAATGTAGGTTTAATATGCCAGATTCAGGATTAGGAAAAACAACCAATACTTTGTCGTAACTATTCCCATTTAGTTTGGAGAGGGTTTTGAAAGTTTCATAATTGTATACTACATTGGTAGATCCTTTTTTACTAAAACCTACAAGGGTAAATCCAAAACACAAAAGAACTAATACAAAAAATGTAATATTTTGCTTCATAGATCAGTTAAGTTGGTACAATTAAACAATATTTATTTAAAACTTCTCTTCATTGATTTTCTAGTCAAGGTAGTAAAGCAAGCAGATTTTAATACTTGCTTTACTAATGTTCAAAGCAAAAGGATAACTCCCTTTAGAATTACGTAGGAAAAAACACTGGATGGTAAAAACGGAGGCTACCTTGACTTTGAGAACCAATTTTTAAGAACTTTTAGATAATTTTTTCAGATTATCGTTAACGGTGCAAATATGAATGCTAAAGAAATGTTATACAATATCAAAATAGTACAAGTTGTTGTCTTATAAATACTACAAGGGGTACTGTATAATTGACACATTATTTGTATTATGTTTTGTTTTAGATTGAGAATAATAGTTAAACGGTATTTTACAAAGTCAATTAATGAGCTAAACATTACATTTGCACCTTATGTATTTTATGGCAAAAAGGATATATTTTTTTATAATAGTGCTATTTTTTACTTCAAATTTGTTTTCACAACTAAAATTTGGAGACAAAAGTTCTTTAAATAGCAACAATTCCTATAATACAAACAATATAACTAATGATGGGAAACCTGCTAATTCTTCTAAAAAAGATAGTTTTTTTCTAAAACATCGAGATGATCTTGCTGATAGTATCACTATTTTTTACAGAACTTTCAATTCTACCAAGAATCAATATTTGGATTCTTCTTTAAACGATTTCAATAAAAGATATATTTTACCTTATTATACATACAACCTGGGTAATTATGGTACCGCAGTGAAAAGTGTTTTATTTACCCCTTCATTAAAACCTGGCTTTGATGCAGGGTTTCATCAATACGATTATTATAATTTTTCTTTGGAGAATACTAAGTTTTATAACACAACCAAACCATATACGGTACTATCTTATTTATTAGGAAGCAATTCCGAGCAGATAGTAGATGTTATTCATACACAAAACCATAAGGATAATTTTAATTTTTCTTTGGAATACCGTTTCAGTAATTCACCAGGAATTCTAAGAAATCAAAATGCCAGTAATAGTAATATTAGAATAACTACACACTATAAGTCGCCTAATAAAAGATATGAATGGCATATGATTTTTATTGATAATAGTAATTCTTCCTCTGAAAATGGTGGTTTAGATAGTGTTCAAAAACTACAAACACTTTCATTAAGCGATCCCTTTGAAGTGAATACCCGTTTAGGAAATATTGCAACTGCCTACAGAAATCCGTTCAATACAACTGTAAATACGGGTAATATATACAAACAAAGTATGCTATTATTTCGTCATCATTATGATATAGGACAAAAGGATTCTTTAAAAATTAATGATACTACACTGGTTAGGTTATTTTATCCGAGGCTAAGTATCCAACATACAATCACTGTAGAAGGGAGTCAATACAACTTTATAGATCATCAAATAGATTCTACAAGTTACCAAAACTATTATAACCTTACTCTGGATACTACAAAGGTTAAAACAGGAATTAGTTTTAAAGATCATTGGAATTCATTTAAAAATGAATTGAGTTTACTTACTTATCCTGATAAGAAAAATATTAGTCAGTACTTTAAGTTTGGAGCTTCTATAGAAACTTTTAAAGGGATATTCAACGATACTACCCAGCATAATTATTATGATTTATCGGGAGTAGTTGAATATAAAAACCGGACAAAGAATAATGTTTGGGATATAGATGCAAATGGTCAATTGTATTTAAATGGGTATCATTCAGGTGACTATTCTGCTAACATTGTATTGAAAAGAATGTTAAGCAAAAGGATAGGATATCTTACCCTAGGTTTCCAGAATGTAAATAGTTCTCCATCTTTTATATTCACGCCTCAAACGGGTTTTTATGTAACAGATAAGAAAAACTTCAATAAACAGAATATTACCCGAATTTCTGCTGAATATGAAAATACTACTACCAAATTTTTATTAAAAGGGGAGTACTACCTGGTAAATAATTATTTATATTTTGATAGCTTTTTTTCTGCTAAACAAGAAGCTACTTTGTTTAATATATTGCACGTAACTGCTGAAAAGAAATTTAAATTGAATAAGTATTTTAACTGGTATATAGATGCTCATTTGCAACAAACAACTTCTGGTGCACCGGTGAATATTCCTTTCTTGTTTATTAGAAACAGAATTGCTTTTGAAGGAAATTTCTTTAAAAATTTATTTTTGTCTACAGGTATAGAGGCTAAATATTATTCCAATTATGCACCTTCTGATTATAGTCCTATTACAGGTCAGTTTTTTTATCAGAATAGTTATCAGTCATCGAACAGACCAGATATAAATTTCTTTTTTAATTTTAGAATTAAGAGTTTTAAACTATTTACAAGGATTGAGAACTTAAATACTTTAGGGCAAGGTTTTTCTTTTACTCAGTATAGCTTTCATACAAAACAATATCCTAATCCAGGATTGTGGTTCCGCTTAGGAATATGGTGGAATTTTATAAATTAATACAGGTTTATAATATGTATACAATTAAAACAATTGGTAAACTAATCCTGATAATAGTTGGGATAATTTCAGGTACACTAACAGTAAATGCACAGCAGGACAGCTGTTTAAAGTTTAATAAAGAGAAGTCGTTGATGGAGATTAAGAATAATACTCCAAAGTTAGTTATTGTGGGCGGTATTGTAAGGGCAGCAAGACCTGGCGATGCAAAGTTTGCAAAAAAATATAAGATTCAGTTTATAGATACAGGATGTGTAATAGAAAATAGTGATTGTATTGCTGCATACAATAAAGCTACTTTTGCCTTCCTTGACCGAAAATTTGGCAAGAAATGGCGGAAACAAGTACGACAAGACTTATTAGGACTTTAAATTAAATTCATACTTATTTAGTAGGGATTATTATCGTAATACTGCTATAGATGAATTGGTATTCATTTTTGAAGCATTAGCACTTTGAATATACTTAGGTAAATACTTAGCATAAACCAACATTTGAGGTTGATCGCTATTATTAATAGGTTCAATTGATAATGGGTAATTTTTCCACCATTGGCCAGCAGCCCAATAACAACCACCTATACCATTAGCTCTTAAGTAATTTAAAAATTTATCCATTACTTTCAGCCATCTTTGATCATTCTTAGGAACACCAAATTCACCAACGAATCCTTTTTTGTTATTAGCTTTTAACCAGTTAACAAAGTTGGTCATTCTATTTACTCCTGTATTTTCATTAGCACTACATGCATCATAGCTTTTTTTGTATGCACCAGAATGATCCTGGTCGAAATAGCAATGAGCATTGAATAAAATTTTATTAGCAGGATCGTAAAGAAATTTTAGATTATCGTTGTATTTAGACCAAGTTTCAGGATTAGAATAGTTATCACCATCTACCATAATGGTAGTTTGACGATCTACTTCTCTTATTCCAAGAATTCCTTGTTGTGCACTAGATGCCCATGAATATTTGCCCATATCGTGAGGTTCTGTCATTAAAGAGAATGCATAAACGTTGTATTTATCCAACATCGCTATTGCCATTTTTCTCCAGAAATCTTTAAAATACCCTACGGTAACTACATTGTCGCCTAGAATATGTTCTACTCCATTGATTTTGTAACGACCAAAGTTCTGAAGTACGAGGGTTACTTTTATGTTGTGCTGTGCACATTCATCTACAAACTTTGTAATTAAAGAAAGTTCTTTAGTGTCTAAAGGTCCCCCTAAAGTTCTTTGAATACGTTCCCATTTAAAAGGAAGCTGTATAACCTGAACACCTTTTGATGCAAAATATTCAATTTCGGTTGTTTGAGGATACACGTAGTGCACACCATAAGTGCCGGGAAGATTGTTTTCACCAAATTCGGCACCGCATAGAGTAACGCCATAAGTCTGATAATTTTGAGCAGATAAGTTAAAAGAAAGGAATGATAATAGCATTCCTAATAGGATAAATTTTCTCATAGTTGGTAAAAAAATAGGAGTGATTAAATTCATTTTAATTGGAGTTATGATTTTGATTTTAAAATAGAAACTGGATAATAAAATTTTACGTTTTTCGTTTATACAATAGATATTTTCATTTTGTTAAAAATTAGCAATAAAAACCCTACATCGTGTATTTCGTTGGTTTTTCGCTTTAATACACGCATGCACATAGAATTTCCCTATTGAAAATATCTTCATAGAAAACAAATAATTTCTTGTGTACACAAACGACAAACTGATCTATGTATTAACATAAATCAGGAGTAATAGACCATTAAGCAACAGTGGGCGATAAAACCTCTGTGACTCAATGCCACAGCGCTTTTGTACAATTAATTTATAGTGATATTTAGTTGGTTAATTTCGTTTTGAGCTATAAAAACGAAACATAGGAATGCCCATAGAAATCTCACAAGGATACCCTTTTTCATAGTTTATTAAATTTAATTTATAGATATTGATCAGAAATCGTCGTGAAAATAATATTTCTTATATAAAATACAAAATAATTAAGCGATTTTATAAATTTACTATTTGATACTTTTCTATCTATAAACTAAATGGAGAATAATTAATTTAAGACCATTTATTCCTTGATTAATTATTTCCCTTTTCTTTGCTAACTATTGTTAGCAATCAAGATTAATTAATTAAAAATATATCATTTATGAAAATTGGCGTTCCTAAGGAAATTAAGAACAATGAAAGCCGAGTTGCTATGAC
>Ga0007873_1000295_pt1 | contig 14184 bp, 4 predicted proteins | sample CryBogCBH26May08_FD_71228 | JGI IMG/M metagenome (GOLD analysis project Ga0007873, IMG submission 71228) | Freshwater microbial communities from Crystal Bog, Wisconsin, USA - CBH26May08 | ecosystem: Environmental > Aquatic > Freshwater > Lake | place: Crystal Bog, Wisconsin, USA | collected...
GTAATGTTGGTAGCAGTATTGGCAGCAACAGTTGTACCATCAGGTGCAGTATAGCTAGCAGTTTTAGTACCATCTACTACAGAACCAACCATATTGGCAACTTCAGCAGTGCCACTGGCACTACTCTTTAAAGTAAGTTTATGCCCATGAATATCCAATTTAGCACTTGAGTTGCTTAATGACAAAAGTTTAGCAATACCAAGATCGTTTCCTAAAGTTGCAGTATTGGCACCACTAATAGTTAAACTACCTAAAGTATTACCATTTGCAAATCCTAGAGCACTAGTAGTACCAGCAGTACCACTTCCAGTAATATTTATATTAGAAGTAGCAGAGCCAACCAAATTACCAGCTCCAGTAATGTTACCTACAGTTAAAGTATTAGACCCTATACTAAAGTTTCCAGAACTAATATTAAGTGTACCAATAATGCTTAAGTCATTAGAAAGTGAAACTCCAGCAGCATTACTAATATTCAACACAGTGTACTTACCAGAACTGCTATAACCAATAACTAAACCACCAGCAGCAGAAGAAATAGATTGTGCACTAGTTCCAGTCATATTAATGTTACTAGTACCTGTAGTACTATTGTAAATAGTGAAAGCATTTGTTGTATTTAAATTGCTTAAAGCATCATTAATATTCAAGGTTTTAGTAGCTAAGTTAATTGTTACAGGATTAGTAGCAGTAGCACTCAAGGTTAAACTATCAACCGTAAAGTTTGCAGTAGCTGTAGGAGTTAAAGCATTCGTATTATTGTTGATTACAAAGTTTGAATAAGATTGTGCAGCTGTACCATTAGCAAAAGGTAAATAGCTACTGCTAGTACCATCATATTCGTAAGTACTATGAGAATTGAAGACAATAACGGCTTTACCACCAAAAATGTCACCGCCTTTAATTCCTTTCAATTTAGAATATTTGTTAAATACTACAGAACCAGCAGTACCTGTACCAAAAGGCGAGCTACTACTTGATAAATTATAAATTGCAGTAGCACCGGCATAGAAAGTAATAGAATTTTTGTCTGCACCATTAAAGGAATGTGAAGTTTGAGATGTATTAGCTGCATTACCTATACTTAATGTACCATAAATATTAGCTGTAGAACCAGTTAATAAATTAATTGTAATTGCACTACCACTACTTGTACCAGAACCTCCAAGAGAAAATGATGAAGTTTGATCAATGTCAAAGGCATCAGCACCACCATTGATAGTTACTGTTCTGCTACCGCCAGCATTCCAAGTAACATTAGCACTATTCTTAAACAATAATCGACCAATACTAATAGCTGGTGAGGAAGCTATAGCTGGAACAGCAATTGTACCACTAATTCCAGTACCATCAAATACAAGTATATCAGATGATAAGAACGTAATCGCAGTTCCACTAGCCCCAACAGCTGCACCACCTACACCAAGTAAACTCCAATTGGATTGATCTAATAGACCATTACTCGAACCAGCATTACCGCCAACCCAAGTATACGTATTTGGTCCTGTTAAACTGAAAGGAGATGAAGTAACAGAGAATGTATTTAACCCTACTGTACAAGTAAATGTTATAGTAGCAGTATTTGTGAAGACCGTTTCTGAAGTGGCTTTTAATGTACTAAAGGTAACTGTTCCTCCAATTCCTGCAACTGTAGCAGTACCCCCTAAAGTCCAGCTATAAGCATTTGTAGAGGTAGCTGAAGCGGTAACATTGGCTGTACTGGTGGTACTATTACCGTATTTATCTTGTATATACACAATTGGTTGCGTTGTAAACGCTGCTCCATTTGTTGCAGAAGGAACAGGAGTTGTTTTGATTGCTAATGTAGCAGGAACACCTGCACCGATAGTAAGGCTACTTAATACAGCATTATCATAACCTGAAGCAGTAATAGTTAAAGTATGAGTACTTGCAACTCCTAAACCATTAGTTGCACTAGGTATTAATTGTAAATTACCAGTAGTCAATACGTAATCTGCAGGTGCTAATGTATAAGTACCAAAAGAGATGGTATGTGTGGCAGATGTCCAATTTGCATCGTAATTAGTAATAGTAATATTAATAGGCGCATCTACAGTAGCACCAGTAACAGAACCTAAACTAGGAGCGGCCTTCTTAACGATTGAATTACCCAAAACAAAGTTTTCTAATGAAGTAAAGTTTACATCTGATGTTATGCTTCCAGATACTCCAAATACCGACTGATTTAAATCTACCCAGTTACCAGCATTGCTTCCAGCTATTTTAATATTACTAGGAGAATTTACCGACATACCGTTACCAGTTGCATCGGTAGCATCGTACACCAATTTAATAGTTGCAGTATTGATATTACTAGCAGAAGACGACAATGTATAATATCTGTTGGTAGAAATAGTACTGATGGTAGAAGGTAAAGTATTAGTTGGAGTAGTACCACCTACAAATACTTCGGCAGTGTAAGTTGTAACTGTAGCTGCTTTTTGTGTAATATTTAGCGTAACAGGGCTGTAGCTGCCACTCTTACCTATTGGGAATACAATAGCAGTAGCAGAACCAGTTGCAATAGTATTTTGCACAGGACCACTTACATAACTGGTATTGCTACCTCCTGCTATAGTAGCACCTGCTGCTAATGAGAGTAGATTGGTACTGGTAGAAGTAAGTACACCAGTAGTTAATGTAAGTTTACCACTTATAGTAAGATTGCTTGTTAAATTAACCCCAGAAGCATTACTAATTACAATTGAACCGATGGTATAAGTTCCAGAAGCAGAAACCGACTGAGCAACAGTGCCATTAAATAAAACCGCTCCGCCAGTACCTGTACCTGAATATCCAGTTAAAGTACCGCCTGTAATAGCAACTGTACCTTTAAGATTTATTACAGAACTATTAGTAGCAGAAGAACTACTAGCAGCTAATGTACCGCCTGATAAATAAAGATTACCTGCTACATTTAAGGTGCTAGTAACATTAGAAGAGTTAGCAGCAGGAGAATATGAACCGCCAGATATAGTTAAGTCGTTCGTAATGTTTATAGTTCTACCAGTACCTCCTGTACCTTGAGCTATATATCCAATACCCGTTCCTTTAATAGTTAATGCACCCAAGGTAGTAGTACTTGGATTAAACAAAATGTAAGAAGTAGCACCTTCGGTAGAAGGAACATCTACTACCACCGTACCAGCTATACTACCATTTATTCTGAAATTAGCATCAGAAGAAGGTAAATGTTTAATAGTTACTACAGATGCAGAACCATAAATAGTATTGGTAATAGGTAAATATGAAGTTTGATCGCCACTGATTATGTTAGTAACTGTAGTAGGATTAACTATATAGTTACCATATACTTTTAGTGAACCTGTAATAACTGGTGAGTTGGATATACTGGCTGTAGAAGCCTGATATTCAAGCGTTCCACCACCATTACCTGCATCAGGACTAATAGTAAGTATTGTAGAACCTGCAACAGTAAGTACCTTTTGTACTGTTAATTTACCACCGTCTGCAACGGTAGTATTACCTACGGTAGTTGCGGTACTTATAGTAATATTATGATTATTTAATATAGTAACCATAGTTGCACTGCTAGTAGGAGCAGCAGTAGCGTTGAACCAGTTTAAATTATCCCAACTACCTAACCAAGTAGAATTTGTGGCCCAATCACCACTACTGTTCGATTTGAAGTAATCGGTGGCAGTGGTAGCAAAAGCTGGAATTTCGAAAGAAGTTGTAGTAGCACTAACCAATGACCCTGAAGTGAAGGTAAGCGTAACTCCTGTTTGATCAGAACCGTCGGTAGTTAAAGCATTTAAAGCACTGAAAGTAGCCTCACCTGCTGTAGTAGTTGTAGTAGTCCCAGCATTAATAGCAGTATTAGTGCCATTGATAGTTACACTTATTGAAGACGTGCTACCGGTAATATTGTTATATTTATCCCAGATTTGAACAACTGGATGACTAGTAAATACTGCAGCATTTTTGGACAGTTTACTTTCTGGTTCGGTAGTAACGGCTAATTGATAATCTGCTCCAGCACCAACTACCAGATTGTTGAGTGTAGCCGCATTATAATTTGATACATTTACATTGAAAGAATAACTGCCTGCTTTTTGAAGATATGATGACTGGGAAGGATCAAATGTAATTTGACCAGGCACCGTTAAATCATACGCTGAAGAAGGTAAAGTATTAGTACTTGAATTGATAGTTACCGTTATAGAACTAATATGATTTTGCCAGTAGTTATTAAGGCTAATATCATTAGTAATATTAATAGTATACGGATTATCAACAGTAGGAGTTGTTGAAGGGCTATTTAATGTAGGCGTTTGATTAACTGATAAATCAAAACCTGTAGAGGTAACTGTAAGTGTACCATCTGTAAAAGTGATAGTAGCTCCCGTAACAGCAGCAGCAGAAGTAGCAGTTAGATCGGTAAAGGCTACCACACCTGCAGCAGCAGCAACAGTAGTAGTACCACCTATTGTCCAAGTACCACTACCAACAGATGCTGTTACATTATCCGTACTAGTAAGATTATTGTATTGATCTTCTACATACACCACTGGTTGAGTGGCTAAACTACTTCCATTTGATAAAGGAGAAGCTGGTGCAGTATTTACAACTAATTGAGTAGGTACACCTGCACCAATTATTTGACTAACCGTTTTATCAACATATCCTGTTGAAGAAATAGTAATAGTGTAAGTGCCAGCAGTTTGCAAATAAGAAGATTTAGAAGGTTTAAATGTAATTTGACCTGACGTAGTTAAATCGTAAGCAGAAGAAGGTAAACTATTTGTACCCACTTTAATGGCAGTTACCCCTGCACGCCATGTACTGTTATCGGTAAAAGTAATCGTAAAATCATTATCTACCGTTGCACTAGTAGCAGCCGTTAAAGTTGGCCCTACTAAAGCTATTTTTCCTAAGGTGAAGCTACCTAGTTTAGTAAAGCTAACATCGGAAGTAATGGTTCCTGAACTAGCACCAGCACTTGGTCCCTCATTTACCCAGGTAGAACCACCTTCACTATTTAATATTCTTAATGCTGATGCATTAGAAATTAATGAATTACCATCGGTAGCATCGTACACTAGCCCTATTGATGCAGCACTTATATTGTTTGTACCGCTAGTAGTTACTGAATAAGAACGAGTAGTAGAAGCACTAATAAATCCGGAAGGCAAAGTTTTGCTAGCAACCGTATTGCTAACCGAAGCAGTATAGGTATTTGCTGTAGCAGCAGTTTGTGTTACATTTAAAGTAACGGGGCTATAATACGTAGAAGAACCAATAGGGAAGGTTAATGTAGCAGGACTTAAAGAAGCTGCCGAAGTAATAGCCAACGGACCACTTATATAAGAAGTAGTACTAGCACCACTAACTGATCCTACAGGTATTGTTGGTAAATTGGTAGAAGTAGTAGTTAGTATACCACTATTAAATATTAATGAACCGCTTAATGTTACAGGATAATTTAAAGTAACATTTGCACCAATAGTAATATTGTTAGGAATATCAACATTACCAAAAACAATGGCAGCACTTGAGGCTATACCACCAGTAGCAATACTATTATTTAAAGTAACTGATACATTCGTGGAGATGCTGGAAACTTTAGAACCCAATGGAATATTAGTTCCAGTAACTTGCATACCAACAATTATGCCTGCTGTATTTGAAAAAGGAATAACTTTTTGAGAAGCTGCTGCTGTTCCAGAAGTATTTAAAGTAAGTGTTGGTATTAACAATGGAGTAGTAGTATTACCATCAAATTCATAATTTGCACCTGCAGTATAGATTTGTGTACCATAAGTAAGAATTGAGCCTGCAATTCCCGCAGAATTGGCTGTTTTTAAAGTTGCTCCTGCTGCTAAAGTAAATACATTATTGCTACTTCCAGTAATAGTAAAATTACCACAATCTAATGTACCAGTAACTTTAAAGTTGGTAGCACTAGCGGTTGGAGCTAAATTTCTATTCAATGTATAACTACCACTTACCGTGATAGTAGAAATTCCACTAAAACCATACGAACAATTAATAGTTTTATTGGTTCCATGAAAATCAATTGTATTAATTGGAGAAGTGCTTGCAGATGACCATACAGATCCTAATGTATTTACATTACCATCTATTATTAAACTTAAAGAAGTGTAGGATGAATTATTGGCTAATTGGAAAATTCCGGCGCCTGATGGTAGATTTAAATCACCGCCAATGTGAAAAGTTATTGCATCATTGCTAGCACCATTTATCACTTTACATTTTCCCGTACCAGAATTAGTTACTTTAAAATTACCTGCTATGTATAAAGTACCTGTATTTGCACTTGTTAATATATGATTCGTACCAGCACCAGAGAAGTTAAAATTAAAGTTGCCATAAGTATCCGTAATAGCCAACAAATCTGAACAACCTGCAATTGTTGTAACCAATAAGTTTGAATTACTTGTCCAACTAGCAGGTGTAGGTGCCTTTGTAATGCTTGCATTATTTAATTCACAAACGCTGTAGTCTGCAAAAGAAACTCCACTACCAGTAATAGAAACATTAACAGAAGAGCTCTCTAAGAAATATCCTCTCACACTCAATGTACCCGTTACGCTTAATGCAGCAGAACCAGTTATGGTAAGTGTACCATTGCTAGAACCTCCCACAGTAGCAATAGAATTTAAACCAGTAGCCTGAACATTTACAGTACCTGAAACTGCCATAGATGTACTGGTAGAATATGTAGTACCTGCACCTATATTTAAAGTACCTGCTATAGTTTGGCTAGCTGCAGAAGAAGTAATATTTACAGTAGTACCCAATGATAATGTGGTATTTAAAGCAGTAGTAAGCGTACCAGTAACAGATAAAGTAGCAGCAGTACTTGCTTGTAAAGTAACATTGGTATTTGCAGTTGAAACCAACAAACTAGCTACTGTTTCTGTGTTTACATTCGTTACAGTTACCGTAGTACCAGAATTGAATTGTAAAATATCTGATGCAGCTGGAGAAGTTCTTGTAGGAGTCCAGTTAGTAGATACTTGATAGTCGTTTGTAGTACCTTTCCAAGTATACGTATTCGCACTAATTGTTTGTGGACTAGAAGCAGCAATTGTTCCTGAAATAGAAACAGGCGTATTAAAAGTTAAATTTGCTGTATTAGATAAAGCTCCTGGTGTTAAAGAATGTCCTATAGTAGCACTAGCATTTACATCGGTCGTAATCCAGAAGTTACCAGTAGAACCATAATGTATAGTAGTGTTAAATCCTGTAAAGCTAATTGGGGAAGTAGCTAAAGCTGAATTTACGGTAGCTATTAACGAAGCATTACTAAAAGTACTTGAAGAAGCGCTAAAGTATAAATTATAACTTACCAAATCACCTGTAACTAATCCAGAAACAGAGATTGGTAAACTAACCCCAGTTAAAGTAGCATCGTTTGCAGAAACAGTTAAAGAGAAATTAGTTATTATATTTCCAGTAGAACCAACAGGTAAAGATTGTGCACCAATTGCGGTGTTTGAAGTAACTACTACTGGCTTTGTAACCACCGTTATAGTACCAGTAAGGGAAGCTGCAGAAGTACCATCGGTAGTTATAGTGTACCCATAAGTTCCGGCAACAGTAGGCGTACCAGATATAACCACAGGATTTGAGCTATTAGCCACAGTAATTCCTGAAGGAGGAGTACTTGAATTTGTTGTTCCAGTCCAAGTTACACTTGCTGTTGTTGCAGAACCACCCCAAGTATACTGAATACTTGACATTGCGTTTCCAGTATATAGTGTGGGAGAAGCTGTACCATTGGTTAGAGTAATGGTAGGTGCAGCACAGTCAGCTACCGTAACAGATGAAGAAACAACACTTGCACATTTACCAGAAACAGTTGTTGCTTGTGCAGTAACTACATCTCCTTTAGAAAGTGCTGCTACTGTTTTAGACCAAGAATTGCTGGTAATAGTTGTTGTTCCTAAAGAAGTACCCCCTTTAAATATTGTAATTGTTGAACCATTTGCTTCCGAACAAGTACCTAGCACTTGTGTAGCTCCTGTACAAATTGGAGAAGTAACTATAGGGGTAGCAGCTACACTCTGCACTGTAACAGATGTAGATGTTGCACTTGTACATTTATTAGCGGCAGAAGCTGTGGCCGTAATTACATCTGCACCAGCTAAAGCAGGCGAAATACTAGATAAAGTCCACGCATTAGAACTGACACTAGCTGTTCCTATAGAAGACCCTCCTTTTAAAATCGTTATGGTAGTACCATTTGCTTCGGAACTTGTACCACTTACAGATGTAGCACCTGCACAAATACCAGTAGTAACTACCGGAGCAGCAGAAATGCTTTGTATGGTTACGGTAGCAATGCCACTCGTACACTTACCACTTGTTAATGCTGTTGCAGTAATAACATCGGGGGTAGTAGAAGATAAAGCTGGTGATATACTAGTTTTACTCCATACACCTGAAGAAATTGTTGCAGTACCAATAGAATTACCATTTTTTAATATAGTTACCGTACCACTAGTTTCGGAACTTGTTCCGCTTACAGTAGTAACTCCATTACATATAGAAGAAGTAATAACAGGGGTAGCAGTAATGCTTTGGACAGTTACAGAAGCAGATGCAACACTAGCACATTTACCAGAAACTGAAGTTGCTGCGGCAGTTAAAACATCACCCGCCGTTAAAGTTAATCCTGTAGCAGTCCAAGTACCTCCAGTAACAACTAATGCAGTACCAAGACTAGTAGCTCCTGCTTTATATACCGTAATGGTACTACCAACAGCCTCGGAACTGGTACCCGCTATAGAAGTAGTAGAAGGACAAATACCTGAAGTAGTAATAGCAGGTGCAGTAGCTACACTTTGAACAGTAACCGAACCAGATGCAGAGCTTGAACAATTACCAGTTTTAGTAGCCACAGCAGTAACAACATCTGCAGCAGTTAAAGCAGCAACGGTGGCTGTCCAAGCTCCACTACTTACTGTGGTTGTACCTATACTAGTTGTTCCAGCTTTATAAACCGTTATTGCTGTACCATCAACCTCAGAGCTTGTACCAGAAACGGTTGTACCTGCTGCACATAATGTAGTAGAGGTAATAGTGGGAGCTGTGGTAGAACCTGTACAAGCTACAGCAGTAGTACCAGAAATTACAATACCTTTAGTAACAACATATTTACCTGTTGTAGAACCAGAAGTATAAGGATAAATTCTAAAATAAAGCTTTTGACTTCCTTGAATAGTTACATTAGGAGTTATAGTTATAGCGATACTTGTAGCAGAAGTACCTAAAGTACCTGAATTAGCTGGAGTTTTAGTTGCAAAAGTTGGATCTGTAGAATAATAAGAATTAAACCTTATAGAACTACCACTATTAACGGAGATAGTACCAGTGATAGAGTTAATTGAAAAGCTTGAGCCAGAATTTGCTTGTACGGAGAACTCCATATATCTATTGGATACTTCAGTACCATCACCTGGCCACCCACCATCTGGGCTACCAGTACCATACCTTGGAGATGTCCTTTGCCCAGAAGAGCTGTAAGCTGAAGAGGATGGCGTATATAAATTATTCAATGCTTGCGCGCTTCCTGTTACATTCCCAATATTAGCAACTGAACCATCAGTAGTTAGTGCCCAAGTAGCACTAGCAGTTTGAGAATAGACATTACTAAAATTAATAAAAATTCCACAAAAAAGTAGCATAATAAAAGATAGTAATCTCATATTGATACCTTTAAATGGTTGTTTGAAATTTACGATATTACCATTATTGGCAATAAGTGTACCCTTTTTCATATAGTGATGATTATTATTTACAGAATTGGAGACGATGCCTGCAACAGACATAAATACTTGGTGTAATGCTTTTTTCATATAGCTAACTTTTAACTAAAGTAGGCAGGCTGTATAAATTTTTTGAAATAAATACAAAAGGTATAATACAATCGTTTATCTTACCCCTTTATATTTAGAATTGCCAGCTACTTAATCGTTTTCAAAAATAACCAGCGAATAATTAAAAACATCAGTTAATCAATACAAAAAAAACGCAAACGCTACCGATAACGTTTGCGTAATTATTAAAGGAATACGAAAATGTATAAAATGTACTATTTACATTTAATTTCATGGTATTATTGTTTTTAGAATTCAACACCCCTATCTAACATTAACAAACCACTCTTTTCATTCAGAATCTATTTATAAAACAATAGACTATAATCACCATCAAAGTATTACTGATAAAATAGCGTAATTGGTTAATAATAAATAAAGTATCATCTCAAATTCTAAACATACTTGCAGTGCTTAAGTATTTATCCGAGTTGATGATATTTACTAAGAAGCTATTACATTAGTATATGTTATACTTATAACTTAAAAAAATCCCTTACAAACAATAAGTAGATTATTACCTAATCATTCAATATTTTTAGTAAGAATAAAAGACCTTTAAAAATATATTTTACCTTTCATGACGAATGTCATTTTCTGCTAAAAGTGGCGGTCTACCTTCGTGGTCTTGTAGGGATACAATACCTTACAAGAAAAAGAATGAAAAAAGATCTAACTGTTAGTTTAGACTCTTTTTCTGGTGTTGAGAAAAGCTGCTTATGCATAGAGAACACTACAAAAACATTTTTACAATGTCCGATTGGCAAATTCAAGCTTAATTCTGCCCATTTTCAAACAATATTTCAAGCAATATTTCAAAATTTCTGCACTCAGGAAACATCCCCGAGTGCTCGGCCAACATTGTTGAGTACTCGGGAACTTTGGCTGAGGGTAAGGGCGGTTTGGATATTAGCTGGGCGAACATCCCCCAGAACTCGGCCAACATCGTTGAGCACTCGGGAACTTTGGCCGAGATTCAGTTCTGTTTGGATTTTTGCTGTGCGAACATCCCCGAGTACTCAGCCAACATCGTTGAGCACTCGGGGACTTTGGTTCAGTGCTCGACGAGAGTATATCTGGGGCCACCCAAGTTCCCCTAGCTTAATCAATGTCCCCGATAGAACCTTACATACCTGGAATAAACCTTATTGTTGATCGAAATTATACTATTATTCTTCTTTATTCTTTTTAGGAATTTATTCCTTCTCCATTATTTTAAATGTAATTAAAACTATAATTATGAAAGCAAAAATTGCTTCAACAGATTTACTATTAGGCTTACAGATTAATACTTTTTGTATAGCAATAGAAGATTATGTATCCACACTGGGTTTGTCGGCTTCTAAAGTTGCCTACCTTATTTCCTGCAATCCACTTATTCAGTTTATATTAACCATGCATCCTGAATTATTAAAAACGGCTCATTCTGTTACTTCATACAAAGATCTTTTGTTGTATGGTCACAAAAATGAAGTATTGGGAGCGATTCCTACACTTCCTGTTTTTCCGGCAATATTGCCTTTTGTACCCCTAGCAAATGTTCGTTCGTTTTTTGTAGATCTGGTTCAGGATTGTATGAAGAGTCCAAAATTTACAGAAAATATTGGCATTAAATTAGGCATCATTGATTTATCACCAGAACCTAAGCCAGAGGAAGGCACTCCTAACTTGAGTGTAAAGTATGCTACTGGTGGCCATCCATTGTTACATTCCACTAAAGGAATTTTTCAAGGTTATGAGGTATGGCGTGATAAAGGGGATGGTAAAGGTTTTGTACATATAACCACCAGCTTGTATGCCGATTATTTGGATGCAAGCGAACTTCCTGCAATAAATATTAGCCAACAGTGGAAGTATAAAGCAATTTATATACTAAAAGGAGTGGTAATTGGAAACTGGAGCGCTGAAGTAAGCATTGTTGTTCTGGGCGTAGTTTAGTATATCCATTTAAATACAAAATAGTAAGAGGCTGTCTCAAAAGTATGAGGCAGCCTCTTTTTATTCGTATCTCTGATGGAGAATGATTGTCGTTTAAGCTATTCTCAAAGGCTTAATTTACTTTTGAGACAGCCTCTTATTAATTTTAAGCAGAAAATCAACTAAATACTGGTACTTAATTTTTTTTATTGAAAAAGTAATTTAAAAAAAAGGTTTACAACATTTTTTTTTCGTATATCTGCCAAAAATTAAAGATAAAAATGGGACCCACCAAAATTGAACTGGCTTTACTATTATTAGTTTTAGGCGGTATTTCTATTAAGTTACTATACTTTCTATTAATTCCAAAACGAAAGACAAAACTGTTCTTCAAAAGTTTTGGTCAATGGTTTAATCTTGCCCATAATCTGGAAGACATAGATGATAATATGGAGTCTTTCTTAAAAATGAGCAACTATTGTAATATTATAGTATGGATTGCCTTTGGAGTACTTTGCTACTTATTAGCATTCTACACTTTATTCCCTGAAGAATAGTATTTTATACCAGTTTAAACTAAGAATCTGCTATAGTAAAACTATTTAGTCTTTCTTAAAAAATATATTCTGAAACAATAGAATTGTAATAACCCCTACAGAAATAGATGCATCGGCTATATTAAATACTGGCTGAAAGAATTCGAATTGTTGTCCTCCCCAGAATGGAACCCAGTTGGGTAAAGTGGTATTTATCAACGGGAAATAAAGCATATCTACCACCTTTCCATGTAGAAAACTACCATAACCATGACCAGCAAAAGCCTTAGCTATCATATGGCCTCCTTCGTACGTTAATGGATTGAAGCTAACATCGAAAATCATACCAAAGAAAAGACTATCAATCAGGTTTCCCAAGGCTCCGGCATAGATTAATCCTGCACATATTATAAACCCCTTGTGGTACTGTTTTTTAATAAAATCTTTCAGTAAGAAAGTCCCCCAGATAACGGCAACTAATCTAAAAAGCGTAAGGATAATTTTACCTATGGCACCTCCAAATTTCCATCCCCATGCCATGCCCTCGTTTTCTACAAAATGAAAATTAAACCAATGTCCCAATACGGCTCTTTCTTCGCCAGGTATGTAATTTAGTTTGATATAAAATTTCATTGCCTGATCTGCAATAATGACTGCTGCTATGATAAAGAATAAATTTCTCGCTTTCAATGTTTTCTTAATTAGTGGTCAAAAATAGTGTTTGAAACTTTAATTGTAATACCATACCTACTATCTTAACAATGTTTCTATAGTTTTAAAACCCTCGGCTGCCGGAATTTGTTCCCATAAAATACTAAAAATAGCATCTGCAATGGGAATGTTTGCATGAATGGTTTTATTGGTCAGGTGTATACATTTACTGGCATTATAGCCCTCTGCAACCATATTCAGTTCCAGTTGTGCCGTCTTTACACTATACCCCTTGCCTATCATATTTCCAAAAGTACGGTTGCGACTATAAAGGGAATAACAGGTAACCAGCAGATCGCCCAGATAAACGGAAGAAGCATAATCTTCCTCGGCATTGGGAGAGGCAATTTTTAAAAAACCATTCATCTCCTTTGCTGCATTGGCAATGAATACACTCAAGAAATTGTCGCCATAATCCAATCCGTGAGCAATACCTGCCCCCAGAGCATAAATGTTTTTTAGGACCGCCGCATACTGTGCACCCAATAAATCGGTATTGGTAATAGTATTTATAAATTCACTTTTAAAAGAATCGGCAATCAATTGTGTTCTTTGAAGATTGTTTCCAGAGAAAGTAAGATAGGATAATTTTTCTGCCGCCACTTCTTCGGCATGACAAGGTCCCAATACGGTAAAGTAATTTTCTGGCTTTACTTTAAAATGCATAGCAAGATATTCCTGCACCAATTGATTGGAATGAGGGAGTATTCCTTTTACAGCAGATATAATTCTTTTATTTTCAAAAATCGTAGCTGGTACTTTAGATAGTGCATCGTGAACATAAGCGGAAGGTAATGCTATCACTACCGTGTTGCTATTGGCAGCTACTTCTTCTAAAGAGGAAGAAAGTTTGATGAGACCTAAATCGAAATAAGCCGTACTTAAATAATGTGGATTATGTTTTCTCTTTTTTATACTATTGATTGTTTCTTCCTTCCTTACCCACCAGTTAATGGAGTGTCCATTATCAGTAAGAATTTTTGCAATGGCAGTTGCCCAGCTTCCACTTCCAATAATACCAAACTGCATATAAAAAAAGTTTTGTAGGTTGTAAAATAACAGATGTTTGTTCAAATTCAAGAATATAGAAGTAAAATCAAACATTTCCTTACGGTGAAATTTGGTAATAC
>Ga0007873_1000299_pt1 | contig 13851 bp, 13 predicted proteins | sample CryBogCBH26May08_FD_71228 | JGI IMG/M metagenome (GOLD analysis project Ga0007873, IMG submission 71228) | Freshwater microbial communities from Crystal Bog, Wisconsin, USA - CBH26May08 | ecosystem: Environmental > Aquatic > Freshwater > Lake | place: Crystal Bog, Wisconsin, USA | collected...
CGCTCTTAGGGCAACGCGTGTGGGTTAGCATTAAAAGTGGTGGCGTGAAATCATGAGTCAAGCAAGTGCCAAGAGAGAAGCACGAGAGCGGGCATTAGCGGGCCTCTCAACCTAATCTAAGTTTTAAACATATCAATGAAGCCACTTAAAAAGGCAATTTTTCCTGTAGCCGGCCTTGGAACTCGCTTTCTCCCAGCAACGAAATCCATTCCGAAAGAAATGCTTACAGTGGTTGATAGACCGCTCATTCAATACGCAGTTGATGAGGCAGTTGAAGCTGGCATAGATACTTTGATTTTTGTAACAGGTCGCAGTAAACGAGCTATCGACGATTATTTTGATCGCAGTCCTGAGCTTGAGGCTGAACTTGAAGCCAAAGGCAAGACTGAAGCACTGGAGATTGTGCGTAACGTTATTCCGCCTCATGTGAAATGTTTTTTTTGTGCGACAATCACATCCATTGGGTCTGGGTCATGCAGTATTGTGCGCAGCAGACTTTATTGATAACGAGCCTTTTGCGGTTTTACTTCCCGATGATTTGATTGATGGCATTCCAAAAGGAGTGATGGCACAAATGCTCGATGTTCACCGGCGAACAGAAAAAGCAGTCTTAGCTGTTGAAGAGGTGCCTTTATCGGAAGTGCACAAGTACGGCGTGATTAAGCCCAAGAATCAAGATCAGTACCCGCTAGAAGTCGAACGAATTGTTGAAAAGCCTAAAGCTGAAGAAGCTCCGTCTAATTGGTCTGTGGTAGGGCGTTATATATTGACCTCAGATGTGATGGAGGCACTGAAAAATCAAGAGCCCGGTGCTGGCGGTGAAATTCAGCTAACAGACGCAATTGCACGTTGCGTCTCATCAGGGGGTTTTGTGGGTCATCCATTTCACGGCAAACGCTTTGATTGCGGAAATAAACGCGGATTTTTAGAGGCGAATATGCATTTTGGGTTGCAGCAGGATTTGCTCTCTTAAGAAATCAAATCTTTGTAGCGGGCAAGCGTCTTGCATAGATTCTCGACCCTTGCATGGTTGGGAAGAGATAGTGGACATTTAATTTTTAGTTAATTTAGCTGGGGTTGTTTATGAAGATTGCGGTTGCTGGAACGGGATACGTGGGATTATCGAATGCCATATTGCTATCTCAAAATCATGAGGTTGTATCCCTAGACATTGTTCCTGAAAGGGTTGACCAGATTAACCGCCGCGTTTCTCCGATTACCGATGTGGAGATGGAGGAGTATCTTCAAAAGAAATCACTTAATTTAAGAGCCACTCTTAATAAAACAGAAGCTTATGAGGGCGCAGATTTTGTGATAATTGCAACTCCTACTGATTATGATGAGGTGACCAATTACTTCAATACTGGTTCAGTTGAAGCGGTTGCTCGGGATGTAATGGCTATTAATCCTCAAGCCTTGATGGTGATTAAGTCCACTATCCCTGTGGGGTTTGTGGAGCAATTGCGCAAGAAAATTGGTTCTGAAAGTATCATTTTTTCTCCTGAGTTTCTACGAGAGGGCAGAGCCCTTTACGATAATTTGCACCCTTCAAGAATTGTGGTGGGAGAGCGATCTGAGAGGGCGAGAGTTTTTGCAGAATTACTTAAAGAAGGTGCCATTAAAAAAGAAATTCCAACGCTCTTTACAAACCCTACTGAGGCTGAGGCTATTAAACTTTTTGCTAATACTTACTTAGCAATGCGAGTGGCCTATTTTAATGAGTTGGATACTTATGCCGCAGTTCATGGTTTAGATACTCGCCAGATTATTGAGGGTGTAGGATTAGATCCCCGTGTTGGCCCTCACTACAACAACCCTTCTTTTGGATATGGCGGATATTGTCTGCCTAAAGATACTAAGCAGTTGTTAGCTAACTATCAAGAAGTTCCACAAAATTTGATGCAAGCGATTGTTAATTCAAATTCAACGCGCAAAGACTTTATTGCAGCAGATATTCTTAAGAAAAATCCAAAGGTCGTCGGAATTTATCGTTTGATTATGAAGGCGGGGTCTGATAATTGGCGCGCTTCAAGTATTCAGGGGATTATGAAGCGTCTAAAGGCTAAGGGTATTGATGTGATTGTGTATGAGCCTATCCTCGGTCAGACAGTATTTTTTAACTCAGAAGTGCTCGATGATCTGGAAGAGTTTAAAAGCCGCGTTGACGTGATTGTGGCCAACCGTTTGGTAGATGAGTTAAATGACGTGACATCCAAGGTATATACGCGCGATTTATTCGGTGGCGACTAAGTTTAAAAAATACATAGAAAATTATGCAAAATTACAATAGAAATACAAAAATCCTTATCACTGGTGGAGCTGGCTTCTTAGGCTCTCACCTAACCGAAAAGCTACTTAAAGATGGTAATGAGGTATTGGTGGTAGACAACTTCTTTACCGGTACCAAGCAAAACTTAGCTCATCTCTTTGGTAATCCCAATTTAGAGGTGATGCGTCATGATGTGACTTTCCCCTTATATGTAGAAACTAATCAAATCTATAACTTGGCTTGCCCAGCCTCTCCTGTGCACTACCAATACGATCCCGTGCAAACGACCAAAACAAGTGTGCATGGCGCTATTAATATGCTCGGCCTTGCCAAGAGAACTAGAGCGCGTATTTTGCAGGCCTCCACTAGTGAAGTCTATGGAGACCCAGAAGTGCACCCCCAGCCAGAAGAGTATTGGGGTAAGGTCAACCCCATTGGCATTCGATCTTGTTATGATGAAGGCAAGCGCTGCGCAGAAACCTTGTTCTTTGATTACAAACGACAGCACAATCTCGATATCAAAGTAGTGCGCATCTTTAATACCTACGGCCCACGCATGCATCCTAATGATGGTCGTGTAGTAAGTAATTTTATTGTACAGGCATTACAAGGCAAAGACATCACCATTTATGGTGATGGTCAGCAAACCCGCAGCTTTTGTTATGTTGATGACCTGATTGATGCTATGGTCAAAATGATGAACTCCGAACAAGGCTTCACAGGACCGGTCAATATTGGCAACCCAGGCGAGTTCACTATGCTCCAGTTAGCAGAGACGATTCTCAAACTCTCTGGCAGTAGATCCAAGATTGTTAATCACCCCTTGCCATCAGATGATCCTAAGCAACGTCAGCCTAACATTGAGCTAGCTAAAGGAAAGCTTGGTTGGCAACCCAAAGTCAATCTAGAGGATGGTCTTAAAGAGACTATTGCATATTTTTCAAAAATAGTCGGGTAAGTCAGCAGGGGATATATTTAAAATGAAAAAGAAAATACCCACGAACTTTATTATCGAGAGTAGAGGATTAATAAGGTATATTGTTTATACATGGATCCGCAGATGTTATGTTTATATTTTTGCGCGACCTTCTATGCAGCATACTAACGATATAATTCTTAAGCTTGCAATGCATGGAAGGGGGTATAAGAATCACGGATTTGTTGAGAGTGGAGAGGATATTTTTCTCAAGACATTAGCCCAGCATAACCCTAAAATATGTATAGATATAGGCGCCAATAAGGGCATATACACACAAAAATTACTCGAACTAACAAATTCATCAGTTATTGCTTTTGAGCCATTGCCGAAAGCATTTTTCGATCTTATTGGCCTCCAAAAAATCTACCCGAATCGATTAATCTGTATTAATAAAGGCGTAGGAGATATAAATTCAGAGCTAGAAATATTTTTTGGTGAAGAAGATTCAGAGCACGCCTCATTCAGCAAAGAGATAAATGAAATAGATGCTATAAGAGATAAAAATACTAATAATTTAAAAGTTAAGATTACTACATTGGATACTTTTATACTGGAATCTTATCCAGAACTCTCTGGGGTTGATTTAATTAAAATTGATACGGAAGGGTTTGAATATGAAGTATTGGTTGGAGCTAAAGAAACTATAAAAAATTTAAGGCCAAAATTTTTTCAAATTGAGTACAACTGGCACCAGCTATTTAAATCCCAATCCCTCTATAAGTTGGCGCTGCATCTACCTGGTTATTCAGCCTATCAAATTTTACCTTACGGGGAAGGACTTGCGCCAATAGATATTAAAAGTCCTGAAAGTAATATATATGAGTATTCAAATTTTATTTTTGCTAGAAGTGATATTGTTATTTAAAGTTACTACCTCATTATATGATTAATGAGGTTTAGTTAAATAGGCGGATAAATTATTTTCATTGGTGTAATTATTAATATATAAAAATATTTAACATCTGGTTTCTTGCAGCAGTTAATTTAGGAGTGATGCACGCTATTTTGAAAATCTTAATAATGGGCAAAGAATAAAATATGATTTTTTACTCAAAAATTATAGCGCGACCGCATCTTTTTAAAGTGTTAAAAAATAGTGGTTGGTTGGTGTTTGATGCCCTATTACGCGGAGTAACCGCGCTAGTTTTAGGAACATGGATAGCTAGATATTTGGGTCCCGAACAGTTTGGAAAGCTTACTTATGTTTTGGCTTATCTAATGTTTTTTCAAGTTATAGCAAACTTGGGCATGGACGGCATAGTAGTAAGGGATATTGTTAACTTAGCTGCTGTAACTAATGCAACTTTAGAAAAATATAACTACGGAAGTAAGCATCAGCTAAAAAACAAAATTGAAATCGGTGGAATTTTAGGTACTGTATTTGCACTGAGATTTTTAGTCGGGTTTTTTTGTTGGATTCTTGCGGCAGGCGGTATGTGGGCTTTATATGGTTGGAATTCAGATTATTTTATTCTTACAGCCATTGCTGGTGGGTGCCTAGTTTTTCAAGCAGCAAATACTATAGATCTATGGTTTCAAAGTCAGAACCAAAGTCGAGAAACAGTTTTAGCCAAATTTTGTGCATTTTTAGTAACAAATGGTTTAAGAGCGGCTTTTATTTTTGGCGAACTGCCTTTGGTTAGTTTTGCAGTTGCAATGTTTATGGAGTTCGTTATAACTGCAGTGGCATTAGGATATGCATATAAAAAAATGCCGTGCGGTAGTTTTTGGGTATTTGATATTAAAAGAATAGGCTTAAATTTAATCAAAGAGTCATGGCCATTTCTGATTTCAGCAATATCAATCACCATGTATATGAGAATTGATCAAGTAATGATTGCTAACATGCTCGGTGAAAAGGAGCTGGGTTTATACTCCGCGGCAATAATTCTCGCATCTATGTGGTATGTAGTTCCCACAATAGCCTGTACGAGCCTCCTCCCAACTTTTTCACTATCTAAGTCAGTAAATCAGAGCCAATACTTAGAGCGAATGGTAAAACTGTTTAAATTATTATTAATACTGAGTGTGTCTATATCAATCTTTGTGTATTGTATTTCCGGTGAATTAATAAATTTTTTTTATGGAGATCAATTTAAAGAATCAGAGGTAGTGTTGCGAATCATTATATTTACTACAATACCTGTATTTATGGGCGTTGGACAGGGGGTATGGTTGATTAATGAGAAGAAATCAAAAAATTACCTAATACAAACTATTTCAGGTGGAATTGTATGTGTAATACTAAATATTATTTTAATACCAAAATATGGGCTTATAGGTGCGGCTTCCAGTCTTTTGTTTTCCCAATTTACATCAGCCTTTTTAATAAATGCAATTTTTGATAAAGATTTAATAAAAATGCAATTTGGAATTTATAAAAATAATTCTTCTAAATAGACTATTTCGGTATTAAAAAATATTTAATTAAATGAAATCACCCATATTATTTTTGGTATTCAACCGACCACATACTACTCAAAAAGTATTTGACGCTATTCGTCAAGCTAAACCACCTAGGTTATATTTGGTGGGAGATGGTCCACGTGCAAACGTGACAGGTGAGATAGAAAAATGCATGGAGGTCAGAAAAATCGTAAGTCAAATAGATTGGGATTGTGAGGTTAAAACTCTTTTCCGCGATAGAAATTTAGGATGCAAGTATGGCGTTTCGGAGGGAATCGATTGGTTTTTTAAAAATGAGGAAGAGGGAATTATTCTTGAGGATGATTGTTTGCCGCAAAAGAACTTTTTTTTATTTTGCGACATAATGCTTGAAAAATATAGAAATGACATAAGGGTTGGAACTATATCTGGAATAAATTTATTTGGTCAAAATATATCAAGTAATGGCTATTATTTTTCTAGATATCAAAGTATTTGGGGATGGGCAACTTGGAAATCTAGGTGGAAATATTATGAAGTTGACATTGTTAATAGAGAAAAAATAAAAAAATTAGATTTAAATAATAAATACCCGAATCATTTTCGCAGACACTTAGATTTTTGTTTAGATCTAGTTAGTGATGGTCTAAATAATACATGGGACTATCAACTGCAGTATATGATAATCAAAAAAAATTATTTTTGCATTAGACCACATGCAAATATGATATCAAACATAGGGCCTGATGGAGTCCACTCCTATGGTAATCATAAAAATATATTTCATCAATATGGGTTTATTGATATTGATAAAGTTGAATATCTAGATGGAGTTATTTGTAATGAAATTGAAGATTTAAAATATTGGAATAAGTACAAAAAATCTCATAGAGCAGAAATTTTAAGAATTATTCTTTTCAAAATTCGATTATACGGATTTGTAAAATCATTAATTGATAAAATTCGGAAAAATATATACAAATTTTAAAGTGAAAAATATAAAATTAAATATATTATTGAATCCATTAATTATATATTCGTTAATTTGGATTTTAACAGCATTATTGATTTCTCTAAAAATAACAAAGAATTTAGAGGAATTTTCTGGTGATGGTGCTTTGTTAGTTTATATAACTATATCAACTGCAATCATCTTTCTATTATGGCAAAAATATTTTTTTAAAAAAAATATTCCAGAACAAAAAATTGATATATTCAGGTTACAAAAAATAACTAATAAAATATTTTATATCTGGATATTTTTAATAATTTTATATTCAATCCTTGCTGGGGGATTTGGATTACTTTGGATATTAAGAGGAATTCAGGTCGATTACACCGATGTTCAGATTCCATCTTTATGGGGCCTAAATATTACCCTTTGTTATAGTTTGGGATGTGCTTATTTATATTTGCTAATGAATAGTAATGAAAAAAGAAAAAATTTATTAAAGTTAAGATTTTTTGTAGTGTTGTCTTTTCCGGTGTTAATCTTTTCAAGAAATGTGATGTTACAACTGTTCTTACAATTAGTATGTGTTGGCCTATTAAATAGTGAAATAAAATTAAAAAAAAGTATATTTAGAATAGTTATATCAGCATTAGTCTTGATATATTTTTTCGGACTAATTGGCGATAATAGAACGGTTGGAGGTGTGCAAAATCCTTTTTCTGATTATATATTTGAAGACTACCAAGATATTATGAATATATTGCCATCTGGTTTTACTTGGATATATATGTATATAACTGCAAATTATAATAATGTATTATTCTCAATTTCAAACTTTCAACCTACGCATGAGTTGTATCCTATTTTTATGAATCTTGTTCCTGGGGCGCTCAAGGACTTGGTTTTCGGAGAGGCGATTACTACAAATTCAGTGGTAAGCTCTATTGTGAAAGACGCTAACTTAACAGTGGCTTCATTTTATGCTGGGCCAATTATTGCTTATGGTTTTATGGGTGCTCTTATTGGCGGAATTTTCATACAACTTTCATCATTATTTTGGTACAGATTGGCTTTATCTAAAAACTTTGGTTATCAATTGTGTTACTCAGCCATTTTTGCATGCATGTTTTTTTCTATATTTTATGATGCTTTTTTTACCATGGGTACTATTACTCAATTGATTATAGGGGTCTTTTTTGCAAAAAATTGCAGACCAAATCCTAAGTTAGCCAAAAATTCCATTATTATTTCCAATTAAAGATATGCCCATCTTTTCAATAGTCGTACCTGTATATAACGTTGAAGATTATATATATAAGTGCCTTGTAAGCATTTCCAATCAAACCGTCCATGATATTGAGGTCATACTAATTGATGATGGATCGACTGACTCATCCCTTGCCATTTGCGAATCATTTTGCAAGAAAGACAAAAGGTTTAGTGTTTTTTCAAAGAGGAATGAGGGTCAGGGGATTGCTAGAAACCTTGGAATGTCTTACGCTAGAGGTGAATACCTTTGTTTTATTGATAGCGATGATTGGATCGAACCTATTTTATGTGAAACTGCCTATAAGTCGCTCTCTGATAATGATGCTGATTTTTTTAATTTTGGAGTTGATTTTGTTGATGTAAATGGTGTGCAGGTTAAAAAATTTGCTAACTTTAAATTCAAAGAGTTAAATGGCCCAGATATTTTTATCCGGGCACTGATAGATGATCAGATATTATCAATTGTTTGGAATAAGGTTTTCAGAAGAAGTTCCATTGTAGATAATAAAATCTTTTTTCCTGACGTACGCGCTATTGAGGATATATATTTTTCTAGGGCTATTTCTAAAATTTCTAAAAGAGTTATATTTTCAGATAAAGTATTATATCATGCTCTAGTTAGGAAAAATAGTTCCAGCAGGACAATGAATCTTCAGAGTTTCCTTGATGCCGAAAAATTATTAAAAATAGAATATGATAATTTTTTTAAGGCGGATTATTCTCTAGAGCAAAAGAAATATTTTGATGCTCATGTTGTTAAATTTTATACTTATTTGCAAATTCAGTCAGCCTTTAGAGTTGGAAGTTATTTTGATTATATAAAATGCTATAGGATAATGAAAGAAAGTTTATTTTATAATAAATCGAAGAATATTTCATCTATTGCTAAATTGCCTTATAAGAATAAATTTATGATTTTATTGTGTTATTCCCCATTTATGTTAAGAATTTTTTCAAATATCTTAAAATTCTTTCGCATTAACCCTTACTAATTATCAATAATATGACTATACTGATTACAGGTGGTGCCGGTTTTATTGGATCATCTTTGGCCTTGAAGCTTGTTAATGAAGGAAAAAGAGTTCGAATTCTTGATAACTTTAACCCCCAGATTCACGGCGATAATTTTTTAAATGGCAATTTAAAAAATCACACTGAAATAATTAAAGCTGATATACGTGATCAGGATTCTCTTAAGAAGGCATTGCGGGACGTAACTTCAATTGTGCATCTAGCTGCTGAAACGGGAACTGGGCAGTCTATGTATGAGATTGATCGCTACTTTAGTGTAAATGTTCAGGGTACGGCGGTATTGCTTGATTTATTGCAGAATGGTGATTGCGCAAGCTCTGTTGAGTCAATTGTGGTGGCTTCAAGTCGAGCAGTTTATGGCGAGGGGGCTTATTCATGTGAAGAGCATGGCACTGTATATCCACATCAGCGGATTAGAGAGGAGATGGAGCAGGGGGTTTTTAATCCTATTTGCCCTGATTGTGGAAAGTTTGTGTCGTTAGTAGCCACGTCTGAGGTAGCACCATTTAAGCCCATGTCTTTTTATGGGTTGACAAAGCAAGTTCAAGAACAGGCCGTGTTGCTATATGGAGATACTCACAACATCAATACTTTCGGTTTGCGATATCAAAATGTGTATGGACCGGGCCAATCTCTGAAAAATCCCTACACTGGAATTTTGGCAGTTTTTTCAAATTTAGCCCGTCAGAATCATCCTATTGAAATTTATGAGGACGGATGTGAGTCCCGTGATTTTGTATATATAGATGATGTGGTTGAAGCCACTGCAAGATGCATCAATTTCCACGGAAAATTTGTTGGGGCTTTGAATGTAGGGTCAGGACAGCCTACGAGTGTTATGACTGTAGCCGAGAAAATTAAGCATTATTTCAAAAGTAACAGCTCAATAGGGGTGACGGGCAAGTTTCGTATTGGCGACATTCGCCACAATATTGCTGATATCGCCAAAATTCAAGGCTTATTAGATTTCACGCCAAGCGTTTCATTTTCAGACGGACTTTCTCGTTTTCTTGGCTGGGCCATTGAACTCCCGGCTGAAGATAAGGAGGCCTATACAAGATCGGTGTCCGAGTTATCGTCAAGAGGCTTAATGGGGTCCGTGAAGTAGTTAATGGGTATGAGACGACCTATCAATTTTAGTTTCTTCACCTTTCTTTATGCAGACCTATTGAGGGCAAAAGAACTTCAGGGGGTGCAGTCTGGCACTAAACCCGGAGTAATTATATGGCTCGGTATGTTTTCTCCAAGATTTACCCCTGTTTTACTTTGCAGACTCGCCTATCTTTTTTATCGATATAAGCTAACCCCGCTAGCAAAAGTTATTTCGCTTATTAATTTTTTCCTATTTGGGCTTGAGGTTGGAATCCGATGTGAAATTGGAAAGGGGTTATTTTTCCCCCATACAAGTGGCATAGTAATTGGGGCTTTATCAATTGGGGAGGATGCAACCATCTATCAGGGAGTTACTATCGGCGCTCGTGAGCTTGACTTCTCTTATTTGGCATCATCCAGACCAGTTATTGGCAATGGAGTCATCATATCAACGGGTGCAGTTATTTTGGGCCCAGTCACGATTGGTGATCGAGTTAGGATTGGGGCCAATTCAGTTGTCTTAACATCTATTCCGAATGATGTATTAGCCGTAGGTGCGCCAGCAAGGATTATTGGAAATTAATAATGAATGGTCATAAAGGGTTAATTAGCAAAAGAGTGCTCTTGATCATGCCAAAATTTTTTGGCTATGAAAATGAAGTGCGGCTTGAGTTGGAGCGACAGGGCGCAATTGTTGATTGGCTTCCAGATAGGCCGTTTGATTCTACAGCTCTAAAGGCGCTGACAAAGCTAGGTCCCTCCATCGTTTTACCCTTTACAAATAGGTATTACCAAAATTTATTAAAAAATTTTAGTGCACCTAAGTATGACAAGATTTTAGTTATCAATGGACAAACAGTTTCGTATAAGTTGTTGAGTGGGTTACGAGTTGATAATCCCAATGCTGAGTTAATTCTTTACATGTGGGATTCAATAAAAAATCGCCCCAATATTTTGAAAAATATTTCATTGTTTGATAAGGTTCTTAGCTTTGATAAAAAAAGTGCTAAAGATTTTGGTTTTAAGCATAGACCATTATTTTTCTCTCCGGGGTATAAGCCGTCATTAAATTTAGATTTTTCTTATCACTTAAGCTTTATTGGAACCGCACATTCTGATAGATATGAGGTTATTAACAGAGTGAAAAAAAATCTGCCACCAGATTCAAGTTGTTATTGGTATCTTTATCTCCAGGCACGGTGGGTTTACCAAGCCTATAAACTAACTAAGCCTGCTTACCACAGTTCAAAGGTTGGGGAATTTAAATTTGAGCCGTTACATAAAAATGAAGTGCAATCAAAATTTTCTCAATCTTTGGCAATATTAGATATTGAGCATCCAAATCAGACCGGACTAACGATGAGAACGCTAGAAACTTTTGGAGCCCATAAAAAATTAATCACCACAAATCACGGCATTAAAGAATATGATTTATACAATCCAAGCAATATTTGCATTATCGATAGGGAAAAGCCAAGCATACCAAGCTCATTTTTTAATGAGCCATTTGTAGCCCCTGGGTTAGATCTATATCAAAGTTATAGCATCAGAGGCTGGATAAATGAAATTATTGCTTAAGTATAGAGGTTTCATCGAATGCATCTCTGGTATGGTGGCCAGAGATTTGCAGTAAGAATTTAAGTATCCTTTGCGCTATATTTTCTTTTAATAAAATTTCTATGTTCTGATACTATTTAAATGAAAAGAATTTTTGATCTTATTCTGGGTTTGCTTTTTTTAATCCTGCTTTCTCTACCAATTTTGATTATTGCAACTGTTGTTCGATTAACTTCTGCTGGCCATGTCCTTTACTGGTCTGACCGCATAGGTAGGGGTAATGTAATGTTCAGTATGCCAAAATTTCGCACGATGCAGGTAGGCACCCCCGCAGTAGCTACCCACCTACTTTCTGACTCGGGCCAATATTTAACACCAGTTGGCTCATTTTTACGAAAATCAAGCTTAGACGAATTACCCCAACTATGGAGTATTTTGGTTGGCGATATGAGCTTTGTGGGACCCCGTCCAGCACTGTTCAATCAAGATGATTTAATTGCGCTGCGAACCCAATATGGTGTGGATAAGTTGATGCCAGGATTAACGGGATGGGCGCAAGTAAATGGTCGTGATGAATTATCTATTCCAATCAAAGTGCAATATGAGGTGGAGTATCTTCAGAAGCAGTCTTTCTGGCTTGATATGAAGATATTGGGCCTAACCTTTTTAAAGGTGGTCCGGCGATCTGGGGTTTCCCATTAATTTTGGAAATTAGTAGCGCCTTCCCCATCTTTTTTGCTTCACTATTCGCTCTTGGCAGATAGCTTGTCGCTAAGAATTGGTTATTTTGAGTATATTTTCAGATAAGAGTTCTTAATCTGAGTCATGCACACCCATATCCCCTTTCATTTGGCTATGTAATTTATAATTATAATCGTGCCAATTAACGCAACTAAACAGTCATTATTAAATCTGCCTCGCTCAGTGAAGAGGGGCGTAGTAATGTACTGTGATGTCCTTATTTGCGCATTCAGTGTTTGGCTAGCTTTTGGTCTTCGCTTAGACCAGTGGGGTCAAATTCAAGGTCAGCAGTGGATAGTTCTCATTGCTGCCATTGGATTTTCATTTCCCCTCTTTATTTCTTTTGGCTTATACCGGGCTATTTTTAGATATGTTGGCTCGGCTGCACTCGCTTCAATGGCGCGCGTTTTCCTCATTTACACGGGCTTATTCTTCTGCACATTTACACTCTTTGGAGTAGATGACGTGCCTCGGTCAATTGGCGTCATTCAGCCCATCCTCTTATTTATCGGAATTGGCACCAGTCGATACTTTGTGCGCTATTGGTTGGGCAGCATCAATAGTGTTCAAAAATCATTTCACCGAGCTCAACCTATTGTGCTGATTTATGGCGCCGGCTCAGCAGGTCGTCAATTGGCATTGGGTATATCTAGTAATAAAGAAATGTTGGTCAAAGGTTTTATTGATGATGATGCTCATTTGCAGGGAAGTACGATTAATGGAATTACTGTCCACACCAATACGGGCCTACATGAGCTGATTCGTCGACTAGATATTACAGATGTGCTTCTGGCTATTCCTTCTGCGAGTCAAAATCGCAGAAGCGAAATTATCGCCTCATTACACGGATGTGGTGTACGTGTTCGCACTTTACCGGGATTGATTGATTTGGCCTCTGGTCGGGTGAGGATTTCAGACTTACATGATCTAGATATGAATGATTTGCTCGGAAGAGCAGTGGTTCCGCCTGCAGTCGGACTATTAGAAAAAAATATTCGCGACCAAGTTGTATTGGTAACCGGAGCCGGCGGCTCCATTGGTAGCGAGCTATGCCGTCAGATTATTAAATTTTCTCCTAAATCATTAATCCTGATTGATAGTAGTGAACACTCCCTCTATTTAATCTATGAAGAATTAAAGAGGGTTATTACCGGGCCTAATGGGAATCATTTGGCGAATGGCGGTGATGACCAAGCTTTGCTGCCTCATCCAGTTTTGCCAATCAAGTTGGTGGCTTGCTTAGCTTCAGTTCGAGATAGCGATTTGCTGCGAAAGATCTTTAGGGCTCATCAGCCAACTACGGTCTTTCATGCGGCGGCTTATAAGCATGTTCCCTTGGTTGAGCAAAATCCTGCTGAAGGGATTCGGAATAATGTATTTGGAACATTCACCTGCGCCCAAGCGAGCTTAGAGTGCGGTGTAAGCAACTTTATTTTGGTGAGCACTGATAAGGCTGTCAGACCAACGAATATCATGGGTGCTAGCAAGCGCATTGCTGAACTGGTTTTACAGGCAATGGCAGATATTAAAGACGATCATTCAACCAATTTTTCGATGGTGCGATTTGGTAATGTG
>Ga0007873_1000303_pt1 | contig 13754 bp, 10 predicted proteins | sample CryBogCBH26May08_FD_71228 | JGI IMG/M metagenome (GOLD analysis project Ga0007873, IMG submission 71228) | Freshwater microbial communities from Crystal Bog, Wisconsin, USA - CBH26May08 | ecosystem: Environmental > Aquatic > Freshwater > Lake | place: Crystal Bog, Wisconsin, USA | collected...
ACACCACCTCTGCTGTCTTCTTGTCTCACCCACTAAAGTGGGCTCGATATTTTGGCATACGCCAAAACCGGACCGGTTGTTGTGGCCGTGTATGAACGGGTGAATAAGCGAATATTAGCTGATTACTTTGTTATCCTAACATTATGGTACAAATAATAAGCATAGATGTGCTATAAAATTTGAGCGTTTGCAATGAATTTTATCGGCTATTTATTATGATAAATGGTACAACAGCATACTTTCACTAACTTTTGTTGTATTTATAGACTTTAATGAAATAAAAGAAAAAGGATGATTGAAAGTATACTTTCAATCATCCTTTTTCTTTTATTTTTTACAGAATGTATTTTGTATTCTTCAGCAAATTAGCTAATCAGCACATTATCATATAAGTATTCTACCCATTCATAGAAGCAAGAAACTCTTCGTTAGACTTTGTGCCTTTCATACGTTTAAGTAATTCGTTCATTGCTTCATCGGTATTCATATCGCCTAAAAATAAACGTAAGATATTCATCCTTTTCAATACATCTCTATCTAGCAATAAATCATCCCTACGAGTAGAAGAACCTACAAGATCGATAGCAGGGAAAATACGTTTATTTGCTAATCTTCTTTCCAGCAAAAGTTCCATATTTCCTGTTCCTTTAAATTCTTCAAAGATAACTTCATCCATTTTCGAACCTGTCTCTATAAGCGCTGTTGCAAGAATGGTAAGTGAACCTCCATTTTCTATTTTACGGGCAGCACCAAAGAATTGTTTTGGCTTTTGCATTGCATTAGCTTCCACACCACCACTTAATACTTTACCGCTTGATGGTGCAGTAGTATTATGAGCACGTGCCAGTCTTGTTATAGAATCCAGTAGGATTACTACATCATGACCACACTCAACCAGTCTTTTTGCTTTTTGAAGTGCTATAGCTGAAACCTTTACGTGTTTTTCAGCTGGTTCATCAAAAGTAGAAGCGATTACTTCCGCTTTTACACTTCTTTCCATATCAGTAACTTCCTCTGGTCTTTCATCAATCAGTACTACCATCAAATAACATTCCGGATGATTAGCAGCAATTGCGTTTGCAACAGCTTTCAACAGCATTGTTTTACCAACCTTAGGTTGTGCTACTATAAGTCCTCTCTGGCCTTTACCTATAGGTGTAAAAAGATCCATTATACGAGTACTATAGTCAGATGGGGAAGTAAATAAATTTAGTTTCTCAAAAGGGAACAATGGAGTAAGATAATCAAATGGAACTCTATCCCTTACTTCATCAGGCCTTTTACCATTGATAGTATCAACTTTTAAAAGTGCAAAGTACTTTTCACCTTCTTTAGGTGGTCTTACAGTTCCGCATACAGTATCACCCGTTTTTAAGCCGAATAATTTTATCTGAGATGGAGAAACATAAATATCATCAGGAGAAGATAAATAATTGTAATCACTGGAGCGAAGGAAACCGTATCCTTCATTCATCATTTCCAGAACACCTTCGCTGTTTACAATACCTTCAAACTCAATGTTGAAAACAGTTTCGCGCTCTTTTTTAATGAAAGGATTTTTAATTACAGGTGGTGTATAATCCATTGCTGGTTCAGAATAATCTTCTGTTGCAGCCAATAAAGCAGATGCCAATGGGGCAATATCAGCATCCAAGCCAGTAGAATTAATTAATTCCAAATGCTCTAAATCCAACTCTTCATTATCAGCATCCATTGGTTGAGCATCGCCAATTTGTTGGTTATATTTAGGTTTTACAGGAGTACTTTTATTAAAATCCTGTGCATCAACAATCAAATTCTGCTCTTCCCTTCTAGGTTTAGCTATTTTTCTAGGCCTTTTTTCTATTAAAGGTTTTTTTTCTTCTACCAGTACTTCTACTAATGGATCAGGCGCATTTACCACTTCAGCCTCTTCTACACCCATACTTGTAGTTGTACGTACAGTAGCAGGCTTTCTAGTTCGCTTCTTTTTTACTCCTTCAGCATCTGCACCTTTTAAAGCCTGAGTGTCGAGAATCTTATAGATTAATGCTTGTTTGTCAGCATCCTTAGCAGATTTAATTTTTAATTGTTCGGCAATGCTGAGCAGTTCAGGCAACAGCATATCATTCAATTGCAAAATGTCGTACATAGTAATTTACAAATATGTTGAAATAATTCTTGCTTTTTTCCTTGATGTTAATGTGAAATTATATGGAAAGAAAAAATTGACTTGGAAAGATTGTAACTGTTGTTCTCAATGGATTAAATGATATACAAATCAGCCGTTTCCGCTGCAATGTTAGTGCAGTTTTTTAAATACACAAATTTTTTCTTTGATATATGACTTATCTCATTTTAACCAATAGGCTAAATAAGGCTACTTAACTGTATTCCAATTGGCTACATTTAAATGAATAGGATACTTTAGTTTCAAAGCCTTTATCCATTCTGCTTCTAACTGTGTTTGATAATCATTTATCACTAATCCTTTAGCTTCCTCAAAACTACGTTTAGTACCTTTATCATGAAGTTTTGAAACTATAAAAAAGCTGTATAGTTCGTCAGTGTCACTTTTTTCAGGGGCAGTAATAAAGCCTACTTTGTGTTCAATTTTTTGTTTAATAGGCAAATTGTCATATTCATATCTGGCACTATCAGCAGAAGCTACCCCCCCATAATTACTAACAACTGCTCTCCAATCGGAAATATCATTGGAAATTTTGGCAACTAATTCCTTTGCAACATCTTTATTATTTACGGTAATCAAAATACCAGAAACACCATCATGCCATACATATTTGTCTTCATGACTTACATAAAAATTTTTCAATCCTACAGAATCTTCTGTTGCTTTACTCCAAACATTTTTATCCATTGCAACAAACAACAAATTGGCTTCTTCAAATTCTTTTATTTGTTTATTTAGCGAAGGATTAAATTCTTCATAGTGATCTCTGTAGTATTCTATACTTTTTGTTTTATAAAACTCTTTTAGTTGACTATCTAAGGGTTTAGTAGATAAAGGATTTCCGGAATGTAAAAGCATAGAACAATAGCTCTGAAAATCTTTAGCATATATTGTCTGTTTTGCAAAAGAAATCAATACAACAGAATCCACTTTCTTACCAAAAGTAGCCATGGATTTACCTTGTAGTGTACTATCAACGTATGCAAAAAGAGTAGCTTCATCAAAAGCACCTTTTTTATATTTTGTAATTTGTTGCCATTTTTTCAATCTATTGTTTTTAGATTGCACTAAACGGTCTCCTCCTTCTATCTTTTGTTTAATATAAACATCCTCTTCAGCACTTTTAGCAGGTTCAATATTTTCAATCAATTTTAGAATATGATAGCCATATGCAGATTTAAATGGAGTAAGATAGTCTCCATTATTTTTAAGACTGTATAATTTGCTTTCAAATGCTGTGTCAAAGTGACCTATACCAATTTCAGGAAGTACTCCATTATTATTGGCAGAGTGAAGATCATTACTATATTTTGCTACTTGAGTTTCAAACTGGTATCCTCTCAATAATTGTTGGTAAATAGTATCGGCTAATAGTTTTTTTGTACTTAGCAATTGTGCATCTGCATCTGGAGGAGTTGCAATTAGAATCTGTCCAACTCTTCTTCTACCAAATGCTTTTCTTTCCCCTAGATTACGAAAAATATGATACCCATATTTACCTTTGTAGGGCGCCGAAGATTGACCAACTTTTAATGCATATACTTCATTTTCTATAGCATAGGGAAGACTAAAAACGGTAATGTAACCGATATCCCCTTTCGACTTTTTGTTGTTATCATCATTAGAATACGTACTTAATACTTCTTCAAATGGTTTGCCCTGTTTCAATAAAGAATATGCTTTGTTAGCTTGTTCTAAAGCCTTAGTAGTATCAGTTGAGTAATCAATAAATATCTGTGCTACATGAATATCTTTCTTACTTCTTTCGTAAGCTTCTGCAATCAGTTTTTTCTCGTCTGCTTCTTCGTTGATAAGGCTTTCTGCAAGTTGCCTTTTAAAATTGGTTAATTCCGTTTTAAAAGTCTCCAAATTATTCAGCTTAGCATCGTAAGCAGCCTGTACTTTCAATTTGAAGTTGATGTATAAATCAAGGTATTCTGTCAACGACTTTTTTCGATCTGCAGCATTGCCCGGATTCTTATCAAATGCTGTTAGAAACTCTTGTTTACTTACGTCTTTTTTACCGTAAGTAAAAATGGTTTGAGCATGCGACAAAGAGGTAAGACATGCAAGTGCAAGAACTATTTTTAAAGCTTTCATGATTAATCCGGTAAGGTGTTATTTTTTCTTATCTGCGTTCTTCTTCTTTTGCTTCGCAGTAATTAAATCGTCGAACTGAAGAATGCCTAATTGCTTGGCTATAATATGTTTTTCTTCGTCCAGCAGGTACATGGTAGGTGTTTTATATACATCGTACAACTGACGGAAATTAGGTTGACTATTAGCTGCTTCCTGATCCCTTACTTCCTTAGGTTGATAAGTAAAAATCCAATCGGATGGAAGTTTTTTATCCTGAATAAATTTCTTGTATTCTTCTACCGAATTATCCTTAACATCTACATTGTAAACCTTTACACCCAAGGCTTTCCATTTAGCACGATAGATTGAATCTACTCTTGGTACTTCTTCTTTACAGTGACCACAACTAGGATCCCAGAATATTACAAAAGTGTAAGGAGCGCTGATGCCATAAAGGGATACAATTTTACCAGTAGTATCCGCTACATCTAGCAATGGAGCAGGGCTACCCAACTGGTTTGCAATTTTGCTATACCCCTGATCGATGATGGTCTTTTTTGATTCTTTATTTAAGTAGGTAGTATCGCCTTTTAAGTAAAAGTTTTCGAATAGGTAAACAAATACTTTATCTTGTCCCATATACTCGGGATTCAGGTATTTATTGGTGAACTTAGTTAATAAATAAGGATAAATTTCCTTGCCTGTTCTAGCAGAAAGTAACATTACTTTTACCTCTTTAATAATAGAGTCTGGCTCTGGAGAAACATATAACTTATAATACTCATCTATCTTAGAATCAAAAAATGGGGTTCTTAATAAACGATCATCATAAAAGTTGACATCATCCCAAAAATGATCCTTTACAAAATGATATGGATAGGTTGAATCTGCTTTACCATTTACTACAGGTACGGCAGGTGCAACTGGGCGACGCATTGCTGCAAGTAAAGTTGCTAATAAAGCGTCAGGATTTTGTGCAATCATAGTATCCTTAAAATTTTGCAAATCTTTATCTAAAGCTATATATTTTTCTTTTGCAGTTTGAGAATCCACCTTCGATTTAGCGTTTTTAAATGCGTCTTCATACTTACTCAGTAATGTTCCTTTTTCAAAAACTTTATTAGTATAAATTTTATAAATATCATTATCAGGAGAACCAACAATAGAAGGATGATCCTTTTGAGTAGAATCTGCTACGATGGTAAAGTTTTGCTTTTCTCCAATCAATAAATCAAACAAGATAGAATAATGTGGAGACACTACAAAATAGATACCCCCTGTTAATTTTGAACCATTAAATACCCCCTGGCTATTTTCATTCACAATAGTACTATCTACCAATACTTTGTTTTTGCCATAATAGCAGCCTAAATAAACCTTTTGATTTTTAAAAGGCTTTACCGTTACAGAAATGTTGTGACCAGTATCTGCAGCATTAACTACCGTTGCAGTTTTAGGTTTAGTAACAGTTTTTTTAGGTTGTGCAATTAATATACCACCACTAATTACAGTAAATAATAAAAGTAATTTAAATCTCATACTTAAGACATTTATTTAAAACGAGGCGTAAAAATAGGTAAAACAGAACCTTATTCGGTTAATGAATTGCAAAAGCAATAACAAAAATTATACCAGAATAGCCTTGTTTAATCAAAAAAAGTATGGATATGATAAAATGACAGCGGGAATTGACAATATAAATATATTATTTAAGGAGGATTTATTTCTTTATTCCTGTAAACCTGATTACAGCTCCCTTACCATTGTGATAAGGGCCTTCTTTAAGCTCAATTACCTTTTCGCAAAGTTCTATTACATCAAAGTCTTTAAAGTCATTGGCAATGTCTTCCAAAGCAAAAAGCATGTCAGGGTTTTTAGGTCCACCAGCACCTTTATCTTTTGAATTGTATTCAATATGTTGTTTGCTGAATGCTTCAAAAATTAATACTCCTCCTTTTCGTAAGTATTGAATAAGCTTTTGATGAACAGCTGATATGGATTCAGTCGTAAAATGGGCATAGGTAAGTCCTATCACATCAAATTGATCTTTATCATAATGAAGGGAAGACCAATCGCCTACCTGATATTGTATGGAAACCTTATTTGATTCAGCGAGCGCATCTGCTTTCTTCTTTGCTTCAATGCTCCAGTCAAAGGCATTTACATCCCATCCTTGTAAAGCTGCATAAACAGCATTCCGTCCTTCGCCTTCTGCTGGTAGCAATATTTTACCAGGGGATAGTTTATCCAGTTGCTCTTTAAAGTATTCGTTAGGGTCTACTCCATAGGCATATTCAGGAGCACTATATCTACCATCCCAGAACTCTTTGATAACCATAAAAAAGGATTAATTATTATTAGACTTAAATAAACTAAACACTAAAGTACCCAGAAAAGCAAAGTATAGCATACTATTCAAAGGCTTAGAACTAATCATACACTGGCCATTATTGCAGCCCACCAGTTTCCACCAGAAGAACCCTCCTATAGCACCTACCACTGCTCCAATAAAATAAAGCTTGTTTTTAATTACCCATTCTTTCATATACCAATGTATTAACCAATAACCGGAAACTTTGTATTATTCTATCTCCTAACTCCTGTCTCCTATCTCCTTGTATTAAATTAGCTCAGCAAGCTTTTCATAGTAGCAATTCCACCACCATTATATACATCACTTAATCCAGCTTGTTTAAGTATTCCAACTGCACTCGCACTTCTTCCTCCCATTAAACAATGTACCACTATTGGCGTAGACATTTGCTTAATTTCTTCAATTCTATTGCCTACTTCTGATAGTGGAATATTAATAGCACCAGCAATGCTATCTGCTGCAAATTCATCGGGGTTTCTTACATCCAGAATAGTTACGGTAGGTTCCTGCAAAAGTTCTTTAATCTGTTCCATTTTTTTAATTATATATGTTAAATTATCGTATTAACTGATTAGTGAAATAGCGGATTCAATAAATTAAAATTGTATTCATTATCAAATCTTCAAATTCACAAATTTTCAAATTTTTATTCATTAGCATATTAGCAAATCAGCTAATTAGCTAATTGTGCTTTCTCCGCTCTCACTGCATTCCACAAAAAGAATCCACCAGAAATGTTCATCACATTTTGATAATCGTTTTGTACCAGCATTCTTTGTGCCAGATATCCTCTTAAACCTATCTGACAAAAGATAAATATTTTTCGATCTTTTGGTAATTCTGATAATCTGTTTCTAAGTTCATCAACCGGTATATTTATTGCTCCTTCTATTGTTCCTTTATTATATTCTTCTCCAGTTCTTACATCTACCAGCAAATCCCCTTCCTCTGCTTTATTTTCTCCATTCCAGTTGGCCACTTTCAATACACCACGGAGTATATTTTCAGCTACAAACCCAGCCATGTTGGCAGGATCTTTAGCTGATGAGAATGGCGGTGCATAAGCATGTTCAAACTCGATAAGATCATAGATTGTACCTCCATTCTGAATAATACTGGCAAACACATCCAGCCTTTTATCTACACCATCATATCCAGCTATTTGAGCTGATAAAAGCTTACCATTTTCAGGAAAGAAAGCAATTTGTATAGACAACTGTTGTGCTCCCGGATAGTACCCTGCATGAGACCCACTATGAGTAGTAGAAATAATGTGTGGAATTGATAATCCTTGTAAATGTTTTGCGGCAACACCAGTTGTTCCCAGCACCATATCAAACACTTTTACAATGGCTGTGTTGATAGCACCTTTATACGATCTTTTATTTCCCAACACTATATTATCTGCACAAATTCTTCCTTGTTTATTGGCAGGACCAGCAAGATAAGTTATCATAGATAATCCGGTAATAGGGTTCACGAATTCTATAGCATCCCCTACTGCATAAATATCTGGATTGGAGGTTTGTAAATACTCATTCACCAGTATTCCTTTCGCAGTACCAAGTTGCAATCCAGCACCTACAGCAAGCTTAGTATCGGGTCTTACCCCTATCGATAATATTACTAGGTCAGCGTCAATACTATCTTTATCTTTTAGTAATACTTTCAATCCGTTTTCAGTACGTTCAAATCCCGAAACTGCTGTATTCAACTGAAGGTTTACCCCCTTTTGTCTTATATGTTGCTGAGCCAATGCAGCTATAGGATAATCTACCGGTGCAAGTATCTGATTGCCCATTTCTATTATGGTAACATCCAGACCCAGATGATGCAAATTCTCTGCCATTTCCAGCCCTATAAATCCAGCCCCTATCACTACTGCTTTACCCGTTTTATGCTTATCTACATAAGCTTTTATAAAGTCGGTATCTGCTACATTTCTTAGGGTAAATATCCCTTCCAGCCCTATTCCAGGCAAAGGAGGACGAACAGGTTCTGCACCCGGAGACAGAACCAGTTTATCGTAGGTTTCCGTATACTCTTCTCCGGTAATTAAATTTTTAACAGAAACTGTCTTTGCAGCAGCATCTATTGCTGTAACCTCGTTTCTTACTCTTACATCTATATTGAAACGACTATTAAATCCGGCTGCAGTCTGAACAAATAATTTATTTCTTTCCTTTATTACATCTCCTATATAGTAGGGCAATCCACAGTTGGCATAGGAAACATATTCGCCTTTTTCAAACATCACAATCTCTGCTTTCTCATCCATTCTCCTCAGCCTTGCAGCAGTACTTGCTCCTCCCGCTACTGCACCTATCACTATATATTTCATAAACCAGTAATTATTATTTATTTAGGATGCAAATAAAGAAAGTAACCAAAACGTTTTATGTAACTTTTGTTGCATATATCAAGCACCAATGAATACAGCTGCAAGAAGCTGGTTTCTAGTTATCAGTAATACAAACTTGCAACTGGTAACTAGAAACCAGCAACTGTTTTTGTATTAATTCAACATGTAAAATAAAACATTCAACACAATGTATTCCCTACTCTACTCCCAGCGATTTCAAAAATGCTTTGGAGTTAGATGGTCTTCCCAAAAAGTTCTCTAGCATTTTATGCTCTGGCAGAGTAGATCCTCTTTCCAGTATTTCCTGTCTGTATTTTAATCCAAGGTCTTTATTCATCACGCCTTTTTCCTGAAATACAGAAAACATATCCTGTGCAAATACTTTGGACCATAAGTAGCCATAGTAGTTTGCCGCATATCCATTCAAGTGACCAAAACTGCAGATAGCATGATACCCCTCAACCGTTGGAATCTTGAGCATACTAAATAAATCCTGCGCTACATCATTTATACCTTTACCTTTTATACTATCATATTTATCTTCAAAAGTAAAATCGATAGAACCAAGATAAAGCTGACGGGAATATTGATATGCAACTCCTTCCAGCTGAGTAGCTTTCATTTTTTTGAATAGTTCTAACGGTAGTGTTTCTCCAGTTTTATAATGCTTAGCAAACATCTTTAGAGATTCGTATTCCCAACACCAGTTTTCCAGAAATTGTGAAGGTGCTTCCACAAAATCTCCCTTCACATTAAATGGTCCTTGCGATGCAATAGCACTTCTTCCCAACATACTGTGAACTAAGTGTCCAAATTCATGAAACAGGGTAGTTACGTTGGTATGATTCAGCAAAGAAGGCTTCTCAGCAGTACCTTCTGGAAAGTTGCATATAAGTGCCGACACTGGCAATATTTCTGTGCCAGATAAACTACTGAATTGAGAAATTGGGTAGCAGGCAAAATGAGTATATTTATTAGCACGAGGATATAAATCAAAATAAAATGTTCCTATCTTTTTATTGCTCTTATATATTTCAAAACTTCTTACTTTATCATGCCATAATGGAAGTCCTTTTGTTTCTATAATCTCTATACCAAAAAGTTGTTTGTATACTTCAAACATACCGGCAATAGTATTATTCATTTCAAAATACTCCTTCACTTCATCAGTATTCAGCTGATACTTTTTATCCAGCAATTTCTTTTGGTAATATAGGATATCCCAAAGATTTAATCCATCTTTCAAATCCGGATTCATCGATTCTTTTAAGGTCTTCAGTTCATCCAGTTCTTTTTGCAGACTAGGCGCCAGCTTTGCTTTTAGGTCGTTTATAAAATTCCATACATTAGCAGGGGTTTCACTCATTTTATCAGCAACAGAAAATGCAGCATAGCTTTTAAAACCCAGTGTTTTTGCCAGTACATTTCTATAGTACAACATACTATCCAATACCTTAATATTTTTTGGATATGCACGATCATTGTATTTCAACAGTGCAGTATGACGCGTAGCAGGGTTACTTGCATTCGTCATAATTTCGGTATAATTAGGTCCATTAATATTTACTACATAACGATCTTCTCCTTTTCTCCATTCTTTCAACTTACTTTCCTCTACTCCTTTCAGTTCTTCCAGGGTAAATACAGCACTGTCTTTATATTCCGCAATATTTTTGTCAAACTGTGTAGAATAATTTATCAGTTGAGCATTCAGGTTTTCCAGGGTTTTTCTCTCCTTGGCTGGAAGCTTCATACCATTCTTTTCAAAAGAAAGAATAGTCTCATCTATAAACTTCTTTTGCGAAATAGAAAGTCCTTTAGTAGATGGTTGTAAACTAAATGATTTTATTGTTTTGTACAGCGCTTCATTCAGGTTAATGTTGGACATATACAAGCCCAGTCTTTCGTTCTCGTCGTTAGCAGCATTGCGGGTACTATCGTCGGTATATGTACTTGATATTAAACCAAGCTTAAACGACAGATCTGTCAGATCATAAATGACTGCATCAAAAGGTTTAATTACATTTTCAAACGTTCTTGGCAACTTAGTAGGCACACTAATTTTGTTCAGAGCAGCATCCGCCGATTTTATCGAAACAGACACCGCATCTCTAACAGTTTTAGCGGTTACTTTATCGAAGCTTATTGGACTATTGCTATGTATCAGCAAAGGATTCTCTACTTTACTCTGAGCACTTATTCCAGTAGTAATAACTATAGAAAATAGCAAGGCAAACAACTTAGTATATTTCATAATCGTTAATAACTTAAGCTACGAAAATAACTATTTCAGCCACATACCCAAACCATTTAGTGTTTTAGATTAGAACACTTAACCTTTGAATATATTTAAAACATGTATCTGTATTAATCCTTAAGCGTAAGTAATCTAGCTGTATTCCTCTTTGTATTTGTATAATTTTTTGCCTCTATGCCTTTGTGCCTATTGTTTAAAAGCCTCCAAAGCATAACTCGGCTTTCCATCATTTCCCCAGGCACTCAATATATAATGACTCCAGCTTCTGGCACCCTCCGGTTCCCAATACATTACTCCCAGACCTTTACCATTAGGCACCGCCCTTACTTTACTTTGTACTGCCAGCAACATATTATAGGTATTCTCCACCAGCGTATCTACACCACCAGTTTCCACTACCATTACCTCTTTTTTATAGCGGCTCGCCATATCTATTAAGTTGTAGCCAAGGTCATTAATGTTGGTTGTATAGTCTGGACTACCAGCCAACCAGTATGGATAGTACGACATCCCTATTACATCGTACTTGGCCCCATATAGCTGAGCACTATCAAACCACCAGCGGAACTTAGCATTATTATTTCCCTCATCCACATGCAGTATCACTTTCGAAGTAGGACTCACCAGTTTTATAGCATCATATCCCTTATTAATAAGTTGTACCAGGCCGGGCCAGTTATTGGTATTACCCTCCGGATATATCATTCCCGAAGCCGTTTCATTACCTACCTGTACCCACTCAGGCGTTACACCACTGTTCTTCAATGCCGTCATCACATCTACGGTATAATTGTATAAATCAGTCAGCAATACCGGAAACGAATGCCCTTGCCATGCCTGCGGTTTTACTTGTTTACTCGGGTCGGCCCAGCTATCGCTGTAATGAAAATCAATCATCACTTTCATACCCCAGCTTTTCGCTCTTACCGCCATCGCCACCGTTTCGGCTTTACTACAATGACCACTAAAAGGATCGTTCGATGGATTTACCCAGGTTCTTAAACGAATAGCATTAATGCCATGATCCTTCAATATTTTAAAGCAATCCTGCGCCACGCCACTATCATTATAGAATGTATAGCCCGATGCCTCCATTTGAGGAAGCCAGCCAATATCCGCTCCTTTTACAAAGCTGTCGGTAGCTATTGGCGTTATTATAATAGTAGGATTCGTAGCTTTACTACAAGCCGTAAGGCAGAGCAGGATATTGATAAACAGGATAGCAAATCTCATAACAATTTTAATTAAAGATGAACCGGACAGAACAAAGATAAAAGTCTATTTTCATTAAGTACTTCAATATACTCACAGTACTCTTTACTTAAGTTTTTCTCGGACGATTTTTAGGTTCTATCCGCTATTGCAGCAGCTATATATTACGTCACAGGGACATCAATTGATGAGTAGCTCTGTACTTATTTTGTAAGCTAATTCGAAAGGGGAATATCAATAGACTATAGTTTGTATTAAGTTGTTTAGTTTTCATTATTCGAATCTTAGATTCGCTAGAACAATAACATAGTCGGAGATTACCTAAATTCAACATGCTAACAATAAGACCAACGAATGAGTTTTGGGAAGGTGCTTTACAAGAATCTTCCGTCTATCGACAACCAAAGCTCAATACTGTTCCAAAAGCCAAATATAAGAACTGAGTTCAAAAGAATTCTTTCAGCCCCAAACAAGGCCAAAAGAAAGAGCTGAAGTTGAGTTACTTCCTGTCCCCCTGCTATTGCATATACATTTGTTGCACGCTGTTTGTTCAGTAGAGATTATGAATTGGTATTATTGTTTTTTGTCATTAATATCTTATCAAATAATGAGCAGAAGCCCCATAATTACTTGTATATCTCAAATTTACACTTAACATAACCATATTACGACTTTGCATCATCTAATTATCACTTGACCTATCCATTTTGTTACTTTGCATGAGGTATTCATTACTTAGTCTATCCATTTTGTTAATTATGTTGTTCTAATTATAACTTAACGATCCCATTTTGTTACTTAGCCTCACGTGTTTGTCACTTTGCGTTATCTATTTTCAACTTAGTATCACCATTTGATAACTTGGCGTTGCCGTATTCAAACTTAACCTATCCACGTTTTTATTTATACATCGCTCTGTCTAGAATTGTTCATTAACATCGTGAAAAGTGCAGAGTACTGACTAGCTAAAGCAATTGTCCAATTGTAAACGTAAGAAACTGTCAAACTAAACCTGTTTCAAACTGTGAACGAGGATTGTCTAGCTAAAGCATTTGTCCAACTGTAAACGAAAGAAATTGTCAAACTAAAAGCGTAGAGAATAGTAAACGATTTTTAAATTAAAGCTATCCTGAATATAATGACGATTACTTAACCTAAAAAGTCTCAAATAAATAGCGTGCAACTCTTTAATAGACGCATGTTTATGCGTTATTATTTTAAATAAATTAATCATCAAACCCATACAAAGCATCATTATAAGAACCAAATACAAAATTTTAATTAATCAAGCAAAATATTT
>Ga0007873_1000306_pt1 | contig 13635 bp, 10 predicted proteins | sample CryBogCBH26May08_FD_71228 | JGI IMG/M metagenome (GOLD analysis project Ga0007873, IMG submission 71228) | Freshwater microbial communities from Crystal Bog, Wisconsin, USA - CBH26May08 | ecosystem: Environmental > Aquatic > Freshwater > Lake | place: Crystal Bog, Wisconsin, USA | collected...
GAGCTTTAATACAGCAGCATTTATGACCTATGGCAGGGGTTATTATGAAGAATATAAAGGGGTAGCGGCCGAAGCGGCTAATGGAGATAGTAGCGAAACATCTTACGCTTTTTATGGCTTGCCCAATATAACACATGGCACTGACATCATAACAAATACAGACCTTATCCGCCAACTTTGGCTGGATAATCATTTTTATGGTCAGATAGCTTCTTTTCAACACAAAACTGTACAGGACGAACTAACTTTCGGTGGAGGGTGGACTCGATATGAAGGCTCCCATTTTGGAAATATCATATGGGCCAAGCAAGGTGGCATTGACAACAATTATCAATATTACAAAGACCCTGTATTAAAGACTGATGAAAACATATATGTAAAATGGCAACATAAAATAAGCAAAACTTTAATTGGTTTTGCAGATGTTCAATACAGACAAGTATATCATCGTATAAATGGGTTTGAAGGTAAAGCCATTAATAATCCATTATCTTCTTTAGCAGTCACAAAGAACTTTAATTTCATTAACCCTAAAGCAGGACTAACTTATTCTAAAAATAACTGGAAAGCTTTCTTCAGTTATGCACTTGCTAGTAAAGAACCGAATCACGATGATCTTGCTACAATTTTACAGTCGCCAAAAGCCGAGACTTTGCACGATTTTGAATTGGGACTTGAGCACAAAAAGCTGCATTATAGTTTTAATGCTACTATATACTATATGCTTTATAAAAATCAACTGGTGGTAACTGGAAAATTGAACGATGTGGGTTCTTATACCAGGGTAAATGCAGATAATAGTTACCGGGCAGGAATAGAACTTCAAGGAGCCTATACCTTTTATAAATGGCTGAATGTGGCGGCTAATTTCACTTTTAGTCAAAATAAAATAAATAGTTTCACAGAATATATAGACAATTGGGATGATGGATCACAAAAGGCAGTAAACCACCATAATACTGACATCTCTTTTTCGCCTAATATAATTGCTGGCAATACTATTAATATTTTACCATGCAAAAGAAGTAGCATTAGCCTGATGGGAAAACATGTAAGTAAACAATTTCTGGATAATACACAGGATGATGCCAGAAGTTTAAAGGCATACTATGCAGAAGATATAAGAATAACCTACCGTTTTAAAATTATAGCAAATACAGAATGGAACATTATTGCACAGGCGAACAATATTTTTAGTACAAAATACAATTCAAATGGTTGGACATATCCCTATATATCTGGAGGATCATTAATAAATAGCAATGGGTATTTTCCTGTAGCACCATCCAATTTTATGATAGCTTTGAATATGAAGTTTTAGAAATACATTCTTTAAACGTTCAAAGGTTTTACGTTTAATTTGTTTAACGATATACAGTAGTAATTCTTTTAAATTCATAATTGCTTAAATAAACTAAAAAGTGCATAATGTTGATTCAATATCCTCTGCATTATGCACTTTTATATTTGCGTTCTGCTTTTTGTATTAAACATTAAGACGAATTACTTATACCTTATATTCCTTGTGAGAATCATTAATAAAGCGAACAGTATAATTTCTAAAACTTCTCAGCCAATACTTTGTAAATTGTACTCTCCTGACTCCTACCTACTTTCTCCAATATTCCACAATTTACTTTTCCTATACTAAAAAGAAACCCTGAAACTTCCAAATACGCCAAACCTTGCTGGGTGCTGGTTTTCAACCGGGGAAGGAAGAACTCTCCAAATAAAATCGATTCTAAAAAATTTTAAAATATTGTCTATACCAGTACCAAGCTCGAGGTACATTTTGCCGTCCAGTGAATGGTATGGATAATTACCCACATAGTTTAGTGTTTTATTAGCATCAGACAAAGAACCTACAACTCCTTTGGCAGTCCAGAATTGTCTTAGCTTCATTTTTCTAGTAATGGTATTATATTTCATTAGTCCGCTTCCAAAATTATGTTCAATTTTAAAGCCTGCATACTGATCTGCAATAAATTCGTAACGCTTCATAAGATTAAAATTATTAGCAGTATAATAAAACACCTCACTTCCTGGCATAATCCCCAGAAACTGGAATGGTAAGCTACCATTAACTTTACTGGCAAAAAGACTGTAGCTTATATTACCATAAGGAGGTACAGGTAAATAATCGATAAGTGACAAATCCCACTTATCATAGTTATAGCTACTATTCAGTATACCTTGAATACCTCGGGTATACTTAAGTTCTACTATGGGTAAATCGCTTCCTAAACTGGTACGGGTAAAATTGTAATCAATATATCTTTCCAGAAAAGCATATCTTAATCTAAAAGATGTCTCAAAAGTTTTTAAAGGGGTGCCATTACCTGCATTCAAATAAAACTCTTTGCCTGGCAGGTTGAGTAAAGAAGTATACTGTTTGGTAGAAGCTGCTATTCCAAAATGAAATCCTTTATTGCTCTCTTTATAATATTCCGCTTTAGTTTCTTCTATACGTTGATATTTGTAAGGAATACCCGGTCTTCTGAATAAAGTAGCGAGAATATTATCGTTGCCCAACTGCATTTGATTGGAACCTGTTTGTCCATTGTCCATATCGTTTCGGTAAGTAAAAACTGCATATGAATAAGGCTCTCTACCAAAAACATACTTTACTTCTGCCTTTTCTTTAAATGATTGATCGGTAGTACCATAAGCAAGATAACCATTCAAATTTAAGTGATCGCTAAAAGAGCGATTGGTAGATAGATCAAAACGAAAGCGATAGCCCTCCCATTGGTTGGAACTTGCCCAATAAAACCATGGACCAAGTCGAATTTTACCATAATCTTTCACCCCAGTAGTGGCAAACATAAAAAAGTGTTTGTACCCTAAAAATGTAGGATTATTTTCCAATGTATCCAATAATTTATACACTGCCTTTTCAGACTTGGTCAGTTCCTCATGTCTGTTAGCAAACCAAAAGGAATCTGACATATTATTATTCGACAATAGGTCAATCTGTTCGGCCTTTAATGTTCTTGATAAATCGCCACGAGCAGTTGTATCATTCAACAATATTTTTCTATAGGTAGTAGTTTTACGACCCTTCAAAGCTACACTCTTCTCCCCTATAGGATTAATATCTGCAACAAACTTATCTTTACTCAAAAACCAGATTGAATCATAAATCAATGAATATTCCTGAATGATGGAAAGCCCACCAATGAAGTTTATATTAGCATCTACAGAAGGACGCATTGTTATTTTCTGCAATGCAAAACTGGTATCGTTTACATAACAATCTCCTTCAAATACATCGGCACCTTTAGTTTTTGGTGAAAATCTAAAATGAATCAATCTTTTCTTACTTAAGTATTGAGTATCCAGTAGTTTAAAATTGTAATACTTATCACCATTATCATTGAATGGACTTATAAAATTTTTATCAAAAACTGGAATAAAGTTTGCATAAGCATCTACATTCTGATAAGTAGCTCCTAATTGTCTTAATACACTTTCGTTATCTATACCATCTACTTTGGTTGCTTTAATTACTTCATGTGTTTTTCTGGGGCTTTTTTGAAAATAATAATCCGATAATGTTTCTGCTAAGTACACCGGCAGAAAAGGCTTTTCTTCTGATGTTGTATCTATGTAGTTTAAAACAAAACCAAAAGGTTTCATTAATTTATTTCCTGCTAGTTTTTCTTTACTGATATTTCTTAAATCTAGTTCTAATCTATTGTAAACTTCATAGTTGTAATTATCCCAATATGAACGAATGTGCTTGTACTTATACTTCATTATTTTCTTCCAGAACCACAAAGCCCTACTATACTTACTCTTAACCATTACCTCAGTTTTTGGAGGAAGGATTTCTAATTTGATGGTAAGCGATAGAGAATCTTTTAAAGCAATAACCGGTATATTAACTTCTTTATATCCTATACCAGTTACTCTAAGCGTATCCTTAGAAAAGGAGTATTCGGACTCAATTACGAATTTACCCAAAGAATCTGTAATTCCACCTTTCTTAATATGGGAAAGATATACCGAAACATACGGAAGAGGTTCATCACTTTGCTTGTCCCTAACAATACCTGCAACCTTTCTAATCTGAGATTCAGCTATAGTGATATTGAGTATAAGTACAAAAAGGATTAATAATAATTTTACTGCAACTGCTTTATAGTTCATAATACCATTCAAAAATATAAGAAAGACCACTATGTATTTAAATTAAAGCGTTAAAAATGTAATAATGGTAAAGTTTAATGATTAAAAAGGCTTCTAAACAAATTAAAACACTTTAATCCATAGTCATTTTATAAATTTAAGATGAAACTTTTTTTTAAACCATTAGTAACATTTATCTTAATGAATATTTGGTAATTATACCCTTGTTTTCTATGATATATTGAAAATTTAAAAATAGTTATTTAACCTTAAAGGGCTAGAGTATAATTATACAAAAATTGTTCTGTTACTGCAATGATTTTCTTGTAATTATTTTTGTAGTAATACAGGTTCCTCATAAATTAGCGCCCATGCAACAAATAAGTATTCAGGAAATTCAAAGCTTTAAAGGTAAATACCCTAAACAATTATATCTATTGTTTTTTACAGAAATGTGGGAACGATTTACTTTTTATGGAATGCGGGCCTTACTGATACTTTATATGACCAAAGTATTTCATTATGGAGATGCTAAGGCCAATCTGATATATGGAACACAGCAATCTCTGATTTATGCCATGATGATTTTTGGAGGATTGCTTGCAGATAAAATACTGGGTTATAGAAAATCAATCCTTTGGGGTGGCATATTAATGATATTTGGAAGTTTTATGCTTGCTTTTCAAGGAGAAGCCTTTTTTTATGCTGGCCTAGCAACGGTAGTAGTTGGAAACGCTTTTTTCAAGCCGAATATATCTTCCATGGTAGGTAGTCTTTATGCCAATAATGATGGGAGAAGAGATGCTGGATTCTCTTTGTTTTATATGGGTATCAATTTAGGATCTATATTAGGGGGCTTCCTTTGTGGATATGTAGGAGAAACGATCAACTGGAACCTAGGTTTTGGTATTGCAGGGATATTTATGATTGTTGGTTTACTGGTATTTGTTAAAGGACAAAAATCACTTGGTCCGGTAGGACTTCCTCCGCTTAAGGCAGGATTAGACAAACCATCCTGGCTTACAAAAACAGATTTATTGATATTTGGTACCAGTATATGTTGTATTCCTTTATTTATATATATGCTGAACAATTTCAGCTATTATCCTATTGTATTAAACATTCTCTTATTTGGTTCATATATTTATGCTTTATGGGTAAGCTGGCAAAAAGGCAGAGAATCATTTTTAAAAATGGTTGCAGCTTTGGTTCTAATAACATTCAGCATATTATTCTGGGCGTTTTATGAACAAGGAGGAGGTTCCCTTAATTTATTTACTGATAGAAATGTGAACCTGCATTTCTTTGGTCATATTCTTTCCGCCGCTGCACTAAACAATTCAATCAACGGGGTTATGATTGTAGCTTTAAGTCCAATATTTGGAGCGCTATGGATATGGCTTGCAAATAGAAAAAAAGAGCCAAATGCTGCAGTAAAGTTTGCACTAGGACTTGCTCAATTAGGATTTGGATTCTATTTAATGGCTTATGGTGCACATTATGCTAATAGTGAAGGAAGAATTCCATTATTGATATATGCTTTAGGTTATTTGTTTATGACTACAGGAGAATTGTGTTTATCCCCTATTGGCTTATCCGTAATTACTAAATTATCGCCTACTGGAATTGTTGGCTTTATGATGGGAGTATGGTTTCTTGCTAGCGCTTATGGACAATATCTAGCTGGTTATATTGGTTCTTTAATGTCTATACCTGACGAGTCGGCAGGTGCCAATATTAACTCTTTACAAACCCTTGGTATTTATGCAAATGGATATGGTAGGATAGCTATAATATCGGTAATAAGTGGGTTAATACTATTAGGTCTTTCATTCTGGTTAAAGAAATGTATGGAAGAAAAGAAGAATTACTAATTGTACTAATTAACATTCATTAATTTTCACTGTATATAATATTTAATAATATATTGTTTGTTTATTAATTAGATAAACTCTAAAGTTCTTTTCATAATTTATCTGTTTTAAATTATTTTTTTAGTTAAATTTAATTAATTACCCTTATTTTCGTCGGGAGTAAAAATTAATATTAACAAAACTAATTAGAACATGAAAAGAATTTATCTATTATTCTTGGCAATTGTATTATTCAGCATTAATGGAATTAGTCAAGCTTTATTGCAGGAAAGTTTTGAAGGAACTTTTCCTCCTGCAGGCTGGACTATCATTAATAATGGAACAGGCAATACCTGGACACAAAATACAACTGCTACTTATGCATATAATGGTACAAAATCGATGCAGCTTATGTATAATACTACAAATGCTGCTGATGCTTGGGCTATTACACCTGCATTGAATTTAAATACAAATCCGGTTACAATTACCTTATGGACAAGAGTTAGAAGGGCAACCAGTCTGGAAAGTCTTAAAATTACAGTTGGTACCGGCAATACAGTAGCTGATCAAACGACTGTACTTTCAGATAATCCATCATTATCGAACACAGCATTCCAACAAATAACGGCTACATTCACCGCTCCAACAGCTGGAACTTATTATTTTGGTTTTAATTGTTACTCAGCAGCCAATAAACGCTATTTATACCTAGATAGTATCACCATATCTCAGTTATTACCTGCTTGTACAGGTACACCAGTTGGCGGTACTACCATATCATCGGTAACAACTATCTGCCCAAATCTTCCATTTAATTTAAGTGTTACAAATTCAAGTGGGGGGGTATCTGGCCTATCATATCAATGGCAATCTTCTCCAGATAGTATTAACTGGACAGACATTGCTGGTGAGGTAAACCCTACAACAACGGTAACAGCAGGAATTACAACCGCAACTTACTACAGAAGAAAAGTAAGTTGTAGCGGAACCGATTCTTATTCAACTATGGTTCAAGTATCTTTGAATCCACCGTCTTTTTGTGTTTGTAGCCCTAATAATGGTACTACATTACATTCTGCTACAACACCTTCTATAGATGAAGTAGATATTCCAGGTACAAACCTTACCAATAGTTCTCCTGGCGCACCCACAAATGGCTATACTTTGTTCAGTGATACAAGCATGGTTCCTAGCCTTTCGGCAGGTGTAACCTATACATTGAATACTACATTCAGTGCTGCATCTATAGCATCTGTGTGGTTCGACTGGAATCAGGATGGCGTATTGGACGCAACTGAATGGACTCAAATTACAACCAATGCTACAACTGGAAGTATTTCTTTTACGGTTGACCCAGCTGCTTTACTGGGTAATACGCTGATGAGAGTAAGATCTCGTTTACCAGGAAACGCAAACGCTGCTACCGATGCTTGTACCACATTTGGAAGTGGTGAAACAGAAGACTACATAATCAATATCGTAAAGGGAACTTCTTGTAATGGTTCACCTATTGGAGGAATAATTACTTATGCAGATACATCGATTTGCCCAAACAGTGGTTTTACTTTAGCTGTAACAGGAGCTTCAACAGGAACAACAGGATTAACTTTCCAATGGCAATCTTCGGCCGATACAACCAGCTGGGCCGATATTAGTGGAGAAACAAACTCTACTTACAGTTCTACAGGCATTACTACACCAACATATTTCCGTAGAAAAATATCTTGTAGTGGTAACGATGCCTTTTCAAGTTACCTGTATCTAAAAATAAACCCTGCTATGATTTGTGCTTGTAGCCCCAATACTGGCACAACATTACATTCTGCTACTACCCCATCAATAGACGAGGTGGATATACCTGGAACTAAATTAACTAATAGTTCAACTGGAGCACCAACAAACGGTTATAATATCTTTACAGATACAACTATTGTTCCCAATCTATCAGTAGGCGCTACGTACACATTAAATACAACCTTTAGTGCAGCTTCAATCGCTTCAGTATGGTTTGACTGGAATCAAGATGGTGTATTTGATGCAAGTGAATGGACTCAAATAACTACTAATGCAGCTACTGGCAGCATTACTTTTACAGTTGACCCAGCAGCTCTTCTTGGCAATACTTTAATGAGAATAAGATCCCGTTTACCTGGCAATGCAAATGCATCCACGGATGCTTGTACTACATTTGGTAGCGGAGAAACAGAAGATTATGTAATCAATGTAGTTGCTCCTCTTCCTGTATCAATGATTCAGTTTAAAGGCATAAAACAAGACAATAAAAACCTGCTTACGTGGATTACAACTAATGAAAAAAATAATAAAGGGTTTGAAGTACAACATAGTTTTAATGGAATTGAATTCAATAAAATAGGTTACATAGAAACCGCTGCTCAAAATGGCAATTCCACTAACAATTTAACGTACCACTTTACGGATAATAGCTTTACTGACGGAGCCAATTATTATCGTTTAAAACAAATTGACATAAATGGAAAATCCTCCATTAGCAATACTGTTTTAATTAAGGGGAATAGTGCAAACAAGTTTATTATTACCTGTATTTTTCCTAATCCAGCAATAGAAAAACTAACCGTAATTGTAAGTTCACCAATTACTCAATATTCAACTGTATTAATAACCGATATGAGCAGTAGAATAATAAAAGAAGAAAAAATATTGGCTAATGAAGGTAACAACCAATACCAAATAAATGTATCGGGATTGTTATCAGGTACATATATTATTAAGGTATACAGTAATAATGCATATGAGTCTGCTATTCAGAAATTTATTAAACGATAACGTTTTAATAAATTTATTCATAGGTTTTTACTAATAAATAAACTTTAAATAGTAATATAATATAAAGGCGGTAAATATTTTTTTAACCAAGTCATTAATGATACAGGATTTTTTGAGAAAGATACTACTACTTATATTTAAAATAAATTGAGTTTGTAACAAAATCTTTATCCCATTTTCTTAGTTAAAAAATATTTAGCGCCTTTTTTTCATTAAACTCTAGTATATTTATAAATCAACAGAAAGGCAATTCGTTATAGAATAAACTATATTTAGATTTTTATACAATTCGCCCCTTTTCTGGTATCCTTCCATCAACCATTTCTATTATACGATCAGCACGTTTTGCAAAATCTGCATCATGTGTAACAGTGATTATCGTATTGCCATTCTTAGAAAGTTTCTGAAAAATATCAAATACTATTTCTGTATTTGCACTATCAAGATTTCCAGTTGGTTCGTCAGCCATAATAATTAGCGGTTCATTTATTAAAGCTCTTGCAATAGCTACCCTTTGTTGTTGTCCACCAGAAAGTTTGCTGGAAAGTTTTTTAGCATAAGAATCCATACCCATTAATTCCAGCTTTTCTAATGCCATTTCCTCAATCCTTGTTCGGTTATATTTTTTTAACTTAAGTGCGGGCATCATTACATTTTCCAACACCGTGAATTCAGGTAATAAAAAGTGAAACTGAAAAACAAAACCAATATATTCATTTCTAAAATTAGCCAAAGCGTTCTGACTAAGTCCTGTTACAACTGTGTCATTGATGGTTATAATCCCCTGATATTCAGTATCTAATGTACTTAAAAGATACAATAACGTGGATTTACCACATCCTGACTTTCCTATAAGTGAAACAAATTCGCCATGCTCAATACTAAATGAAATATCTTTTAATACATGGAAATCTTCCGGTTCGTAAAAATGTTTATTTACATTATCTACTCTTAATATTTCATTCATATATCTAGTTTATACTATTAATTGCCTCTACAAAGTAAATTGATTAATCATCTAATTATATTGTAACTATTAAATTGTATTAATAATGGTATAAAAATACCATTTTAGAAATTGAACCATAGATTTGTAAACTGATACTATTGTTAAACTTATTTTTAATCAAATAAAAAAACGAAAATTATGGAAGAGATAGAAATCCCTACTGAACATTTGCACGAGGCAATTCATGAAAAAGCATCCGAAGAAATACATGGTGAGCATCATGAACACGAGAAAGGATGGTCAATGTATGTTGCAATATCTACAGCACTGATAGCTGTATTTGCAGCCATTACTGGATTAATGGCGGGGCACTATTCAAATGAAGCACTAATTAATCAGATTAAAGCATCCGATCAGTGGGCATATTATCAGGCAAAAGGAATAAAAGGGGAAATTAAAACCTTAGAATTGTTAAACGGTAAGGCTGATGCTTCTGCAGTAGAAAAGTATAAAAAAGAACAAGAAGGAATAAAACAACAGGCCGAAATGTTTGAAGAAGAATCGCACGAAAATCTTGATAAACATATTGTATTAGCAAGATCTGTCACCTTCTTTCAAATAGCTATTGCCATTTCTGCAATTGCTATATTAACTAAGAGAAAACCACTTTGGTATATGAGTCTGGCAATAGCAATAGCAGGGATATATTTCTTTATCAGTATCCTTTTTTTTAAATAAAGGATACAAACCTAACTTATGAATATCCTGGAAAATATATTAAAAGCAATTGGGATAATATTTACTTTATTAATACTTAGTAATCATTCCGCATTTGCACAATCTAACAGATTTAGTTTTAATTACTACAGTAATCATAAAGGGGACACGCTGCCTTACAGATTATTGAGTCCTGATTATGACACTTCACATTCGTTCCCATTAGTTATTTTCCTCCACGGATCTGGGGAAAGAGGTAGAGATAATGAGGCACAATTAAAATGGGGTGTAATGAATTTTGCCACCGATCAGATGATGCTTACTCACCCTTCTTATTTGCTGGCACCACAATGCCCGGAAAAACAGTCCTGGTCGAATTTTTCGAAGTATAAAGACAGTTTTAATTATGTAATAAAACCACAACCATCGGTACCAATGGAGCTCTTGATAAAGCTGGTAAAACAACTTTGTAAAAGTGAAAGAATTGATACTAACAGAATATATATAACAGGAGTATCGATGGGTGGATTTGGCACCTTTGATGCTATAACCCGATACCCTGGTTTGTTTGCAGCAGCCGTACCTGTCTGTGGAGCTGGCGATACTTCGAAAGCTACAACCATCAAGCATATACCAATCTGGATTTATCATGGAGCAGACGATCCTGCAGTTAGTCCAGCACATACTTACAATATGAATGCAGCGCTCGTAAAAGCAGGCGCACGTCCTGGTGTTACAATCTATCCTGGTATAGGTCATTTTTCCTGGTTGGGTGCCTATATAGATCCACTAATGATTGAGTGGTTATTCCAACAACATAAATAAATTTAATACTACTTTTCATATGGACCATTCACATAAAGAAGAACACTTAGCCAGCTCCGAATTTATAACCGATATAGTAATAGGAATGTCCGACGGTCTTACCGTTCCTTTTGCATTAGCTGCAGGACTGAGTGGAGCAGTTCATAGTAATACCGTAATTATTACAGCAGGTATAGCCGAAATAGTGGCAGGAAGTATTGCTATGGGATTAGGTGGTTATTTGGCAGGAAAAACAGAACAGGAACATTATCAATCCGAGCTTAAAAGAGAGTATGACGAAGTGGAGAATTTGCCGGATAAAGAAAAGCAGGAAGTAAGAGATGTTTTTGCAGAATATGGTCTTAGCAAACAGACACAGGATATCATAGCTGAAGAAATGTCGAAGGATAAAGACAAGTGGGTAGACTTCATGATGCGCTTTGAATTAGGCTTAGAAAAACCAGATGCGAACCGTGCCAGAAACAGTGCAGGCACTATTGGTATTTCATATATAATAGGTGGGCTTATTCCTTTATCTGCTTACTTTATAACCAACACTCCATACCAAGGATTATTGGGATCGGCGGTGCTGACGGTAATATGTCTTTTCATCTTTGGATACTTCAAAAGTAAAGTTACCGGACAGCCTCCTGTAAAGGGCGCACTGAAAGTAACACTGATAGGGATAGCAGCCGCTGCAGCAGCATTCATCATTGCTAAAAGCTTTAATTAGAGTAAAATTTGAAAAACAAAAAGCAAACAAATTACAGGTATAATGATTGTACAAATTTTATAAAATATATTTATGAATATCAAAAACTTTGAGTTTAAAGCTAGCGTAAATGAACTGACATTTTATGAACAAAAATTGCTTACACTCAATCCAAAATATAAAGGCGAGGATCATCAGATAGATACTTATTTTAATGCTCCAAAAGGTAGACTTAAACTAAGAGAAGGCACTATTGAAAACGCTTTAATAAACTATCAAAGAGAAAATACTGCAGATGCTAAATTATCGGAAGTTATTCTCTATCAGCATACTCCAGATAAAGCGCTGAAAGATATATTAACGGTGCAGCTTGGAATAAAGATTGTAGTAGACAAAAGAAGGAAGATTTACTTTATTGATAATGTAAAATTTCATTTCGATACAGTAGCAGGATTAGGCACTTTTATAGAAGTAGAAGCAATAGATGCTAAAGAACAATTTACTATAACCGAATTAAAAGGGCAATGCGATTATTACTATTCTTTATTTGAACTAGAGAAATCAAATCTTATTGATCAATCTTACAGTGATTTAATTGCCGCCCTATAAATCACTTTATTTGTGTACAAATTTGAAAGGATAAAATTTATTACAGAAATATATATTCAATTTTCTTAATAAAAATCATTACTTACCTTTATTATTCTCTTGGAAAGATTGATTTATGATTGTAAAAATTCAAGGACTACTTTTCCTTAAACCACATAGTATCATTAAACTCTTGTTTATAGCTGCCCATAGTTAATAATGATTTGTAGGTAAAATATTGATCGGTAACTTTTGTAATGGAGACTTTAATTAAAGCGTTTTCATATGCCTTTCTTTCCATATCATTTTTAAAAGAAAGACCGCTTTTATAGTTAAGATAGAAAACACAATCCGACAACCAGTTTACATTCCAGACTGACATTTCATAGGTTTTGAAATCAATTTCAGATTGAATAGAATCCTTACGATCGATTATATAATGTTTGCCATTGGAACCTGTTGGATAAAAATGAAAGCGTCCATTTTTTATAGTATCACAAGATGGAGTTTTATGAAAACTGCATAGAACAAAACCACTAGCTACAAATATTAAAACACCAATATACTTTCTCATAAGTGAGGGTTTAATTTTTGGCTAATATAATAGGTTTGTGAGTATCTAAGAATTCTTTATGGGGTAAAATTAAAATTACTTTTTGCAGCGTTTAGTCATTCAGCTATTTTTAATCCTAAGAAATTTATTTATAATACTAACTTATTTATTTTCGGTTTTCAATAATACCATTTATCCTAATAAAGTGCCGATAAATTTCATTACAAACTCTCCCATTTTATAGCACTTTATGCTTATTATTTTTATGATAATTTTAGGGTAACAAAGCAATTAGCTAATATCCGCTTATTCACCCGTTCATACACAAGCCACATCAGCCGGTCCGGTTTTGGCGTATGCCAAAATGTTGAGCCCACTTTAGTGGGAGAGACAAGGAGTAGGTGCAGTGGTGGTGTATGAACAGAGCCTGTCGGCTATGAGACAAAATCTTAAATGAAGTGACCTTTCGAATAAAGTTTTTAGGTTATTTTAATCGGCTTATTATTAAGTAAATTGGTAT
>Ga0007873_1000307_pt1 | contig 13585 bp, 9 predicted proteins | sample CryBogCBH26May08_FD_71228 | JGI IMG/M metagenome (GOLD analysis project Ga0007873, IMG submission 71228) | Freshwater microbial communities from Crystal Bog, Wisconsin, USA - CBH26May08 | ecosystem: Environmental > Aquatic > Freshwater > Lake | place: Crystal Bog, Wisconsin, USA | collected...
TGACAGGTTATTTTGTTTAATTTCTTTTACTTTTTAAAAATGATTGGATCTACCGAACTATCTCAAATACTACTAGGTTTAAACTGAATTGTCAACAACTGAATGCAAAATAGAGATACGATCTTTTACCAATGATACTTAAAAAAATATTTTTTGTCTAGTCTTTTAATTAAGTTTTTTTTAATTTCTATCCAAATTTTAGAAATGAAAATTTTAAACGAATTAAACATCAAGAACCGCGTATTTTAGTTTCGAAAGAACCTACACTTGCATACTATTATAGTTCCGAATAAACCTGAACTAGTATTTATTGAACGATTACTGACTAGGAGAATGAAGATAAAAAAAAGTGAGACCATTTTCCCGAGAAAATTTATTAAGTAAAGTTAAAAAATCAAACCATTCTTTTGAATCTTTTAAAACAAAAATACTTTGAATTAAAAAAGGAGAGCCTTTTCTAAAAAAAACTTGAATATCAAAGGTTGTTACTTTTTTTTTTCCTAAAACTAAAGACATACTGGAAAAGGTAACTGTTTGTTCGCAAAGTTTGGATAAAAAAATTTGAATTGTTGGTTGAAAAAAAACAAAAGAAGCGGTACCTGTTTTTCCATTTCGTGATTTTGTTAATCGAATCAAGGGCAAATTACTTTCTTTTATAGTTTCGTTAAAAAAAATTTCAATAGACATGAGTTAAAAGCTTCCAGTTATAAATTCTAAGTATACTCAATTTTTTTGATTATTTCTTATTCTTTCAATCTCAATAAATGGTACCAAAATAAAGATAACAAAATTTAATTCATGGATACCCCAGAGTCATTCTATATACCAATAAACGTATGATATGTTTACGTTTAATTTACCGTATATAATTTTATTACAAATGGACTTGTACTCAAAAAAGTCAAGAACTTCTAACCGCAGCCTATTGGAATTTAATAAAAATTGATTCATTTTTATATGAAGCTATTATATCTTATTTTTTAGAGAAATGATTCATAAAGTGAACCAACTGGGATGGAAGGACTCGAACCTTCGCATAACGGAGTCAAAGTCCATTGCCTTACCAACTTGGCTACACCCCATTTTACTTACTTAATCAAATACAAGTATAATTCAAAATATGAAAAACTAGCTTTGAAATGATTCATTTAGTAATTAAAATTACTCTAGGTTAACTAACAATGTTTAAAAAAAAAAAATTCAAGAACAGTTATGAAATAAACTCCCCGTGATTGACTAATTCTATTCATATATCAAAAAATAAAGAATAACAGCAGTCGTTGTTAAGAAATGATTGACTGTATAAATTATTTAGCAATTTAGACCATTTCCAATTTTTGGAATTTAATGTATTTTTTTAGGCTATTTTGAAACTCTAGTTCTAATCTTTAACTAAACTCTAATTACTCTTTGTTTGGCTATTTTGTTTTTAATTTAAGATTCATGCAATGAAAAGTTTTCTAACAATAAATTTTGTTGTAATAATCCATAAGTGGGTTAAAAATTTACGTATCAATTACTAAAAACAATAATATAGAATAAAATTTTCGTGGGCAAGGAGGGAATTGAACCCCCGACACCGTAGTTCGTAGCCACGTGCTCTAGCCGCTGAGCTACACGCCCTTATATGAAAAAAGTCTAATTGAAATGATTAAAAAATACAAAAAAATAAATTAATTAGTCTTGAAAAATTTTTTCCATTATTTGATACTATGAAAAATATAAATACAAAATAAAATTTAAGCTTTTTATGAATGGTTTCTGTTATCTTACTCATAAATGTCAACTCTTCTAGCTTATTAACTTTGATAAAAGGACCTTAAGTTTTGTCCAAAAAAGAAACTGTAATTAAATTTACTATTCATTTTTAATTGATTATAAACTCCAAATAGAGTAATATGCTCTAGCACGTAAAGTTTATTTATATATTGAATGGTTTATAGAACAATCACAAAAAATCTTATTTTTAATTGATAAATTTTTATTCTAAGTAAAACTTTTATGAAAAACAAATTTTCTTTACGTAATCAATTTCATACTCATACACAAATTATTGAAAAAATTTATAATTGCATCAAAATTACTTTAGGTCCAACAGGAAAAAATGGAATTCTTGCGACTTCGAATCAAAATTTAAAGTTTTTAACAAATGGTTCTTTGCTTTTAAAAGGTTTACAATTTCAAACTTCTTCAGCAAATATTTTTGTTCAACTATTTGAATTAGCAAGCTTTAAAACTGTTCAAGTTTCTGGAGATGGCTCAACATTAACTATTTTATTTTGTTGCGAACTTTGTCAAAATTCCTTTCGCTTTTTAAGTGGGGGTTATAATTCTATTTTTTTAAGAAATGGTTTTAAAAAAGTTTCTTTTTTTTTAAATGAAAAAGTATTGAATTTTTCACTTCCGGTTTCTACTATTAGTGAGTTAGTTGGAATTTTCAAAACTGTTTTAGGAAAAAAAGTAAAGAAAGAAATAAATGCAATTTTAGGTCAAAGTATTACGCAAATAAGTCGAGATGGATTAATTTTAGTAGAAGATAATAATTCACGAGAAACTGAAATTGAAACTATTCAAGGGATTGAAATAGATAAAGGGTTTGCTTCTTCTTATTTTATTACTGATTTTCAACAATTTGAAGTAAATTATGAAAATCCATATTTATTAATAGCTAACACACCTATTCAATCTCTGAATCAACTTACAGAAATTATTGATTACGTAAAACTGAATAATCGACCTCTGATTATTGTAGCAGAAGAAATTTCGAAAGAAATTATTTCTACTCTCGTATTAAATAATATAAAAAAAAAATTTAAAGTTGCTGTTATTAAATATAGTTCGATTCAATTTATTAAAAATGGACTTTTAGAAGATTTAGCTTTCTTAACACATTCTAATTATTTTTCATCTACTCTTAAAGCTACAAAAAATATTTTTTTCACGGTGGAAGATTTAGGTCAGGCTGATAGGGTAATTATAAAAAAAGAAAAAAGTACGTTTTTTATTTCAAAATTTGCCAAAGTTCTTGCAACTAGAAGAATGAATGAATTAAATCGAGAACTTGTAACGAGTGATTCAGAATATGAAAAAAGTATTTTTAAAAACAGAATTGCTCGTTTTTCAGGACAGACAACAAAAATTAAGCTAGGTATTTCAAATCAGTATGAAAGTGAAGAATTAAAACAAAAAATTGGGAATTTATTTACTACATTAAAAGCCTCTTTAGAAGAAGGCTTTGTTGCTGGTGGCGGTTCTTTTTATTTTTATTTAGAAGAAGAAATTAGAAATTGGTCTTGTTTAAATTTAATTGGTGAAGAAATTTTTTCAGGTCAAATTGTGGCTAATTCTTTACTTAAACCTTTCGAAAATTTATTCAAAAACGGAAATCTTTCTCCTTATTTTTTTTTAACTCAAGCTAAAAGAAGAGGTTATCCTTTTGGATATAATGTACTGGAAAAAAAATTTGTACATACACTCAATAGCGGCTTAATAGATTCTTCAAAATCTGTTCGAGCGGCATTATGGAATGCTATAACTACAATTTCTGTTCTAATTACAAGCGAGTAAAGCTACATAACGATCAGCTATAGTTATTCTGCGCGTAAATTTCAATTAGCTCAATTTTTGACACTTCGTGTTTGAACTGAGGGCTACGTTTAAGGTAGCCCCAGGATGAACATCGATATCCGAAATGGATTCTAATTTTAAAATAAGGATTACTAAATTTATTAAATTTACTCAATTAGTAACTGGTTGATTAGTCCATGATTGCTAATTTTGCTAACGAATCAGCACAATTTTAGTTTTGTAGAAAACTACAAAAATAGAAGCTGCACTTTGGTGGATAGAAATCAAAATTAAGAGTTCAAACTTTTATAAATTAAATGTCGAACTGTATTTGTTGGGTAGGCTCCATTTTCAATATATTTATATAGATTTACCTTATCCAAACGAAGAATTTTTGTTAGTGGATCATAATACCCTACTTCAGCAATCGCTTTCCCATCTCTTCTAGCTAAATTTTCCATTACAACAATTTTATAAAAAGGTTTTTTTTTTCTTCCTATTCTTTTTAATCTAATTTTTAACATATTTTTTTTTTAGTCAATTAATCTAAATATAAGCTATATTTTTTCTTTTTCCAATTTGTCTATGTCAGAATGAAGGTTTCTATCAATTGTTAAAATAGATTAACCATTTAAGTTTTAGCTTTATACCAATGTTACAAATCGGAATTAATTTTGTATTAAATTTATCGAAGGTTCAGGTTCTTATGAATTTTAATTTACTTTGAAAATAGAAGAGGAGTAAGTGAAATTCATTTAGTGGATATAAATGAAAAGGTTACATTCTTTTACTATATTGATAAATGAATTTTTACATGGAAAATTCTGGCATTGCTACTAATTTTTCTAAAAAAACTACTAATAGATTAACTATATAAAGACACATTATACTTGAACAATTTGCTAATTGTAGAGCAAAAAAAGTAGTTGTATCAGCAGGATTTAAACCAATGTTAACCTGTGGAAGGAGTTTTTTAATAACTCTAATATAATTGCTAGTTATAAATCGTACAATATTAGTAGGCCAAAGATAAGGATTAAGCATAGGTAGAAAATTCAGTATAAGTTGAAGATAGCAAATAAAATAAAAAAACTTGCAAAAAACACACAAGTAAATTAGTGCGTTAATTAAAAAGACAATAAAAGCGTAAAAAAAGTGTAAAAAAATAGGCATAATTGTAAGTATAGATAAAAAGATAATTATAAAACATTATTTTATGAGTATTTTTTTTTATAATCAATACTATAAAGAACCCGGATTTGATTTTATAATAATAGCACCAGGTAAATAATAAGTTTATGAGTGAACTTAAGGTAAAAACACCTTTTTTTACATAAACTATAATAAATGTTATTTTTTATTATAGTTTATGTAAAAAAAGGTGGATAAGTGACAGTTAAAGAGATTAACAAAATTTTAAAGGTTAGGTTTTAGAAATTATATCATTTTTGATAGAATTAAAGAGATAAGGTTTTCGCCAATCTAAAATTAGATTATACAAGCGATAACGTAACAAATACAATTTTGTTATTAACTTCTTATCTTTTTAATGTAGCTGCTTTTTGAACAGCATCTTCAATTGTTCCAACTAAATAGAACGCTTGTTCAGGCAAAGTATCAAATTCTCCATTTAAAATACGAGTAAATCCATCTACAGAATCTTCTAAAGAAACATATTTTCCAGCTAAGCCTGTAAAAACTTCAGCTACAAAAAAAGGTTGAGATAAAAAACGTTCGATTCTTCTTGCTCTTCCTACAGCTAATCTATCATCTTCAGAAAGTTCGTCAATTCCTAAAATAGAAATCATTTCTTGTAATTCTTTATATTTTTGTAAAAGTTTTCTGATATTTTGAGCACAAACATAATGGTCTGCTTTTACGATGTTTGGTTGTAACATTGTTGAATTTGATTGAAGAGGGTCAACCGCTGGATAAATTCCTTTAGCTGCTAATTCTCTTGATAATACAGTAGTTGCATCTAAATGACGGAAAACATTTGAAGGTGCAGGATCTGTTAAATCATCTGCAGGAACATAAACAGCTTGAATGGATGTAATTGAACCTGTTTTTGTAGAAGTAATTCTTTCTTGTAATTCTCCTACTTCTGTTGACAATGTGGGTTGATATCCAACAGCTGATGGCATTCTTCCTAAAAGAGTTGATACTTCTGAACCTGCTTGAACAAAACGGAAAATATTATCAATAAAAAGTAAAACATCTTGTTTATTTATGTCTCGGAAATATTCAGCCATTGTTAAAGCAGTTAACGCTACACGCATTCTTGCTCCAGGCGGTTCGTTCATTTGTCCGTATACTAAAGCTACTTTAGATTGTTCTAAATTATCAGCATCAATAACTTTTGATTGTTTCATTTCAACGTATAGATCGTTTCCTTCACGTGTTCTTTCTCCTACCCCAGCAAAAACTGAAACTCCACCATGGCCTTTAGCAATATTATTAATTAATTCCATAATTAATACAGTTTTTCCTACTCCTGCTCCTCCAAATAATCCAATTTTTCCTCCTCTTCTATAGGGAGCAAGTACATCAATAACTTTAATTCCTGTTTCAAAAATTCTTGCTCTTGTATCTAAATCAACAAAAGCTGGTGCAGGACGATGAATCGAATAAGTTTCCGTACTTTTTACTTCACCACGTTCATCTACAGGTTCTCCTAATACGTTAAAAATACGTCCTAATGTTTCTTTTCCAACGGGAACTCGAATTGAATTTCCAGTATCTAAAACGCTATCCCCACGTTTTAAGCCATCAGTAGTTGTCATACAAATAGCCCGAACTTTATTTTCGCCAATTAAATATTGAACCTCAGCGATAATAATTTCTTTATTTAGCTCTTTTGTTACTTTTAAAGCATTATAAATTTTTGGTAAATTTCCTTCTGGAAATTCTACATCAATAACAGGACCAACAATTTGAGTTACAAAACCACTCATAATTGCTTATTTTACTTAAAATTTTAGTTAAAAAAAGGTTTATTTGGTAATACTGGTCACTTTGATCTATCAATTGAGTTGGTTTTTTTCAAAAGTATCATTAAATACTAATAAGCAAAACTTTGAGTCAAAAAATCTATAGAAACATTACATGAACACAGAATTTGAATTGACAGCAAAATTCAAAAAAAAGAAATATTTTTACTTAGGAAACCAGTAAATTGGAACAATTTTTTACTGTTTTAATATTATATGATCAGCAAAACTCTATAAATAACATTAAATTCATTAAAAAGGAATAAATCGAATTACTGAATGTTTTTATTCATAAGTATCAATAGCTAACTCAGCTACGTGACCTTACTTTTAATTTTTTAAAAAAACATTTCTTAAAAGCCAAATTCACTTTTCATCTAACTAAAAAATAACGAATTGGTTAGTAAGTAGATCATTGTCAATTGAGGGTCTATGACTATGCCAAAAAATTTTTAACAACTGAAAGATTAAACAAATCTAAAATTTCATTCGTCTTGTTGTTTTTAACCAATTCCAAGCTTCAATATAAGAATTTGGATCAATTTTAACAACTTTAGTCCAGTAAAAAGTTGCTTTTTGTAATAAAGATTCTGAAAGTCCGTAACATTTTTTTTCTGCTGCTTTAATTCCTTGATAATGATAAATAACAGCGATATTATTTAAAGCAGAAGTAAATCGAGGATTAATAAAAATTGAAAAATAATAATACTTCAAAGCTTTTAAATAATCTCCGTTTTTTGAATAGATAAGACCAATGTTATATAGAATAATGCTTCGATCATATAAGTCTTCTTCGATTTGAAGAGCTTGATAATAGTTGTTTAATGCTTCTGCGTATTCACCTTCATCCTGTGCAGAAAGTCCATTTAAATAATAAGAAAAAGCTTTTTTTTCTTGTGTTGAAGCAGGAAATACTCTTAAAATTACATCAGCAATTATAGTAAAAGTTTTATCTATAAAATTATTATTATTCCTAGCTTTTCTCATTCTTTCAATTTTTATTTGCCCTTATTAATAGCTGAGCTTTCTGAATTTAAAATTTTGAATAACAATGTTAAACAATTAGTTTAATCTGATAGTTTTTTTTGAAATTAAAGTAATTTCAACTCATGCTGTAGTATAATTATAATTTTAGAATAGAATTTTTAAAATGTTATAGAAAATGATTGCTATTTGTGGAACCCAAACGCAAAACTTTTATTATTGTAAAAATTGGTAAAAGCAATTAAATAACCGAATAATGAAAATTAAATAATTAGATTAAAAGTAAAAGGAATTAGTTTAAAAGCTCTAGCTTTTCGAATTGCTTTTGAAATTTTTCGTTGTTTTTGAATACTTAATCGAGTTTTTCTACGAGGACGAATTTTTCCAAATTTTGTTAAAAATACTTTCAATAGTGTTACATTTTTATAATTAATCATATTATGAAATCTCTTTAATAATAAGATATATTGAAGGCTTTTTTTAATTTTTTTAGTTTTTTTTGCTTCTTTTGTACTACGAAATGGCGTAGGGTTATTAGTACTAGTATTTCGTTTTTTATCTTTTCTTGCTCCTGGTCTTGTTCCTTTTACTGGTTTTGTTCCAGATCCTTTTTTTGTTCCTCTTACTACTGCTTTTGTTCCTGGTATTGTTCGTCTAACTCCTACTGTTCCTGTTCTTTTTCCTTCTATTATTCCTGTCTCTTTTCCTTCTATTACTTTTGTTCCTGCTTCTATTCTTATTTCTGGAACCACTTTTTTTTCTTCTACTGTTTTTGTTCCTGGTTCTACTTTTTTTCCTTGTACTGTTCTTTTTCTTTCTACCGTTCTTATTCCTATTTTTCTTTTTTCTACTAGTAATGTTTCTGATACCGGTTTTTGTTCTTCTCCTGGTCTTGTTCTTGCTACTGGTTTTGTTACTGGTGCTTCTGCTCCTTGTGTCAAAACTGGTTTTTCTTGAGTTTTGTTCCAATAATTATTCATCTCTATTTTTCTAATTATTTAATTTCTTTATGAACTGTATGTGCATTACAATAACGACAAAATTTTGAAAGTTCTATTTTTTCTGGAGTGTTTCTTCTATTCTTTGATGTCGTGTATCTTGAAATACCAGAAGAACGTTTTGAGCTAGCTTCTTGTCTACATTGAGTACATTCTAACGTGATTAAAATACGTGGTCCTTTACTTCGTTTTGCCATAAAATAAAAAGTGGATTAATTGAATAAAAAGAAATTAGAAAGTATATAGTTTTTTCACTTATGAAAAAGAGCTAAATAACTACAATTCATTTTGGTTTCTGTTTAAATACGAAAGGTTATGACTTTTGATTCAAATGTATCGAATAGAGTTTTAAATTCAAAAAAGGATAGAAAATGAACTTTTATAAAGACTTGAAAAAAAAATTCAATAATTTTTTTTTAAGTAAAACTGTTTTAGACATATTATATCATAAAAAGTATCCTGTTTATATATACAACTTAACTAGCTTCTTTTAGTTTTCGTCTAACCGTTTTTGAAACGAGCTTAATCATTATAACAAAATTATTTTGGTCAATTAATTTCTTTTTCAAATGTGATCAATCTCTTATTCACTTAGTTTTACACTAAAATAACATTTTATAAAAACTAATTGTTTAAGTAAGCAACTTGATAAGATATCTTCTTGTTTAGAGTTTCAGCCTAAAGCTGGAAACTTAATTCTAATTTTAAACCAAAGAATTTTTGATCTATAAATTTTAAATTGTTACTCAAATTAAAGTACTTGGAATTTATACTTATAGTGGTGAATGATTTTTTTAAAGTGAAATCCTAAGGAACCAAATTTCTCTAACAAAAAGTAATAGTGGAATTGGTGAAAATTAATAAAATCAAGTTTTATTTGTATTGGTTCGAATTTGGTATTATTAAAATTGGTATTTAAAATGAAAGAGTTAAAAAAAAATGAAAAAAAAACAAAAAAACAGAAAATTACTTTTACAAAACCAAAGAAATCGAATGATTAATCGAAGATATACATCAACCGTTAAAACATTAACAAAACTGTTTTTAGGATATTTTCAAAAATTCCAAAATGAAATCGATGACGAAAACAAAAAAAAAATACAAACTCTTTTTCAACAAATTGTTCAAAATATCTATAGTATGGTTGATAAAGGTGTTAAAAAAAAAGTTTTTCATAAAAATACAGCGGCTAGAAAAAAATCTAGAATTGGAAAGTTGCTTGTAATAACTCAATCCTGATTTCTTTTCTGCTTCTAACTATTATTTAAGAAAAATTTAAAAATAGGATTCTCATGAAACAAACTTTTGCTATAAATAGAAATCACTTACTAAAAATTTAACCTTTCTAGCATAAAAAAATAAACAGTTCATTTAGTAAATAAACTTCAACGGCTTCTAGTTTTATTGTGAGGTTGGATTAACTTTTACCTCTTTAGCTCTATGCTAAACCTAGAATGTAAAACTTTCAATCAATTTTTAATTACTCAATTTTTCTTTATTTTACATTTAGAAAGTTAAGCGACAATCCAACCTTATAGTAAAACTGTAGCAAGTAAAATATATTCATCGAGGAAAAAAATTAGGCTTAGTTAAAATTTGGTACAAAATTTCAAAAATTATGTATTTGTAGTGTAATTTTATAAATTCCTTTATGAGAATATTAGGTTCAATTAAATGATTTAACTTTACTTCATTTAATATTTAACAAAATTTGACTCTGGTTAGTTAGGATCCTTAGAAACAAATGATTCATTAAGTCTTTTTTTTAATTACTTTTTACTCACATGGATACGAAAAAAATGTTTTCTCAACTTTTAATTTTACATTAAAAAAAGTAGCATTTGAAAGTCAAATAAATTATGGTTTAAATATTAGTTATTTAACTATTTTTTTTATGATATTAATTATAAACAGTGAATGATACTAACATTGTTTATAATGTTATTTAATTGTATTTACCTATTGTGTGTATCTTCTAGCTTTGGTAGAAAGTTAATAGTTTTGTTGACTTTACTATAATTACTGTTTTAACTAATTGTGAAGTTAATTGTAACTTAGAAGAAGGGAAATATTGCAACCTTCAATTTAAGGACATTATAGGTTTCGTAGCTACAAAAACCATTAAGTTGGTTAAAAGAAAATAACATAATTAACTTACAAGTTTATGTTTAAAACAAGATATCTAAAATAGACGCTTAAAATTAGTTGATATGAACCGATATACTTTAACACTCAATACAATGGGGAATACAAGAATTATTTCTTTGACATAAAACAGTACAATATACTAATTCATAAAAACTAAAAAACAAAGGTTAGAATAATGAAAAAACTATTTGTTAGTAATTTAGGGGATTTAGCTGAAGCACCACGAGCAAGTTTCTATCGTTTTTTGTTACTTGGAATTAGTGAAGAAGTTGGGAGGCTACCAAATCCGTATCCATTTTGTCAATCTACATTTTTAAAACCAGAAGGTAAACGTCAACATCCACCTGCTTTAGTTTATTTGTTTCCTTCAGAAATAAAATTAAAAGGACCTTTTTCTACTATTCAAGCTTCGTTAAAAGAAGATACAAGTTATACCGTTCAACTCTACGTTGCTAGTGAATTTTCTTTTACTTTTGGAAACATACTTATGGGTTCCAATTCTGAATTTGAAAAACTTAAGAAGTACGAGGCTGAAATAAAAGAACAAAAACTATATCCAAAAAAATTTAAAACGTCAAAAAAATCGTTGAGAACAAGATTATTAAACAAACAAAAAAAATTAATAGAAAAATTAAAAAAATTTTCAAAAAAATCTATTCCTAACGAAGTTCAAAATTTAAAAAAAAAAATAAAAATAAAATTTCAAAAAGTTAAAGAGTTCAATCAAAAACTAATTTCATTGAAAAAAAATAAATTAATAGGAATTAAAAAATTAAAAAAAAAGTTTAACCTCATTGAAAAAAAAGTCAATAAGAAGATTAATCAATTGGAGAAAAAAAAAACACATCAAAAATTAGAAAAAAAAATTAAGCTTCAAAATAAATATGCAAACCAAATTAAAGAATGGGAGAAAAAAAAAGAAATAAAATGTGGGGAAATCGAAAAAAAAATTCAAAAAATTAAAACAAGATATACCAATTTAATTCAAGTTTTAAAAAAAAGACAAGCTCGAAAACTTAAAAAAATTTCAACTAATTATCTTTCTAAAATTCAGTTCAAACTTAAAAAATTGCAAAATAAAAAAATAAAGGAACTTAAAAAAGAAATTAAACAAGTTAATAGTGAATTAAAAAGAGAGTTAATTGATCCTAAAATAAAAATTAAACGAGAATTAGACTTTTTGAAAAAAAGAATATCGACTAAACTTGGTAACTTGAGGATTAAAATAGGAATCAAGAAGTTACTCAAAAAACCAAAAACAACAAAGCGAACAAACATCAAAAAAGTCGTTAATTTTATAAAAGATGAACAAAAGTTGTTTCAATGTGTCCAATGGACTTCGTTTTTAGAAGCAATAAGGGCAAAATCGCCTCTTTCTTTTTTTGATAATCTTTCTAAAGTTCCGAAATTGAAAAGAAAACTATTTCATTTTAATCAAGATATTTTTCTCGGTGAAATTCCTTTAATGACTGACGAAGGAACCTTTATTGTTAACGGAGTAGAAAGAGTTGTAGTAAGTCAAATTATTCGAAGTCCGGGAATTTATTTTCAAAAAGAATTTCGTAGTTCTAGCACTTCTTATATAGCTACAATTATTTCAAACAGGGGTTTATGGACGAAAGTTATTTATTGTTTTGATGAGAGCAATGATTATAGTGGTGATTATCTTTACTTGAAATTGAATGATTTCAAAAAAAAGACAAAAGAATTTGCTGAACCGGAAGAAAAAGATCCACTTAAAATACTGTATGAAGAGAAAAATAATTTTCCCTTGCTTACATTGCTTCAATATTTGGGGTTAAATGTTCAAGAAATAGCGGATAGTTCTAAATATCCAAATCAATTTAAATCCATTTTGGACACTTATGCTTATTATTCTAAACGTAAACGAACAAAAGCACAGTGGGTGGAAGATAGAAAAACATGTAAAAAATTCTTAAGACAACAACGTTCTGGGTGTTTTTCACTTGGTGAATGTGGTAGATACAAACTCAATAAAAAATTTGGCTTTAATTTCCCAAAAGAAATTTCTTCTTTAACTGCCCATGATTTTTTAGCTATTATGGATGGTCTTATTGAACTTAAGTATTTTAATGGAGTAGCGGATGATATCGATGATATCCAAAATAAACTAATTCGTTCTGTAGGTCATTTGCTTCAACTTCAGTTTCGAATTGGACTTTATAAAGCAAAAAAAGAATTTCTTCTTGACCTCAAAAGAAGTATAAGAACTAAACCTGAGGTTAAAAAAAATCGTAAAGTTAAAACTATTGAGAATAAGGCAAAAAATAGTGGTGATGATAAATATATTGGTACTTATGGTGAAGATATGGATATTTTTGATGAAAATATAGATATTAATTTTCAAAAAATTGGAACTGATATCAATTTTGAAACTATTAATCGTAATGGTAAGAATAATACTATTGATAATGGGTTAGTTTTCAATAAAGACACAATTTTATCTTGCTCAACAAATGTGGACAAGTTATTTGATTCTTTCTATGATTTGAAAATAGCAAAATTAAGCATGAGTAAAATTAATCCAGACACTATTACAAAAATAATTCGTGACTTTTTTGTAACAAGTCAGTTATCTCAGTATATGGATCAAACAAATCCGTTAGCTGAATTGACTCACAAACGAAGAATTAGCGTTTTTGGTCCAAATGGATTAAAAAGAGATCATATTAGTACTGTTATTCGAGATATTCATCCAAGCCAATTTGGAAAAATTTGTCCTGTAGAAACTCCTGAGGGTCAAAATGCTGGATTAATTTCTTCTGTTTCTATGTTTGCTAGAATTAATTCGCTTGGTTCTATTGAAACACCTTATTTTTGGATGAAAGAAGGCATTGTTTACTCTCAAAAAACAGCTATTTACTTAGATCCACACCA
>Ga0007873_1000309_pt1 | contig 13541 bp, 14 predicted proteins | sample CryBogCBH26May08_FD_71228 | JGI IMG/M metagenome (GOLD analysis project Ga0007873, IMG submission 71228) | Freshwater microbial communities from Crystal Bog, Wisconsin, USA - CBH26May08 | ecosystem: Environmental > Aquatic > Freshwater > Lake | place: Crystal Bog, Wisconsin, USA | collected...
TTTATTAAATGTTCCTGATTTTAATACAAATACTAGATTTTCTGCAAAAAAATATGGTTTTGATATATTTAATACATTTGGAGATACATTTTATTATTCAAATCATGGTTATTTTACAGATCAAATGATGTATGATTTTAAAATAAATAATTCAAATAAAGAAGTCGATTACATAGATATTGAAGGAAACAAATCCATAGGCGTAATTCCATTTTTAAAATCGAGATTTGATGACGGCAAATCGTTTCATATGCAATGTCATTTTCAAAATCCTCATGATACTATGCAATTTTATCAAAATTATTCACAAACTCCACTGGGTCAACAATTACAATTTACATCTCCATTTTTACATGAACAGACAACAAATGTAGGTATAAACAATCCTTATTTTTTCGATGCTACATTTCCAAATGCTTTTATTCAAGAAGATAATTTAGTAAAAAATTATTTTGAAAATACATATTTTAAATATTCTAAAAATATTACATCTTTGCCATTTTTAAATTCTTATACACAAGACTATGCAACAAGTCCAAAAACGAATAGTCCTTTTTCATTTTATACAGGTTTAAGTGAAGCATATAAAATTATTTTTTCATTTCCATCTAGTAGTAGTGATATTGCTGTATGGAAAAATTTAATTAATAATTATTACGGACTTATTCATGAAGTTGATAATTATATTTCTTCTATATATGATTTTTTAGAGAATCATAATATGTTGAAGGATACGGCCGTGATAATTACTTCTGATCACGGAGATCAAATGAGTGGTCATGGATTAAAACAAAAAGGAGTTCCATTTAAAGAATCAGTTAATGTACCATTTATGGTTTATTCTCCTGAGTTATCTCCATGTAAAAGTAATATACTAGGTAGTTTGATTGATTTATGTCCTACAATTGAAACAATATCACATGCGAATATAAAATCAAGTGAATTTAAAGGCGTATCATTGGTTAATTTAGTAGATAATAGATTAAAAGTTCGTTGTAATAATGAATCAGTATTTAATATTTATAATTCATTTCAGACATATACAAGTTATTTTGCTTTTAAAAACTGGTATAGTAAGCAAACTAGTGATTTTCAGAATTTAATGAAATATTCTTATACAAATATTTTTTTTGAATATTTTGGTCATTATAGTATATGTATTCACAAAATTGACGGCGTTCAATATAAATTGGTTCGTTTTTACTCAATTAAAGAAGTTATTGTATACAATTTATTGTTTAATAAATTATTGAATGATAGTTTTAATATAGATTTTATTTTAAATGAGGTACAAGAAAATGAAAGTGTTACAACTTTAATTAGTAGTGATGATTTAATTGAGTTTAAATATCTTTTAACCAATTATAAATCAAGCAATGGTACTTTTAATGAAATATATGATTATATAACAGAATATACTGGTAATAATGATTCTATTTTATTGGTATTATTTCTATCGTTTATTATAAATTACATTTCATCAAAGACTAACTATAATTTAATAATACCTGGTTCTAAAACAGATTTTGAATTACTTTACAAAAATAAATATTATTATTATTTTTTATATAATATGAAAGAAGATACTGATGAAATTATAAATTTATTAGATAAAAATTTTCCTGAACGTCAAACGTATCATATATTAAACATTGCCAAAAAAATGAATAAAACATTAAATAAAATAATTCCTAATTATTGCGATAAAGATGGTTTATTTATATATTTGTTACCTAAAGAAGCAATTATTTTAAGTTTTCTTAAAATTTTATCAACATACGGAATTGATTATTCTTCATATAGTGATTCTCAACTATATAATGCAATTACATCATTTCAAGAGAATGATTGGAATAGTTAAAAATTATATTAAATAAAATGTTAAATAAAATATTAAATATATAATAAAGATTATAAATATTATTTTTGAAATTATTTTTTTGAATTTAAAGTAAAAATATTATTAATAATTTCATATTGCGATTCTAAATCAATATTGAAATTATTATCCATTTTTTCAATATCTACAAAATTCCCCCCATGTTTCATTATAAATGAATTATATAATCTAAATTTTATATTTTTAATATTCTTTTAGCTTTTTTAGAAACATTTTTATGTTTATATTGTTGTGCACGAATATAAGCAGAATAAACCCCTTTTTTACTTATTTTACATGTATTTTTTTTGCAAATAGGAAATGATTTTCGTAAACCTAAAAAGCATTTTTTTCCGCATTTTTTAAGCATAATTGATCTTTGATGAAAACTTGGTTTCTCTTTTTTCCAGCCACGTGTTGCGGATCCACGCCGATTTCTTTTTGTTTTACTCATTTATATAAATAATATATAAATTATTTAATTAAAATTATATATTATATGAAATGGAACGTTAAAAGTAATTTATCAATACCTGTATCAAAAGATAAAGATCAATATGAATTGAACAAATACAGGCCAAAAAAAAAAGATCAAAATACATATATACATAATTTACCTGATTCTCCTTCACAAAGTTTTCCTAGTTCAACAATGTTGCCTATAATATCCGTAAGTGATCAAATTAAATTACCTTTTGTTAAAAACTATACAGAAGAAGAAATAGAAAGTGTAACAACAGATCCTTCTTCCAATTTAGTTATTGAATTATCTGGGAATAGTTTAAAAAAGAAGGTAATCACTTATAAAAAATTAACATACAAACAAATGGAAAAAGAAATAAATGATGATTATTTTTCAGAAAATGAGTATCATTCTAGTGCTCTTGATATATTAGCGACTTATTTACGTGGACAAAAGCTAATTTATATGGAGTCTAAAAGTTTTTGTGAAGATAGATTAAATGCATTAATGATGCCTTCCATTTTTCTCTCTACTGCTGCTACAGTATTATCAGCTATAATAAAAGATTATAGTTGGGGAGCTTATTTTATTGCAGGTGTAAATGGTTTTATTGCATTTCTTTTGGCAGTAGTAAATTATTTAAAATTAGATGCAGCGAGTGAGGCACATAAAACATCTTCACACCAATATGACAAATTACAAACATCAGTTGAATTTTTATCTGGTACAACTTTATTATTTAATAATGATAAAAATTTAATACAATCCAAATTAGATAGTACTGAAAAAAAAATAAATGAAATTAAAGAGACGAATCAATTTGTTATTCCAAAAGAAATTAGAACTATGTATCCTATTATTTATAACACAAATGTATTTTTAATTATAAAAAAAATAGAAGATATAAGGAGACGTAAAATTAATACTTTAAAAGAAATTATAAATAATAAAAATTATTTAATTGGTGTATTGAAATCAAAAAAAAGAAAAGATAAAAAACAACATGTAATAAAAAATTTAGAGCAAGAAATTGATGATAAAATAAAAGAATCTAACTATTATATTAATAATTTATTAGTACTTAAATCAGCTTTTTCAATTATTGATGAAATGTTTGTAAAAGAAATGGAAAATGCAGAAATTATGAAAACATTAACATACAAAATAAGTAAATGGGTATGTTGTAATTGTATAGTAAGACAGCAATTAGATAATCCTAAAAAATTAAGTGAATTTATTGAAGATGTTATGGATCCTTATGGTAGACAAGATAAACATGAAAAAGAAAAGAAGAAAAAGGAAAATAAAGAACTAGAAAAATTACAAGAAAAACAAAAAAAAGAAATAAAAACAAATGAAAATATAGATCATATATGGAACGAATTAAATAAAACCAAACAATTATTAAAAGATAATATTGATTTTACAGATAAATTATGCGATAAAATTGAAAGAGGTGATAATTTTAACAATAATAATAAAAAAGATGAATACGTATTTAGTTTAAATAAGTTTCCAAATATTTTTAAATTATTCACAAGTGAAACAAATATTAATAATATTAAACTTAAAGCAGAAGAATTGGGTAATTATGAAGATAACGAAGATATAAGGAGTGTAAATAATTCAGATTCATCTAATTCTCTAATAGATGGTGATGTTATTTGCGATGATAAAGAAGATAGTATAGATGATAATAATGTTAATAAAAATAATTAATTATTATATATGTCATCAATAACAATTTTTATTGAAACTTTAGAAAAAAGTATAAAAAATAAATCTGTTTCGCTTTATTTGACAGAACCTGAAAAAGATTATATAAACATATTATTAAAAGCTGAAACGGATGTATATGGTAATCCAGGAATTATTTATCAAATACAAAGAGAAATTAATTCAATAGTGAAAGATAAAAAAATAAATACTATATCCAAATTAATATTATCAATTGCAAATATATTGAAATCAGATATACTAAAAAATACAACTCAAAATGTAAGTATTATTAGAATTATTGAATTTATATTGGATTCAATATTTGATTCAAATATATTACTATTAAATTCTATAGAAGTTATATTAATTAGAAGCTTGATTGATTCTTCTCTCGAATTATTGAATACAAATATAGAAGTTGTTGAAAATAATTGCTCATGTTGTTTTTTTCCTTTTATATTTAATTTAACAACTTAAAGAAAAAATAAGAATATTATATTATATTATATTATATTATATAATATAAATTATGTCAAATTTATATCAATCCATTGTAAATGCATACGACAATATAACACAAATTTTCGATAGAATGGATGACAATTTTATTAATAATATTAATATTGGTAATAATATTAATGTTACTTATAATGGAAATATAAATACATTTCCTGATATTTTAGATGACTTCGATTTAAATATCTCTCCAATAACTACTCTAGGATTAGAAATTATTGTAGATTATAATATTAATAAAACAGAAATAGAATGTTGTGTATGTATGGAAAATAAAAAGGATAATGATATTTGTTTATTAAGTTGTCAACATATATTTTGTGTTTCTTGTATAAAAAAAACTATTTTAATTAAGAAATTTTGTCCATTGTGCAGAAGAAATATAAATAAAGTTTTTGTTACAATTGAAGAAAATAGAGAGAAATTAATGGAAGCTCATCATCCTTAATTTATTCTTGGTTGCAAGAATAGGACCTTGATTACCAATATTATTGGTAGTAAACAACATTTTTTTTGGTTTTATTTGAGAAATTCTTTTTTTATGTTCAATTTCTTTTATTTTATCTTCTATTAGCATCTGTTTATATTCTTCCATTGTTTTTGGTACTCTTACTACAGGTTTAGCAGCATTTATATCTTTATAATTCTTGAAATACTTATTAAATATAAAACTATGTTTAACAGAAGAATCAAGAGGTTGTTGATTTTGTGATGCAATTTGTTGTGAAACATATTCTTGATATGGTTGTTGATATGATTGTTCTTGATATTCATTTGTTTGAACGGGTTGCATATATTGCAATACACCTTTATCATTGACAACAATATTCATATTTGATAATATATCATCAAAAGATACTTTTTTTCTTTTTGTTTGTACTTCATCTGTTTTTTTATAATTTTCCCAATATTTTTCAGGAGCATTTAATAATGGGTTGTCATCTATTTCTGAAAAGTGAATCTCCATTTATATTAAAACCACATTTTTTTTACATTTTTTTTACATATCATTTAAAATAAAAAAAAATATGCTTTTAATATAAATATGCTTAATACTTATATTAATAATTATGGATTAACAAAGACTATTATAGGTAATAATTATGGAAAACAAATAGAAGAAGTTAAATGGAATGCTAATTATGATGGTAATAAAGCAAAAATACACTTTAAAACGAATTTAAATGGTAAAAAAAAAGACTATAATTATATTCTAAATAATACGGATTTAGATGATTTGTTTAATATGGATACTATAAATATACCTATTCATAAAAGATTAAAACATGATTTTAATAAAAATAAATCATCATTTAGACGTCAACCTAAAATATATAGAATTGAACTACCTAGAAGACAACAATTTATTCAAAATGACCCACAAGATGATACGAGTAGTCTAATGGAATTTATGGATTCATCTTCTTCCCCTTATTCATCTTCTTCCCCTTATTCATCTTCTTCCCCTTATTCATCTGATAATGATAATAGTTTTCTCTCTAGTCCTTCTACAGATGAAGAATTTATAATTCCTATTAGATTAGATGAATCTAATAGACCATATGAGAAATATACTTTTACGCCAAAAAGACGTAATTTAACTTTAAAAACTCATAGAACACATAGAGTATTTAAACGACCAAAAAGTTCATCTAGAAGAAGACGAAGATCTAGTTCATCTAGACGATATTAGCATTTCTCCGGATAACTTTTTAAACTATTTTCTAGTTCTATTGCACTACCACACTTTACACCTTTTCTCAATTAAAACGCCCACTAAAAAATATAAAATTGATTTAAATTATAGATTTTAATTAAATTAAAATAAATGGAAATCCTAAAAAAAACAAAACAAATTTGTTTACCGAATGAAATTATAAATACAATTCTGGAATATCAGGGATACCATATTTGGAGAAATGGGAAATTTATTTGTAGATTGAATATAAATGATAAAAAATACAATAACTTAAAAAATCTTAATATTATTCAAAAAGTAAATAACTCATACAACGTAACAATTAAAATAATGCAAAATCATCATCTTTATAAATATATAATAACACAAAGAATATATAGTAACATGATACATTGGTATATGGACAAATATTGGTATTATTCAACAGATCATAATACAACATATAATAATATATTAATAGATGAAAAACATTATGTATTTTGTAAGCATATATCTCAAAATTTACCGATGTTACGGATGGATTAAAGATATAAAAAATAAAATGTGCGTTTTAAATGAGAAAAAATGTAAAACATTAAACAAGACTTCGATATTATATTAAGAGAACCAATATTCACCCTAAGAACTCTCCTTTTTGTGTTTAAAATATTGGGATAATATGGAAACAAGTTTGGCACTACTTTTTTTAAAGGTGGATTACAAAAAAATTGATTGAATTAAAACATAATAAACAAATGGTACTTTATTTATTTATTATGCAAAACACGTTACAACCAGTATTAGAAATTAGAAATATGAATGATCGTGATGTAAATATAGAATTCTTTGAAGAAGGGCATAAATATGTGATTACATTTGAACTAGAAGTTAAATATACATCTGTAACAACATGGGTTCATAGTCATTTTCCTGTATTTGATGCAGATATAATTATTAAAACAATGATGAAGAGTAAAGGTTGGAAAGAAGGACATAAATATTGGGGTCTAACTACAGAAGAAATTAAAACTTTATGGAAAGGTCTTGCAACTGCAGGAACTGATTTACACTATGATATTGAATGTTTTATGAATGAAAAACTTTTACCGAATGAATACAATCATGAACAACTATATAATTTATATATGAGTCAGTATAAAGCAAGTCATAATTCAAAACCATTAGAATGGCAATACTTTATTCAATTTGTTAAAGATTTTCCTGAGTTAAAACCATATAGAACAGAATGGACAATTTATCATGAAGATGTTAAAATTTCCGGATCAATTGATATGGTATATGAAAATCCTGATGGTACTCTTTCTATTTATGATTGGAAAAGAACAAAAAATATAACAAGAATTAATAATTGGAATAAATTTGCTTTCCCGCAACAAATTTGTCATTTACCTGATTCAAATTTCTGGCATTATGCTATGCAGCTTAATACATATAAGGTGATATTAGAAGACAAATATGATAAAAAAGTAAAAGATTTGTATCTTGTTCGATTACATCCAGAAGCTGAAGAAAAAAAATATGAACTTATAAAGTTACCAGATTTGTCAGTTGAAGTCAGAGAATTATTTGAAACTATTAAATAAATATTCAAACAATTTAAAGTTATAATTTTATAAAAATTAAATGGAGTTTAATTATTTAATTATTGTTTATATTTTTTTTATGTTTACATATAATGATATATTAAATATATATATGTATTATTTTAATAATTTAGATGACGATGATTCATTAGAATATTTTGAACTAAAAGAAGAAATTAAAAATGAAAAAAAATATCAAGATAAATATTTAGAAGATATTAGAAAGTTAAATAAAGAATATATTTTCGATGAAGAAGAAAAAATGCTACTTGAAGAAAATAAAATTTCATTTTTAAACTCTTCTGTTAATTCATATAAAAATGAAAAAATAGAACTTCAAATAAATATAAGTGATATTGAATTAAAAATAAATAAATTACAAAATAAAGAAGAAGAAGATTCAGATGAAGAAGAAGATTCAGATGAAGAAGAAGGAGATAAAGAAGAATTTATAAAATATTTATTTAACGAAAAAGAAAATTTAACTAAAAATTTAAATAAATTAAATTATTTTTTGGAAGATCAAGATGGAATGAATGAATTATTGAATAAATGTAAAGAAAATGCAATTAATTTTATTATTAATAAACGTATAGAAAAATTAAAAAATTGTTATGTTATGGAAATGACACCTCAGGGCAATGTTATAATGATTTATGATAATAATTGTAGTTCATTTAAATATTATAGTGATAATGTAATTCCATATAGATATTTAGAGGTAGTTAGTAGAAAATATGTTAAGTTTTTTAATTGTAGACCTTTATATGTAGATATGGAATATGAACTAGAGATAGCTGAAGAAAAATGGGAAAATGAAAGAATTAAAAAAGAAGAAGAATCTAAAGAAGAAAATGTTTTGAAAAAGGTTGAAAAAAAAAATGTTTTTGCTAAATTTAAAAGTTATAACAAAGAAGGAACAACTGGAAGAGTTAATAAAGGTGTACCTCCTAAAAATAGTATTCCTATAACTAAACAACAAGAAAATGAAAAAATTTTATTAAAAGAAAATGCAAATCGTTACACTTATGAAGGTAAAATGGCTAATTTTAGTTTTTTAAAAAAAATAGAAAGAAAAATAGTGGATAAAAAATATGGTTTAACATTTGCTGATTTTAAAAAAATACAAAATAATTAATAAATTAAAAATAAAAACTGATTATAATATAGCAATGAAAAAAATAAACAAATATACTAAAAAAAATAAAAAAATATATATAAGAAAATATACTAAAAAAAATAAAAAAAAACATAATAAATATACAAGAAAATATAACAAAAAATCAAAAAGTAAAAATACTAAAAAAAATTTTTATTCATTAAAAGGAGGATATGCACCAGGGTTTGTACCACAAGTATCTTGGCCTCTTCCAACAGATCCTGATTTCGATAGAGATCCATTTGAACAATTTCAAGGAGGTAATGATACATGTCCTTTTCATCCTACACACAAAGAAGTAGAACATTGTTACAACAAACATGATGTTTCAAGTTCAACTGATGATCAATCTGCTGCGCAAGAATGTGTAAATCAATTATATAAAAAAAAATATACAGAATCACCTGGAAAATGTAATAGATATACGTGTTGTAATAGAAGAAAATGTGACCCGATTACTTGTCCACCTTGGAGTAGGGTAGTTACAAGAGGAATAGCTGTTCCTATTACTACTACTGTTAATTTCGTAGAATGGTCAGCTAAAAAAATCAAAGAAATTTCTCAAGATTATGCTTTAGCTGAAGAAAAACTTATGGCGAAAGGTGCTGTTGAAATTATAAAAGATAATAAAGGTGATCTTCAAGAAGCTAGTGATATTATTGAAGAAATAGCACCTGAAATACCTATAAATACAAGTGGGAAAAAACATACTTCATCTGATGATGCATCAGATGAAAAAAAAGAAGGCGATGAAAAAGAAAATGATGCAAAATCTTCTGTAGCACCTACGACACCACATACACCAGTACCTCCAGCAGCACCTACGACACCACATACACCAGTACCTCCAGCAGCACCTCCAACATCTATGGCAGCACCTCCAAGACCTATGGCAGCACCTCCAAGACCTATGGCAGCACCTCCAAGACCTATGGCAACACCTCCAACAGCACCCGTACCAACAGCACCTCCAGCAGCACCTCCAGCAGCACCTCCAGCAGCACCTCCAGCAGCACCTCCAGCAGCACCCGTACCAGCACCCGTAGCAGCACCCGTAGCAGCATAAAGCAATACAAGAACCTACAAAAAACGCAAAACATGCAAAATTACTCTAACATCGTCAGTAAATTCTTCACAATATAAAAAACAAAACTCAAATGGTATGGTAAGTTAATCTATTGGTTCAGATAAGAAGAGGCAACATCAGTAAAAAGATCGTAAAAAAACTTTATAAATTGAATAATTTTTTACGATATTATAATTTTATTTTTTTTCCATAAGATAAAGCCATTACTTCTATAAATATTAAAAGATGATCCTAAATGTTGTACTGCTATTTCATAAGCTTTTTTTTCATGATCCGTCATTTCATTTAAATAATTAAATATTTCTTTTTGTTGTTCTTCAGTATATAATTTTATAGAATTTATAATTGTAATATTCAATGATTTAAAATCAATTTGTTGTGACATTTAATATTATTATTTAATAATAAATTATAATATTAAATCAATTTTATTTATTATTTTTTTATAAAAATAATTATATTAATTTAAAAAAAAATTGAAATGCTTTTTTTAAATTAATAAACTTGTATACTTAGAGAACTCATCATTAAAATGACTAATACATCGATTGACTTTAGAACATTGCCATTAAATGTCCCTAGTTTATGCATTCCTCGTGTTTTTCCCAATATTACTGAAGCCCGTATACGCGGAATCTTTACTTCATTAGATATGGGTGAAATTGCACAAGTGGACATTGTTACAAAAAAAACAGCTAAAGGAGATAAATTTAACCAAGTTTTTATTCATTTTCGTCGTTGGAACACAGGAGAAAATGCTGACAAAGCACGAGAAAGATTACTTAATGGTAAAGAAATAAAAATTATTTATGATGATCCATGGTTTTGGAAAATTTCAGCTTTTAGAGAAAGAGAAAAAAAACCTTTTAGACCATCAGATAATTTTAAACCTGTTATACGAAAACCCGCTCCACCACGTTTGCAATTTGACGAAGATACACAAGATAATACAAAAACAGATAAAAGACAAAAATATAACCAAGGAAAAAAAGAAAATGATAAAAAACTACACCAACCTCTTCCTACTAGTCCGACTTTGCCTATTGATGATGAAGAAAAATATCACGATGCATTTATACAAAAAGAAGAAATCCATCCAAATTATGGAAAAAATTTGCCTCAATTCAAAAGGTTAACGTTGAAACCAAAGAAAATAATAATTAAGTCAGATAAAGAAGAAGAAGTTTAAAAATAGTGTTTTTAGTTTATTAGAAATTTAATTTGTTTATATTTAAAATTAAAATTAAAAACTTTTTTATTCTACATAGTAACAAATATAAGGAACATTATATGTTAATGCACACCAATAACTAAATCCAGATCCGTGTAAATTAGAAGCAATTGAGATAATTTTATTAGCAAAAGATAATAAATAAAAATCAATTAATGTGTTTTTTATTTTTATTTCATTTATTTCAACACCTTCTCCTGAATGAGTAATTTCTGGTAGAAATATTTTAATTTCAGGAAAATATTTTTTAAGTAGTATTTTTATTTTATTATTATCAGCTATTATTAAATATTTTGCTCTACTTTTTATTTTAGTATTTTTATTTTTTATCAAATTATTTGAAATAGTAGTTTCTATTATTTTTTTTACATCAAATAAATATTTTTGATTAAAATTTGTATTATTATCTATCAAAAATTTATCACCCGAACGAATATGAAAAACTAAATAATTTTTAAAATCTAAATTTAAATTTTTCAAACAATTATTTAAAGTATTTTTTATTTCATTTGTAGGTTGTAAAATATTTTGCATAATTGATTTATTTTTATCACTAATCTTTTCATTTGGAAAAGATATAGAATAAATATAAATATAATCATTATAAACATAAGATTTTTTTAAGTATTCTACAAAATCTCTTATAATATTTTCTCTATCTAGTATTGGATAAGAAATAATACCATTTTTACTTTTTTTTATTTCTTTTAAATTACTATTTTGAAATAATTCTATATTTTCAAATTTACAATCCGTTGTATCATTATCACTATTATTATTATTTATTAAAAAATTAGATATAATACTATTAAATATAATTTTATAATTTATATTATATTTTTCACAAAATTCTAACATAAAATAACTTCCTCTAATAAAATCACCCATACCAGATGCGTTACTATTTTTATATTTAGGTTGATAAACATTACAAATTCCTTTTATATTGTTTATTTCTATAAAATCCATATTTATTTATTATATATAATTATATTATTTATATAAAATATATAACAATGAGTAACACAACAAAATATGGTGATAATAGTTTAACTAATAATAGCGGAGTTAATAATAGTGCTTTTGGAGCTAATACATTGTATACTAATACAAATGCTTCTAATAACACAGCATTAGGAACGAATTCTTTATTTTTTAACACTACAGGTACAAATAACACATCAATAGGAGCTGGTTCTATGTGTAATAATAGTGATGGTTATTCAAATACTGCTATAGGTTCTAGTGCATTAGGTAAAACAAATGCAGGAAATGGAAATGTAGCAATTGGTTGTCAAAGTTTATATTCAAATACAGGTGAATTAAATACTGCTTTAGGAACATATTCCGCATTAAATGTTAATAATGGTAATTTCAATACATTTTTAGGTGCAGCTACACAAGTATATGATTCTAATGCAGTATTTAATTCTACTGCAATTGGTTATGGATCTACAATAACTGATTCAAATCAAATTATGATGGGAGGTACAGGTACAAATGTAATCATTCCTGGAACTATACAATATGTTACTCAACCTGCTACATATACTGATACTCAATTGGTTTCTAAATTGTATGTTGATAATTTTATTTATGGTTTAAGTGGTGTTACAGGATATACAGGTCCTACTGGAGCAGGTGACATTGGTCCTACTGGAATACAAGGTCCTACTGGAGCAGGTGGCATTGGAGCAGGTGACACTGGACCTACTGGAATACAAGGTCCTACTGGAGCAGGTGGCATTGGAGCAGGTGACACTGGACCTACTGGAATACAAGGTCCTACTGGAGCAGGTGACACTGGACCTACTGGTGGAGGAGATTCTTATTTTACTCAAATTGGAACAAATACTATTGGTTATACTGGATCGATTGAAGCTTTTACTTATTATAATAATAGTAGTTGGACCCGACAAACAGGTGCACCATCAACATATTGGTGGTCAATAACAAGTAGTTCAGATGGAACAAAATTAGCAGCATGTATTAATGGTGGTGGTATTTATACATCATCTGATTCTGGTACAAGTTGGACCCTAACAGGTGCACCAAATGCAGCTTGGTATTCAATAACAAGTAGTTCAGACGGAACAAAATTAGCAGCATGTATTTATGCTGGTGGTATTTATACATACGATGGTACAAGTTGGACCCAACAAACAGGTGCACCAACTGCAGGTTGGCAATCAATAACAAGTAGTT
>Ga0007873_1000310_pt1 | contig 13475 bp, 19 predicted proteins | sample CryBogCBH26May08_FD_71228 | JGI IMG/M metagenome (GOLD analysis project Ga0007873, IMG submission 71228) | Freshwater microbial communities from Crystal Bog, Wisconsin, USA - CBH26May08 | ecosystem: Environmental > Aquatic > Freshwater > Lake | place: Crystal Bog, Wisconsin, USA | collected...
TAAATTTTAAAAAAATATTATTTATTTTAATAATATTAAAATCTGTGCTAATTTAATATTAAATAAATTTATGACTCTTTTTAAATCCTATAAAAAATATAATAAAGTAAATAATTTTATAAAAGAAATTCCTTTTCGTGTTTTAGGTTTTAAAAGACCAAAATGGAAAAAAGTTCAAAATTTTCTTAAAAAAAAAATAAATAAAAGAATCTTATTAGATTTTTCAAAAAAAAAAATTCATTATAGATATTGGGATAGAATAAAAAATTTTTATAAAAATGGATTGCAAATAAAAAGTTCTTATCAAATGTCATTAGGTAATTCATTAAAAGTTTTATCTTTAAAAAGAGATATTTTAGGTAAAAATGTTTTTTCAAATAAACTTTTATTAAAAATTATTGTTAAACCTATCTTTAGATTAGATATTTTTATTTGGAAATTTAATTTTGTATCTAGTAATTATGAAGCAAAACAATTTATTAGAAACGGTAATGTTTTTATAAATAATAAAAAAGAATTTAATTTTAACTATTTTTTAAAAAAAGGAGATATAATTTCCTTTTTAATTGAAAAGTTTTTATCTAAATTGAAAACTAAAAATTCAGGTATTTTAAAATTATATAAATCTTTCACTGAAATTGATTATTATACATCAGAAATTGTTCTTATTAAAAATTTTTCTGATCTTTTACATTTAGATTTGTCTCTTTTTTTAGATGAATCTTTTAATTTAAGAAAATTTGTTCGATTTTTTAAAAAAATTTAGTTTCTTATTTAGTAAGGGGATATAACTCAATTGGTAGAGTGTGTGCTTTGCAAGTATAAAGTTATCGGTTCAAATCCGATTATTTCCAATTAATTAAATAACGATGTAACTTAATGGTAGAGTGCCGGAATCATAATCCGTAAGTTATGGGTTCAAGTCCCATTATCGTTATTAAAGTATAACTACGGAATATGGCGCAAATGGTAGCGTGTCTGTTTTGGGAATAGAAGGTCATGAGTTCAAATCTCATTATTCCGAATTTTAATTTTATTTTGCGGGTATATATTAATGGTAGATTTTCTGCCTTCCAAGTAGACGATATGAGTTCAAATCTCATTACCCGCATTAAACTTTTTCTACTAAAATATTTGTATTAATAGCACTTTTATTTTTAACTATGTTAGTTGAAAATAAAAATGCTAGTCTTGATGATTTAAGTTCACTTTTAACACGAATTTTTTTTTCTACTAATCATAAAGATATAGGTCTTCTATATTTAATTTTTGGTGCTTTTTCAGGTGTTCTAGGTACAACAATGTCTATTCTTATTAGAATGGAATTATCTCAACCTGGGAACCAAATCTTATTAGGTAATCATCAACTTTATAATGTTTTAGTTACTGGTCATGCTATTTTAATGATTTTTTTTATGGTAATGCCTATCATAATAGGTGGTTTTGGTAATATATTTTTACCTCTTATGATTGGTGCTCCAGATATGGCATTTCCTAGAATGAATAACATATCTTTTTGGTTACTTATACCTTCTTTATTTCTTATTGTAGCTTCTACACTTGTTGAAGCAGGTGCAGGTACGGGATGGACAGTATATCCTCCTCTAAGTAGTGCTCAAGCACACTCAGGTCCATCTATAGATTTAGCTATTTTTAGTTTACATTTATCTGGTGCTGCTTCTATTTTAGGTGCTATTAATTTTATAACTACTGTTTTTAATATGAGATGTCCTGGTATGACTATGCATAGATTACCTTTATATGTTTGGTCTGTTCTTATTACTTCTTTTTTATTATTATTATCTTTACCAGTTTTAGGTGGGGCTATTACAATGTTACTTACAGATAGAAATTTTAATACTACTTTTTTTGATCCAGCGGGAGGAGGAGATCCTATATTATTCCAACATTTATTTTGGTTTTTTGGACATCCTGAAGTATATATATTAATTCTTCCAGGATTTGGTATGATAAGTCATATTGTTTCTACTTTTTCAAAAAAACCTGTTTTTGGTTACTTAGGTATGGTATATGCAATGGTTTCTATTGGTATTTTAGGTTTTGTAGTTTGGGCTCATCACATGTATACAGTAGGCTTAGATGTAGATACTAGAGCTTATTTTACTGCTGCTACAATGATTATTGCTGTACCAACAGGTATTAAAGTTTTTAGTTGGCTTGCAACAATGTGGGGTGGTTCTATAAAATTTAAAACTCCTATGTTATTTGCTATAGGTTTTATTTTTTTATTTACTGTAGGTGGAGTAACAGGAGTTGTTCTTGCTAATTCCGGAATAAATTCTATTGTTCATGATACTTATTATGTAGTAGCACACTTTCATTATGTTTTATCAATGGGGGCTGTTTTTGCTATTTTTGCTGGTTGGTATTATTGGATAGGAAAAATTACTGGTCTACAATATCCAGAAGTTTTAGGTCAAATTCATTTTTGGTTATTTTTTTTTGGTGTAAATTTAACTTTTTTCCCTATGCATTTCTTAGGACTTGCTGGTATGCCTAGAAGAATTCCAGATTATCCAGATGCATATTCTGGTTGGAATGCTGTAGCTTCTTTAGGTTCTTATGTTTCTGCAATTTCTGCCCTATTTTTCTTTTTTATCGTTTATGTAACTTTAACTTCAGGAGAACGTATTAAAAACAAAAATATATGGAATAATTAAATTTTTTTATTTAAAAAATTAAACACAAAATTATATGACATTTTTTCACGAAGAATTTAGTAAAATAGGTATTCTTTTTCTTTTTAGTTTATTTTTAGCTTCTTTTATTATTTTTTTATCTCTTAGAGTTAGTAATTATAATCCAGATTCTGAAAAATTATCTGCATATGAATGTGGATTTGATCCTTACGAGGACGCACGTAATGTTTTTGATGTAAGATTTTATTTAGTAGCAATTCTATTTTTAATCTTTGATTTAGAAGCTGCTTATTTTTTTCCTTGGTGTATTTCTTTTAGTTTTTTAAGTATAGATGGTCTTTGGGGTATGCTTGATTTTATAGTAGAACTTTTATTTGGTTTTATTTATGCATGGAAAATAGGAGCTTTAGATTGGGAATAAAATTTTATGTTATCTAAAAGAAAAAAAGATCAAAAATTAAGAAAATTTTTTTATAAATCAGAAAAAAAAATAAAAATTAATAAAATTTTATTAATTAATTTATTATCTACAAAAAAGTTTTCTTCTTCTTTAAAAAAAAATTTAGATGAAGAAATACAAAAAAATATATTAATATCTAAAGTTAAATTAAACAATATATGTAATTTAACTAATAGATCAAAAGCCGTTTATAAGCGATATTCTTTATCTCGTATAAAGATAAGAGAAATGATGCAATTTGGTATAATACCAGGTTATAAAAAAGCTATTTGGTAATTTTTAATTTTAAATAAATAATATGATTCAAAGTGGAACTTCTTTAAATGTAATTGATAATTCGGGTGCAAGACTTGTAACTTGTTTTAAAGTTGTTAAAGGATATAAATCTAGATATGCTAAAATGGGAGATATAGTCTGGATTTCTATTAAAAGACTTCGTACTAAACGTAAATCTATATCAAAAACAAAAAAAGGTGAAATATATAAAGCTTTAATAATAAGAACAAAAGTTGAAAAAAAAACTTTTTCAGGTAATACTTTTAATTTTTTTTCAAATTCGGCAGTTTTATTAAACAAAAAAAATAAACTTATAGGTACAAAAATTTTTGGCTCTATTCCTAAATTTTTTCGTTTTAATAAATTTTTAAAAATTGTATCCTTATCCTCTGGTTTAAATTTTATTTAATCTATTTTCTTCAGTAGCTTAGCGGTAGAGCGAGTGGCTGTTAACTACTAGGTCGTAGGTTCAATTCCTATCTGAAGATAAAAAATTTTATTTTTATGCCAACAATAAATCAATTATTAAAAAATATAAGAAAAAAAAAGCTCTTCAGATCTAAAACACCAGCTCTTGATAAAAACCCTCAAAAAAAAGGTGTTTGTCTTAAAGTTTTTACAAGAACACCAAAAAAACCTAATTCTGCTTTGCGAAAAGTAGCAAAAATAAAAACATCTAATAATAAAAAAGTTGAATCTTATATTCCAGGTGAAGGACATAATTTACAAAAATATTCAGTTGTTTTAATGAGAGGAGGCAGAGTTCCTGATTTACCAGGAGTAAAATATCATTTAATAAGAGGTAAATTAGATTTTCAAGGTTTAAAAAATAGAAAAACAGCTAGATCTCGTTACGGAACTAAAAAGTTAATTAAAAAATAAAATGAGTATTAATAATAAAAAATCTTTTTTTTGCTTCGAAATTTTATATAATCATTTAGGGCAATTTTATATAAAAAAACGTTTTTTTATAAATACACACTTTAATTTTTATCGATATTTACCAAAAGTTAAAAAAATTTAAAATGATTTTCTCTTCTATTTTGAAAAAGCCACTTAATAAAAATAATTTATTTTTATTAAACATATCAAAAAAAATTTCTACAAAAACAAGCCTAAAAAACTTATACAACAAATTTTTAGGTTTTTTAATAAAAAAAGGAAATAAAATAAAAGCAAAATTTATTATAGATAAAGCATTCATATTAGCTTCTATTAAAACAAAAAAATCTTTATGTTTTTTGATATTTAAAATTTTTTCAAGTTTAAATATTTTTGTCGAAGCAAAAACTATTAGAGTTAAAAGAAGCTCACATGTAGTGCCTTTCCCGGTAACTTTAAAAAGAAGATCCTATCTTATAACTAAATGGTTTATGAGTGCAGTTTTACAAAATAAAAAAAAAATTAGTATTTCAGAAAAAATAGCTCAAGAAATTGTTACTATATTAAAGACATCTAATTCAACCGCAATAAAAATAAAAAATAATAACAATAAACAATCTATTCTTAATAGATCAAATATACATTATAGATGGTAATTACTTCTTTTTTTTGGATTATCGCCAAAAGGCAAAGGCATTCGTTTTTGATACGAGCATTTGGGGGTTCGAATCCCTCTAATCCAATAAAACCGAAATGGTGAAATTGGTATACACGTTAGATTTAGGATCTAATCCAAAAGGGTAGGGGTTCAAGTCCCCTTTTCGGTAAAGTATATAGCTCAGTGGTAGAGCAATGGACTTTTAATCCGGGTGTCTTGGGTTCAAATCCCAATATACTTATTTTTTGTCTAAATAGCTCAGTGGTAGAGCAGTGGATTGAAAATCCACGTGTCAGTGGTTCAAACCCACTTTTGGACAATATTTATTATAAAGCTTGCTTCGTCTAATGGTTAGGACATTGCTTTTTCAAAGCATAAACATGAGTTCAATTCTCATAGTGAGTAATAAGAACAATTATTTTCTTTTATTACTATTTATGGATTTTTTATTATTAAAGTCTTTTTTACCAGAAATTTTTTTATCTCTTTGTATATTGATTCAATTAGTTTTTAATGTATATTTAATAACTTTTATAAATTATAATTTCCCTGTTTTAAATAAAGAAATATTTAGTCAAACAGGTTTTATCCTTTTATGTGTATTATTTCTTCTTTATAATTCAAAAATAGAAGTTTTTTTTTTAAATTTTCTATTTGTTAATGATTCTGGAAGTAATTATGTTAAATTTTTATTAATTTTAAGCTGTTTATTTGTTTTATCTACTATTGTTACTTGTTTTAAATTTCAAAAATTAAATTTTTTTGAATTTTTTACTATTTTACTTTTATCAATTTTATCGTTATTATTATTAATAAGTTCTTGTGATATGTTAAGTGCATATTTAGCTATTGAAATGCAAGCTTTATCTTTTTATATTTTAGCTTGTTTTAAAAGAAATTCTTCTTTTTCTATTGAAGCAGGATTAAAATATTTTATTACAGGAGCTTTTATATCAGGTATTTTTTTGTTTGGTTGTTCTATTATTTATGGTATTTTAGGTACTCTTAATTTTAATTCAATATCTTTACTTTTATTTATTCCAATAGAAAATGATTTTGTTTTTTTAAATCATTTTTTATTAGTAGGTATTCTTTTAGTGGTTATTACTTTTTTATTTAAATTATCAGTAGTTCCTTTTCATTTTTGGTCACCTGATGTTTATGAAGGGTCTCCTCTTGCATCTACAATTATTTTTTCTATTGTACCAAAGTTAGCACTTTTTCATTTTTTGATAAAATGGCTTATAGTAATTCTCGATTCTTTTCCTCAAATAGAAACACTTCTATTTTTTTGTGGTATTTTTTCTATTTTGGTAGGTTCTTTTTTTGCTATTCGTCAAAAAAGAATAAAACGTTTAGTAATATATAGTTCTATTGCTCAAGTAGGATTTTTAATTTCTGCGTTATCAATAAACTCATTAAATAGTTTTGTTGCTGTTTATTTTTTTATTATTATTTATATTTTAAGTTCAATTTTAATGTGGTCACATATTTCTTTTTTTTATTCTTTTCAAGATAAAATTTTAAATTATAAAAATAAAACTTTATTACCTATTTTTTTATCTAATTTATCCAATTTTTTTAAATCAAATAAATTGTGGGCTTTTTCTTTAGTTTTAATATTTTTTTCTATTGCAGGTATTCCACCTTTAAGTGGATTTTTATCAAAAATTTTTATTATTCTTAGTATTATTGAGCACAAAGAAATTTTTAATATTTTATTGCTTGTTTTAATAAGTTCTATTTCTGTTTTTTATTATTTAAGAATTATGAAAGTAGCTTTTTTTGAACCTACTATAATTAATAAAAATAAAAAAGATTCTATTTCTGTAATTTTTAATACTCAAAATTTTGATTTTGATTGTTTAATAATTTCTACTTTATTATATTTACTTCTTTTCATTTTTTTTAATCCTTCTTTCTTACTTTTAATTTGTCATAAAATAGTTTTAAGTTCTTTTTTTTTTTAATCTTAAAAAACTTTTCTGTTTTATATTATATTTTTCACTTAGAGTCAAATAAAATCTTTTTATATATTTATGAAATTAAAAAAATTAAATCCAACATCAAATGGCTGTCGTCATCAATTAAATTTAAATAAATCGGAATTATCAAAAAATAATTTTTTACTTAAAATAAATCAAAAAGGTATAAAACACCAAAGTGGTAGAAGTTCACAAGATGGAAAAATTACTGTTAGACACAAAGGTGGTGGTTGTAAAACTCTTTATTCTAAAATTTTATTAAATAATGAAAAATTTATTGCTATTGTATTATCAATCAATTATGATAGTTCAAGAGGTTCTTTTTTATCACTAAATTATAATCTTTTTACAAAATCTTTTTTTAATACTTTAGCTGTTAATTACATAGCACCAGGATCTATTTTATTATGCCATGATAATTCTATAGAATTGAAATTGGGTTATAGAACTCAAATAAAAAAAATACCTGCAGGTTCTATCATTAATTGTGTTTCCACTAGTAAGGAAGTTAATTATAAGTATATAAGATCTGCAGGTTCTTTTGGTCAATTACTACAAAAAGATTTACATTTTGCTAAAATAAAATTACCTTCTGGAAATTTACTAAGTGTACCTTTAGATAGTTTTGCTACTTTAGGTTCAATTTCAAATTCAAAAAAAAACTTAGTAATTTTTGGAAAAGCAGGTAAAAAAAGATTATTAGGTCATAGACCTTCTGTTAGAGGTATTGCTATGAACCCTGTAGATCATCCTCATGGTGGTAGAACAAATGGAGGTCGACCATCTGTAACTCCATGGGGATTACCTACTAAAGGAAAACCAACAGTAAAAAAAAAATGAGCAGATCTATTTGGAAAGGATTTTTTATAAAAAAAAGTTTATTAAAACCTAAAAATAAAACATTAAAAATTTGGTCTAGATCTTCTTGTATTCCTTTTAATTTAGTAAATAAAGCGGTTTTAGTTCATAATGGTAAAATTTTTAAAAGAATTTTTATCACAAGAGAAAAAGTAGGTTTTAAATTTGGAGAATTTTGTAATACTAGAATTTATAATAAAAGCAAAAAAAAATAATATGAGTCAAAAATCTAATCTAATAACCTTAAATAAAAATTTATTATCTTTAAATTTTATTTCTTTTAATTCAAAAAAATTTCTTGACGTATTTAATTTTTGTAATTTTTTAACAACTTTTTTTTTAAAGAGAAATATTATAATATTAGAAAAAACAATCTCTCAAGAAACTAATCAATTAAATATTTTTTTACAACTTTTTTTTAAAACATCAAAAATAAGTTCTTTAAAAAAAAAATCTCTTTTAACTAAAAAAGTAGACTCTAATTTTAAGTTAGAATTCTATTCTTTAAATACAGCTTTAAAATCTTTATTAATAAATAAAAATCTAAATAAAATTTTATTATTAAGAATTCAAAATACTTCTTTAATTTTAAATAAAAAATTGCTTTCTTTTTTTTATCTAAAATTAAAGAAGTATATAAAAATTCTTTTTTCTAGAGTTTATAATTTATTTTTAGATTTCTTAAAAATTTGTTGCTTATTTTCGCAGGGTAAATGTAATAGTTTTAATTTTATTAAATTACTTGGTGTTATTTTTAAAGCAACATCTAAAAAAGCACATCAAAGATTTCTTTCTTTTTTAAAAGTTGTTTTTAAAATAATAATAGAAGAAGTACCTTTAAACTTTTCTTTTTCAAAAAACTCAATTAAAGGTATTAAATTTTTAATTAGTGGACGTTTAAAAGATAAGACTAGAGCTTCTTCTTTTTGTATTAAAGAAGGTTTAATTCCAACCCAAATGTTACCATCTAAAATAGATTATTCTAAATCACATATATACACATTAATGGGTGCTTTTGGCTTTAAAATTTGGGTTTTTAAAAAATAAAAAAATTTTAAGTATTTATTATGAAATTTATTCCAAAAAAACAAAAATTTAAAAAACAACAAAAAGGTAAAAATTTAAATAAAATAGGTCCTCTTTTCCTTTTAAATAATTTAAAGTTTGGATCTATTGGTTTAAAATCTATAAATTCAAGTAGATTAAAGTCTCATCAATTAGAATCTATTTTTAGATCTATTAAAAAAATTATTAAAAAAACAGGTAAAATTACTTTAAAGGTATTTCCTCAAACACCAATAACAAAAAAACCTATAGAAGTTCGTATGGGTAAAGGTAAAGGAAATATTGATCATTGGATTTCTAAAATAAATGCAGGAACAATTATTTGTGAAGTTGAATCTAAATTCATAATAAAAGCAAAAAAGGCTATTTCTTTAGCACAAATTAGATTACCTTTTAAAACTAAAATAATATATGAAAAATAACAAAAGATATATGCTTTTAAATAATTCATTATTAAACGAAAGTAATTTTATAACATTAGAATTAAAACAAAAATTATTAAATAAAGTTTATTTTAATAAAGGTCTAATAAGAAATTCTTTTATAAATAAAAAAAAAATAAAGCTGATTGATAATCAAAATTCTTTTGACTTATTAAATTCTAGCAGCTTAAAAAAAAAAATAATTACGGGTTATTCTTTAGCTTTTCAAAATGAAATTTATTCACATTTAACAAAACCTTCTCTAAGTTTTCAAAAAAACTCTTCTTATTTTAATACAGAATTAAAAAATAACTTTTTTGACAATAGTTTAATTTTTTTTGATAAGTCTACATCCCAAAGTGATAAATTTAAAGATTTCTTAATTATAAAACCTATAAAAGGAGGATTTTTATGCTTTTTTATGGGTTTTATAGGTTTTTTGCCTTTCTCACATTATTGTTTTGCTTTAACTGCATTTTATATTAATTTAGATCCTATAAATTATAAAAATATAATGACTACCTCTAATTTTCTTTTAAATAAGTATAATAATTATGTTTTAAGATTATCTTTTATTAATTTAAATCCATCTATTAGCTCTACTAATTTTATTAATAGAAAAAATAAGTCAAAAAGAAAAAAAATTTTTTTTTTATTTCCTTTAAAACAAAGAACTAATTTTGTTTTTTTAACTTTTTCTAAAACACAGGAATGAAAAGATTAAAATATATTTTAGATATTCAAAAGTTTAATAACATTATAGCAAAAGATAGTTATTTTTTAGTAAGTAAATGTACACCGAATAAAAAAAAAGAAAAAAATATTAAAATTTTGAATAGAATTAGTTTTACTCGATCTATTTTTTTTGATATTCTAAATATTAAAAATTTTAGTAGTCCTTTAAATTTTATATTATTTAAAGATTATAATAAACTAAATAAAAGAAATTTAGAAAATATGATATTTATAAAAAAAGATTTATATTTTTTAGTAGGAAATGTTGATTTTCTTGATTTCTTTTTAATTAAAAAAAAGATTCAATGCTTTATATTTAATTTAAATTTAAATAACATATGTCAATATATCCATTTAAAAAAATAACAGAAAAAATTTTGAGTATAAATTTAACTAAAAAAAACCAAAAATTTAATTCTATTTTTGGTGTAGGATTACATAAAGAATTTGAAATTAAAAAATTTCTTGGTTTAAATAATAGAATAAATTCAAATATAATAAAAAAAGAAAGCCAATTTAAACTTTTAAAAGAAAAAATGGAAAGTATTATTGTTGAAAAAGAGTTAAAAGAAAAAGTAAGAGCTAATTTTCTTTTTGCATTTTCCAATAAAACTTTTAGAAGTTTAAGAAATAAACTAAATTTACCTTGTAGAGGTCAAAGAACACATACAAATGCAAAAACAAAAAAAAATAGTTCCAAAAAAAAAAAATAAATATTTTTTAAAAAAATCAAAAGAAGCTATTATTTTAAAAAAATTTAGACTAAAAATAGTAAAAAAAAAATCGAAAAAATTTTTTAAAAAAAATTTAAAACGTTCAAATTTAAATTTTAAAAAAGCTAAAATATTAAAATTTTTTTATAATAAATATTTAAGATTTAAATCTCAAATTTCTATTACTATAACTCAAAATAATGTTTTTTGTGTTTATCAATCTAATTTAATTTCTAATAACAAAAAAGTTAAAACGATTGTATTAACCTCTGCAGGAAAATATAAAATTAAAGTATCAAAAAAAAAGTTAAAGTTTTCTAATAAAATTATTATTGAAAAATTTATTAATAGAATTATACCAAGACTAAAAAAAAAAGATAGACAATTTCTTTTAATAAATATATCAGGTCCAATAAGAGTTAAAAAATCCATTTTAAAACAAATACGCAGCTTAATAAAAGAAACTAAAATAAAATATATTTTAAACACAAAATCTTTGAAATGTTTCAATGGTTGTAGACCAAAAAAACAAAAACGAAAAAAACAAAAGAGTTTTAGAATATTAAAGCCTAGTATTTAATCTAAAAAGAAAGGTGGCCGAGTGGCTTAAGGCTTTGGTTTGCTAAATCAATATGTATATAAATACATCGTGGGTTCGAATCCCATCCTTTCTAAAATAATTTTATATATATATGTTTATAATAATTACCTTTTTAAAAATTTTAATAATAATTGTACCTTTATTAATTTCTGTTGCTTATTTTACACTAGCAGAAAGAAAAATTTTAGGAGCAATTCAACGTAGACGTGGTCCAAATGTTATTGGAGCATATGGATTATTACAACCACTTTCTGATGGTTTTAAACTTTTAGTAAAAGAAACTGTTATTCCTAGTAGCTCTAATAAATTTTTATTTGTTTTATCACCTATAATAACTTTTGTTATTAGTTTAATGGGTTGGGCTGTTATACCTTTTGATAAATATTCAGCTTTATCTGAAATAAATATAGGTATTTTATATCTTTTGGCTATTTCTTCTTTAGGTATTTATGGCATTATTTTATCTGGTTGGTCTAGTAATTCTAAATATGCTTTTTTGGGTGCGCTTAGATCTGCAGCACAAATGGTCTCTTATGAAGTTTCTATAGGATTTATAATAGTTACTATCGTTATTTGTTGTGGTTCTTTTGATTTACAAATTATTGTTGAATCTCAAAAAAATGTTTGGTTTATCGTTCCATTTTTTCCTTTATTTCTAATTTTTTTTGTTTCTGCTTTAGCAGAAACAAATAGGCATCCTTTTGATTTACCTGAAGCAGAAGCAGAATTAGTTTCTGGTTATAACGTAGAATATTCTGCTATGGGATTTGCTCTTTTTTCATTAGGTGAATATGCAAATATGTTACTTATGAGTTGTATTATAAGTATTTTATTCTTAGGCGGTTGGTTACCACTTTTTTCATTCTTAAATTTTATACCTGGATCTATTTGGTTTGGTCTTAAAATTTGTATTTTTGTAATTCTTTATATAGCAATAAGAGCAGCTTTACCTAGATATCGTTATGATCAGTTAATGAATTTGGGATGGAAAACTTTTTTACCTTTATCAATAGCTTATTTAGTCTTTACACTTTTTATATTGATTTCTTTTAATATGTTACCATATTAAAAATATTAATATAAAAAATTTTAAATTAAAATTTTTTAAAGGGAAATAGTTTAATGGTAGAATATTGGTTTCCAAAACCAACAGTATGGGTTCGATTCCCTTTTTCCCTGTTTTAAATAGACTAAAAAACATTTGTGGTGATGTATAAGATTGCAAATCTTAATAAAAGAGTTCAAATCTCTTTTTAGTCTAAAATTATTAATATTTAGTTTATAATTTATGCCTCAATTTGATTTCTATTCTTTTTCTAGCCAAACTTTTTGGCTTTTATCAATTTTTTTTATTTTTTATTTTTTTATTTTGTATTTTTATTTAGCAAATTTTTCAGAAGTATTAAAAATGAGAAAAAAAATATTTGCTTTATACTCTTCAACAGCAGGAGTTAATAAAAATATGTTAAATTTTTATAACTTATTTATGCATGGGATTTTTTTATTTTTTAATCGGGTTTATAGTTTAATGGTAAAACATACCGCTCATAACGGTAACAATGTAGGTTCAACTCCTGCTAGACTCAATTGTTTACTTGTTATGCTTTGTATATAAGTATTTAAACTGATTATAACATTTATTTGTGTTATTACAATCAGCACAAAAAATTGGAGCAGGTTTAGCTACTTCTGGATTAACAGGAGCAGGTTTAGGTATTGGAATTATTTTTGGGTCTTTAATTTTTTCAACAGCAAGAAATCCAACTTTAAAAGAAGATTTATTTAGAGTAGCTATTTTAGGTTTCGCTTTAACTGAAGCTATTGCTTTATTTGCATTAATGTTTGCTTTTTTAATTTTATTTACTTAAAAATTATTATTTTTTATTTTTTAAATATATTCTATGATAAATTTACATATTACATTAATATTTCTTTTACTTTTAAGTAGTTTTTTTGTTTTTATTTCACAAAATCCAGTGTATTCAGTTCTTTTTTTAATTTTGTCTTTTTGTAATGCTTCTTGCATTTTATTTTTATTCGCTGTTCAATTTTTAGGTGTTCTTTTTATAATAATTTATGTTGGTGCTATTGCTGTGTTATTTTTATTTGTTGTTATGATGTTAAATGTTAAAATCTATCCTACAAATAATTTTAATAAAA